>WNFD01000063.1_pt1 | contig 98535 bp, 75 predicted proteins | sample 5400491 | NCBI WGS metagenome assembly WNFD01 (sample SAMN13153343, study PRJNA577476) | soil metagenome | isolation source: 120 cm saprolite under Douglas fir tree site 2 hole 2 replicate 2 | place: USA:California | collected 2015-04-18 | reverse complement strand
TCCCGCACCCACGAGGCAGACAGGTCCCCTGCCTCCAGCGCCTCCGCCATGACAGGATGCCGGGCCAGCCGTTTCGTCCAGCCCACGGCCCCGGCCGCCGCGCCCCTGGTCACCCGCGTGTGATGCCGCAGCCACGCCCTCGCCGAATGCTGCCCGTCGTCCTCGTAGCCGCTACAGCCGGAGAACGCGCCGAGGATCCTGGCGCGGGCGGCGGTGTGCATCGCCTCGGCCCGCTCCAGCGCCTTCAGGCACTCCGCCTGCGCCGCCGCGCCCATCGACGCGGCGTCCGCGGCGGCCAGGTAGCCCAGGGCACCCTCCAGCCACGCCAGCGCCTCGCCCGCCGTGGTCGGAAGCACCGTGGTCGGAGGCACCGTGCCAGGCGGGACAGTGCCAGGCGGGACAGTGCCAGGCGGGACAGTGCCAGGCGGCACCGGCTGTCCGGGAACACACATCGGCGAGATCACCTCCTCGACGCAGACGAAGGGGCTGGCAGGGACAAAGGACTGGCGAGAAACTACGGACGGAAACGGATCTGCGTCAGACGGGTACGCTCGCGCGCTGACTGAATCGGCGCTGACTGCCCGGCTGAAATCACCGACTGCTATCGGCTACTGGGTACGATCGTCGTCGGCTAGCTGCCGCGCGCGCTGTTCTGGCCGGGACTGACTAGCCCGGCCGCCCGGTCATCATCGATGACTAGTTCGATAGTAGCGCAGACGACTGACATTTGCCAGACTCAATGACGAATTTATAATCGATTTCTTTGCTAGTTGGCCCTAATTTGCCCGATTTGAGTAAATCCGGCATGGCGGACGGCGCTGCCTCATCGTCGCCGATCGCATCCGGCCGCAATCGCCCATCCGGCCACCGCCGGTAGCCGAAAGCCGGGAGAAGCGCAGTGTCTGTTTGGGTTACCTTTGTCACGTGACGCGAAGGGGACGTAACGAGTCGGACACCTGTCGCGACTACGTACTGCCTTCGTTGACGGATTCTGGCTGGCTACCGGACAAGATCGAGCCCCAGTACCCGATTACGGCTGGCCGGGTGATCTTCCGTGGCCGCCGCCCCGATCGCGAAGAAGAGCTTCGTGCCGACTACGCGCTCGAGATCTCGCCAGGTTTCCCGATAGCGGTTGTCGAGGCCAAGCGCGAGTATGCGAAGCCAGCGGACGGGCTGCAGCAGGCGAAGGCATACGCCGAGCTGCTTGACGTCCCCGTGGCGCTGGCGACCAACGGGCATGGGATTGCCGAGTTCGACTTCGGCACCGGGCTGGAGCGGCAGCTTGACCGGTTTCCCCGCCCGGACGAGGTCTGGGAACGCTTCCGCGCGTGGAAGGGAATCACCGACGACACTGTCGCGGAGATCTTGCGCGAGCCCTTCAACCGTGAGCTGAAGAACACGGATGGCTCCGCGAAAGAACCGCGCTATTACCAGCGGGTCGCCATCCACCGCGCCGTCGCGGCGATCCTCGGCGGTCGCAGCCGCCTGCTGCTGACCATGGCGACCGGATCAGGAAAGACTTTCACCGCGCTGCAGATCGTCTGGAAGCTCTGGCGGTTCTGGGAGACGCAGGGCGAGTCGGGAATCCGTCGCGTGCTATACCTCGCTGACCGCGACACGCTCATCGAGCAGCCGCTGAAGAACGACTTCAAGCCGGTCTTCGAGGATGCCGTGCACCGCATCCTCGGTGAGAGCACGACGTCACGCAGCATTTACTTCGCGACCTATCAGGCGCTGCACGACGGCACGGCCAGCCCCCGCTTCCGCCGCGACTATCCGCCCGACTACTTCGACCTGATCATTGTCGACGAGTGCCACCGGGGCAGTGCCCGAGACGAATCGGCCTGGCGAGACATCCTGGAGTATTTCGCCCCGGCGACCCAGCTTGGCCTCACCGCCACCCCGAAACGCGACGTCAACGTCGACACTTACCGGTACTTCGGCAACCCGATCTACACGTACTCCCTGCGGCAGGGCATCAACGACGGATACCTCGCCCCCTACCGGGTGCGACGGGTCGTGCTCAGCCCGGATGCGCATGGCTGGCGCCCCGACCCCGGACAGCTTGACCGATTCGGCCGGGAGATCCCCGATAAGTGGTACCAGACCAAGCATTTCGAGCGTGTCGTCTCGCTGCTCACCCGCACCGACGTGGCGGCAAGATATCTCACCGACCGCCTGCGGGCCACGGATCGCATGGCCAAGATGGTGATCTTCTGCGTCGACTCCGAGCACGCCGCCGACATGCGGCAGGCAATGACGAACGCCAACGCTGACATCGGCCGCCAGCATGCCGACTATGTCGTCCGCATCGTGGCGGAAGAGCACAGATGGGGCCGGGCACAGCTGGAGCGGTTCCAGGACGAGGAGACAAGCACCCCCGTCGTCGTCACCACCGCCAGGCTCCTCTCGACGGGGGTGGACATCCCGACCCTGCACACGGTCGTACTGTTCAAGCCGATCAGGTCGATCGTCGAATTCAAGCAGATCATCGGCCGGGGCAGCCGGCTCGCTACCGATTACGACAAGCACGACTTCGAGATCATCGACTTCACGGGAGCCACCGCGCTGTTCGAGGATCCCGACTTCGACGGGCCTGCCGAGATCAAGGTAGAGGACGAGATCGACGACGAGGGCAATGTCGTCGACAACCCCGAGGCACGCGAGCCCGAGCCCTCGGGGCGGGGTGACACGGCCGACGAAGGCTCGGCCGGTGAGGAGGCAGGCGGACAAGGCGACGGCAGCCAGCCAGCGCCCCAGCCGCCGCCATCACCGCCCCCGCATGCACGCAAGTTCTACGTCGACGACTCTCCGGTCTACGTGACCGCGGACGCGGTTTACATGACCGATCCCGACACCGATCAGCTGGAGCTCGTGGAATACCGTGATTATGCCGCCCGGGTCGTGCGCCGGCTTTTCCCGACGCCAGCCGGGCTGCGGCGGCGCTGGCGGGACGCACCCAGCCGCGCTGAAATCGCCGCTGCGCTGAGCTCCCGTGGTATCGATCTTGACGAACTCAGCAGGCGAGCCGGGCTGCCGGACGCGGATGCCTTCGATGTCCTTGTCCATGTCGCGTGGAACGAGCCCGTGCTCACCCGCTATGACCGGGCCCGCCGCCTGCGGCGCGAGCACACGGACTTCTTCCAGAGATTCCAGCCGGAGGCCCGGGAGGTGCTCGACCTGCTGGTGGAGCGCTACGCCGTGCACGGGGTCGACGACCTGTCCGACCTGCGTGCGCTTGAGCTCGAGCCAGTCAGCGAACTTGGCACAGTCGTCCAGATCGCCGACCGGTTCGGCACGCCGCAGCACCTGCAGGACGCCGTCGCCGAGCTGCAAAGACGCCTCTATGCTGCATAGCGGCCTGGTGACATAGACGGAAGGCGTGTGCGGCCAGCGATGACCAAGACTGATGACGGCTTGTTTGACGTGCCCGAGCAGCAACGAGGCGGTCGCGCCGAGCTGTCCGCGGTGATCAAGCGTGCCCGCGACATCATGCGCAAGGATGCGGGGCTCAATGGTGACCTTGATCGCATCCCCCAGTTCTCCTGGCTGCTGTTCCTCAAGGCGCTTGATGCCCGCGAAGACGAACGGGAGGTCACCGAGGGCGCCCGGTTCCGGCCGCTCCTCGACGAGCCCTACCGGTGGCGGGACTGGGCGGCACCCGACGATCCCAAGAAACGGGTCACCGGGCAGCCCCTCCAGGACTTCATCAACGGGCAGCTCCTGCCCTACCTGCGCAAGCAGACTGGCACCGACGAACTCGACGTCATCGGCACAATCTTCCGCGATGTGCAGAACCGGATGCTCTCCGGCAACCTGCTCCGCGAGGTCGTCGATCAGATCGACAAGGTCGACTTCCACGCCGCGGCAGACGTGCACACCATCGCCCACCTTTATGAGTCGATGTTGCAGGAGATGCGCGACGCCGCCGGGGACTCCGGTGAGTTCTACACGCCTCGTCCCGTGATCGGTTTCATGGTCAGGATGATTCACCCCAGGCCCGCCGAGATCGTGCTCGACCCGGCCTGCGGCACCGGTGGATTCCTGGTTGAGGCGTACAAGCACATTCGTCTCGGGAACAAGCTCAGGGCGCGTCAGCTCCGTGACCTCGAAGACGATATCCAGGGAATCGACAAGAAGCCGCTGCCCTACCTGCTCGCCACGATGAACCTGCTGCTGCATGGCGTCGACCGGCCCCACGTGGTGCGCGACAACGCTCTCAACCACCCGGTCGCTGAGCACCGCCGCAACCGGGTGGACGTGATCCTCACCAACCCGCCGTTCGGTGGCGAAGAGGAGAGCACGGTCCCGAAGAACTTCCCGACCGACACACGCACTCCCAAGACAGAGTGGCTGTTCATCCAGCTCGTCATCGAGCGGCTCCGAACCGGCGGCCGGTGCGCGATCGTCGCCTGCCCAACGGGGTGTTCGCGCCCTACACGCTGATCCCCGCCAACCTGCTGTTCTTCGAGAAGAGCGGCCCGACCAAGGTGACGTGGTTCTACGAGCTGCCACCCCCGGAAGGACGGCGCAACTACACCAAGACCAAGCCGCTGCGCGACGAGGAAATGAGTGATCTCGAAGCCTGGTGGGGCGGCCAGGAGCGCCTTAACCGGGTGGAAGGCCCGCACGCGTGGCGGGTGCCCATCGGCAGCATCATCGAGAGCGGATTCAACCTAGACCTGAGGAATCCGAACGGGAGCGGGGATCTTGCTCACCGCCCGCTTGCGGGCGTCTATGGATTCGGCCGCGGCTTGTTCGCCCGGGGGCCGCTCTCGGGGAAGGAGACGAGCTACAAGAGGTTGCATCGGCTGCACGCGGGCCAGGTCGTGCTCAGCCGATTGAAGGCGTTCGAGGGAGCCATCGCGGTCGTGCCGCCGGAGTTCGACGGCTGGGTCCTATCGCCCGAATTTCCTACCTTCTCGGCTAGAGCGAACGCCGTCCACCCGGGCTATCTCGCAATGCTCTGCGAGTGGTCTGGTCTTCGCGAGATTATGCAAAAGGCGTCCAGGGGAATCGGAGCCAGGCGCGAGAGAGTCAGCGCAGCGGCATTTCTTGATATCTCCGTCCCGATACCCGATATGGGCCTACAGCAGCAGCTGGCAACGATTCACGCCAAGAATTGTCATATAAGGCGCATGGACGGACATCGCCGTCAATTTCTTGACTCGCTCAAACAGAGCGCACTCAACCAGGCGTTTGGCGGGCTGGCGTAGCGCTCGCCCAGGCGTCGCCGGCGACCACGACATGGTCGAGAAAGCGAAGGCCGACCGCGCGGGCGGCGTCCATCAGCGTCGTGGTCGCGCGGCGGTCGGCCAGGCTCGGCTCGCAATCTCCCGACGGGTGGTTGTGCGCGACCGCGAACGCGCGGCCGTCATGCCGAAGCACGGCGTTGAGCACCTCGCGTACCGGGACCGGGGACCTGTCGATGGCGCCTTCGGCGACGACAACCCGATGCCGGACCCGGTCCTGGGCGTCGCAGACCAGCACGACCAGGCGTTCGCGCGGCGCATCTGCCAGCAAGGCGCTGGCGGCGGCCACGTCAGAGGCTCCGCGAAGTACCGGCGCCGCACCGACGGGATCGGCGAGGCGGCGCGCCAGCCGGAACGCGGCCACGAGAGCCGCCGCCTTGGCCGCTCCGACGCCAGGCCAGCAGGCCAGTTCCTCGGGCCGCGCCTGCGCCAGCCGGGGGAGGCCGCCGTAGGCGGCAAGCAGGCCGCTGGCCATGTCAAGCGCGCTTTCGCCCGGCCTGCCGTGCCGCAACAGCAGTGCCAGCAGTTCCGCGTCGCTCAGGGACTCGGCGCCGGATGCCCACAGTCGCTCGCGCGGCCTCTGGTCGCAGGGAAGATCCGCGATCGTGACTGCCATCAACTGCTCCAGGGCGACGTGACCGGACAATGTGTGGCCGCCGGAATGGGCCACGATTCCCAGCATGCCCGGCCCCGCTGACAATCCGTGCGGATCCCCGGGCGGCTCACGACAGGCCGGTCGCTGACAAGGGAGTGTTCTTCCGCAACGGAGGAGCGCATCGGGGCAGCCGGCAGCGTCACGGCGCTTCCGTTCGGGATAAAACTCGTTCGCCATGGCCGGGAGGTCCAGCGGTTCCCAGGGCCTGATCGGCTGGTATGCTACCAAGCAAGCGCTTGTATAGAAGGTGACCTGCCGATTGCAACCGTCGCTGACTCTTGGCCTGCCGAGCTATGGGACCTACCTCGGCGGTGACTGGGCGCGGCTGACCGGGCTCGCGGCGCAGGCGGAGCAGGCCGGGTTCGACCGGGTCTCGCTGTCCGAGCACCTCGTCATGGGACCCGCCACGGACAGCTACCCGTACGGGACCTTCCCCGGCGGCCCGGAGGGACCGTGGCTGGAACCGCTGACCGTACTCGCCGCGATCGGGGCCGTCACCTCGGCCCTCCGGCTCGGAACCAGCGTGCTGCTCGCGCCGCTGCGGCCGCCGGCGCTGCTCGCCAAGACCGCGGCCACCCTCGACGTCCTCACCGGCGGGCGGCTCGACCTTGGCGTGGGCACCGGGTGGCAGGCGAAGGAGTACGAGGCCGTGGGCCTGGCATATGCCGACAGGGGGCGCCTCTACACGGACGCGCTCGCGGCCTGCACGGCGCTGTGGCGCCCCGGGCCCGTCAGCTTCCGGTCCGGCTCGCTGAGCTTCGACGACGTCTACTGCAGCCCGCTGCCCGTGCAGGAAGGCGGCGTGCCGCTGTGGATCAGCGGGAAGCTGACCGAGCGGAACCTCGACCGCATCGTCCGCTTCGGCCGGGGCTGGATTCCCGCTCCGACCGCCGGGTTCAGGGACGTGCGGGAGGGCGTCCCGCGGCTGCGCGCCGCGCTGCGGGCGGCGGGGCGCGACCCGGCGTCGGTGCAGGTGCGCGTCAGTCCCCGGCCGGTGCGGGACGAGGCGGGCCAGCTTGATCTCGCGGCCTCGGCCGCCCGGATCCCCGGACTCGTGGAGATCGGCGGCACCGATATCTTCCTGCAGCTTGAGGCGTGGTGCCCGGATGCCCGGGACGCCGCCGGGTTCCTGGCTGAGCTTGCCGGGAACGTGCGGGCCGTCCTGATGTAGTTCAGGGATACCGAACGGGTACGGGATGACTCACCTGGCAGCGTGCGTCTAGGAGGATGGCGGCGGGTATCCACCGGGCCAGGTGAGCATCACGAACCCGATGCCGCCCGCCGGCTGGATCTGCAGGATCGGGATGGCCTTGCCGACCGGGTTGCTGCCGTCGCCCTGGTTGTAGAGACCGTAGTAGTCGAGGAAACCGCCGGCGCCCGGGACCGCGCGCGGGCCGTGCAGCGCGCTGAGTTCACCTGATACGGCAGTTGCCGATGCCTGCGGCCAGACCAGCCGGATCGCCTTGATCGCGGTGCGGGCGGCGTCGTATCCCGTCATCGCCTGGCCGTCGTCGAGCGGCTGGCCGGGGAAAGCCGCCGTGAAGACCTTCTCGAAGGCGTCGAGCGCGTCGCCCCCGGAGGAGACACCGGCAGGGACGCTTCCCGACCACTCATGAGGATTGGCGATCCCCGTGTAATAGACGGTGATCCCGCTCCGCAGCGCGGCCTGCAGGTCTGCCCTGGCGACTGCCTGGTTGGCGTCGTCGCCGCTGATGATGGTGAACGGCTGGGCTGAGCACAGCCGGCTGCCCATGGACTGGATCAAGGTGACGAGGTCACGGCCGCGGCCGGCGAACAGGATGACATCCGGCCTGGCGAGGCAGATGTCGGCGGACATCTGGCTGATGGTGTTGGAATAGACGCCGTAGGGCAGCCCGGTGTCGTACGCCTCAGGGTGCAGGACGCGGAGCTTGCGGTCAGAAGTGTCGTCCGCGCTGAACTGCGCGGCGAGCGTCTCGGCGTAGGAATCGGCCTTGTTCACGTCTTCGATGAGCATCGCGGTCTTCGGGTGCAGCCGCTGCTCCATGTACTGGAACGCCGCGGCGGCCTCTTCCTTGTTGGGCGCGGCCACACGCACCAGGCCCCTGATGTTGTCGAAGTCATCAGCGGAGATGGTGGCGCCGACCATCGGGATTCCCGCCGCGGACAGCGTCTCGGCCGCGTGCTTCGTGGTGGCGAGACTCTGGCCGAGGCCGGTGACGGCGACCACGTGCTGGGCGCTGACATCCGTGATGATGTCCCTGACGGCGGGCTGCCACTCGTCTGCCCCGCTCCCGTCGTTGACGAGCAGCAGCCGGATGAGCGGCGCCGGGCCGTCGGGATTGAGATGGTTGGCGTAGTACTGCGCGGCGTAGGTGCCCTCGATGCTGTGCTTGAGGTTCGTCACGCTCGTTATGGTGGTATTGCCGATGGTCATCGCCGCGACGTAGGCAACGCTGACGTAAGCGGTGCCGGAATCGAGAACCCGCTTGTTCTCCGCCGCTATCAGCCGGTCGACCGGGGCCAGCGCCGGGGCGAAGTCATAGGAGCCGTCGCTGACGCCGATGCACTCGCCGTTCGCGCCCTCGTGGACGACGATCGTGGCGCCCCTGTTCATGCAGGTGGCGCTGGCATCCCGCTGGTAGATAACGAACACGGCGATGCCGGTCCCGGCGAGCGCGACGGCCAGGATGATCCCGATCCAGCGCGCCAGCGTCCGCCGTGGCCCTCTGCGGCGCCTGAGCTCGCTCACGGTCATGATGTCGTCTCCTGCCTTCCCCGCCTTGCCCGTCGCGGGGTCACCGCCACTCCTCCGCGATCGCCCGGTATTTCTCTGACTCCGCGAAGAACACGTCGCTGTCAGGGCGCCCGAGCCGGGCGAGATCATCGAACTGAACGGCGATCACGCGCGCCAGGGTGTGCCGGGGGTCACTGAGCCGGTCCCGGTGCAGCCATCTCGCGGTCATCAGGAGTGCGGCGGTCCGGTGCTCCGGCTCAGTCCAGCGGACTCTGCCGACGAGATGGGTCACGAACATGACGGGCGGCTCCGTGCCATGGAGTCGGCTGGGCGCCGCGGTGATCTCGTCCAGCCTGTCGCACCACGCCTGGGTGCTGAGCTCGCGCAGGCCGTCGGCGAGCCAGGTGGCGACGGCGGCCAGATGATCGAGCCCGCTCAGATCGACGAGCGCGAGCTTGTGATACCACTCGGGGATGCTGTCCTCCGCGGCGCGGTAGTGCTCGGCGAGCGCGCGATGCGTCGCGCTCCAGCCGTCGGGCGCGTCGTCGTCACGTTGTGCCAGCCGTCGCAGCAGGAGCCGTCGGAGGAAAGGATGAGGCACCAGACGGCCGTCGTGGCCGTCGGAGCCAGGATCGGCCCACATCGTCTCGGCGAAGCGACGTCGAACGTCGGTAGCGCCGAAGCCAGCGGTCCCGCCGAGTACCGCGTCGCACGCGGTCGGGCGCAGGTCGGCCGTCGCGGAGCAGGTGATCATCGCAGTGAGCAACGGGTCGGCAGCGTCTGCGTCGCCGAGCAGTTCCTGAAGGCAGCGGTCCGCAACCGTGGAGGTCTCCTCGCCGCGCAGCGGCAGGTCGAGCAGCCTTCGCGGGTCGAACGCCGCTCCGTCGGGTCGTGACTGAACCGCCAGCTCGTCGGCGAGCAGTCGCGTCGCGGCCGGGTGCCCGAGCGTGAGCTCGTACAGGAAGCGGGTGTCGCGCCGCGAGCTGCCGAGCACTTTGCTGCGGACGAGATGATCGGTGTCATCGCGGCTGAGATCGGTCAGCGTGACCGGATACCAGCAGGACTCACGCGTGCGCTCCCCGGTCGCATGCTCCAGCCACGCTGGGTACCCGATGCCGTCGCTGCCAGCCGGGGTCGCGGCGGGTACCTCCAGCTGCGGCCTCGGGCGGTCGCGGAGCGTGGCCACCACCACGAGCGGGTCCGGAGACTCTCCGCTCCGGTAGCGACGTTCCACGAGCAGTTCAAGGAAGCCTGAGCCCGCGCTGGCATCGGCGTTGTCGAGCAGTGCCAGGCAGTTCACGGCGCGCTTGCCATGGCGCAGGTGGCGGCCGTAATAGTCGGCGCGCAGGTCGGCGAGGAATGCCGCGCACAGCGTCTCGTCGACCCGGCGGTCATCGGCACCGGTGGCGCCGCCTGCCCACTGGTTCAGATCGATCAGCGCGTCCTCCGGGGTGCCCGTGCCGCGGAATTTCGCATGCCAGGCCAGCGGGGCCCGCAGGCGCATCATCCGCCCGACTCGGGGCAGGACGGCACTGAGCAGGTAGCGTGCGGCCATTTCGGCCCCCTGCCGGAAGGGAGCCTCTGCGGCCGGCCCGAACTTCTGGCCGAGCTCGCCGACAATCTCGGTCAGCGTGACGAGGGTCTCGCCGCCTTCCAGCCGCTCTGCGACCTCGCGACGGGCGGCCGTCCGGCTGGTCTGGTCGAGTTCGAGCCTGATAGCCATGTGGCCGAGCATGAGCCGGGGGAACGGGATCCGGCCGACCCCGCGTACGTGACGGTTGAGCTGGAACGCGAGCACGGCCGCGACCTGCCCGGGCGGCGCGTCGGGGTTCTGTCCCAGATCGACGCGCGCACACGGGACCAGCGGCTCGAAGTCATACTCAAGTTTTTTGAGTAACGTGGTCTTGCCGCTGCCCCGTCGGCCGAGGAGCATGACGACAGGGAGCGGTCTCGGCGCCGATCTGGTCGGCCGTGCCAGGCACTGCTGAACTGTCTTGATCACGTTCGCGCGACCGTACAATTCGGTCGCTGGCTGCGCCATATATCACCCCGCCCTGCCACCGGATATGTCATATGAATCTCATCACGATCAGGGTAGCGCGGGTGTGGGCACGTGCAGGGCAAACGGCGTGCCCTGGCATATGGCGGAGCTGGTCAGCCGCTGAGACGGTCGAGCACGTCCCCGGCCTGGCGCATGATGCGATCGATGAGTTCCTTGCAGCTCGGCAGGTCGTCGATCAGCCCGACAACCTGTCCGGTGGCCATGATGCCGATATCCGCGCGCCCGTCGAGCAGCGCCGTCTTGTAGAGCACGGGCGCGTTGGCGGCCATGAAGACCTGCCGCCACCTGAGGTCGTGGCCCCGCTTCATCGCGAGGCCCTCGCGGACCATGTCCAGCCACGGAGTACCGGACAGCTGCCGGAAGGCCACCGCGTTGCGTGCCGCCCTGGCGTACCGCCGTGGCGGCGACGTGCCGATCAGGCCGTCGATCGCGCCGGCCAGGAGCAGCCGCTGCGGGACCCCGTCCACCTCCGTGGTCAGCACCGTGTCCGTCACGGTCTTCGACAGGTAGACCTGCTTGACCTCGTCCGCGACGGGGCTGTCGCTTGTCAGCAGGAAACGGGTCCCCATGGCCACCCCGGAGGCCCCGTAGGCCAGGGCCGCCACCAGCCCGCGGCCGTCGAAGAAGCCGCCGGCGGCGATGACCGGTACGTCGACGGTGTCGACGACCTGCGGCAGCAGCAGGCTGGTGGGCACCGGCCCGGTGTGGCCGCCGCCCTCGCTGCCCTGAACGATGAGCGCGTCCACGCCCCAGGCGGCGACCTTCTCGGCGTGCCGCCTGGCTCCGATGGAGGCCGTGACGAGCACGCCGGCGTCCTTGAGCCGCGCGATCAGGTCCTTGCCCGGCGCGAGGGCGAACGACGCCACCCGGACGCCCTCGTCGATGAGAAGGCCGACGCGGCGCGCGGCGTCCGGCTGGTCGGCGCGGATGTTCACGCCAAAGGGAGCGTCCGTGCTCGACTTCATCTCCCTGATCGCCGCGGCCAGCTCGTCGTAGCCCAGCGTCGAGCCTGCCAGGATGCCCAGGCCGCCCGCGCGGGCGGTAGCCGCGGCGAGCCGGGGCGTGGCCACATACCCCATGCCGGTCTGCACGATCGGGTACCGCACGCCGAACAGGTCGCAGACACGGGTGTGCAGCACGGGGTGGGTCACGACGGAACCTCCCGGTCCCGGCGGCCGCGCGGATCGATGATCTCCCGGATGAGCCGCAGTTCCTCGCGGGTCGGCGTCCTGGTCTCCGCGACGTCGTCGGCCAGGGCGAGATCGAAGCCGGTGCGCGCGGTCACCTCGCCGGCGGTAACCCCCGGATGGACGGTAACCAGGCGCATGGCGTGGCCGGGGCCGCCGAAGTCGAGGACGCCGAGATTGGTCACCACCCTGCGGAGCTCGAGGAATCTGGACGCCGCGGCGCCGGCCTGCGCGGCGCGGTCGTACCCCACACCGGACACCATGTCCACCCGCGGGACGAACGTGCGGGTGGAGTGCCGTGGGATCCAGTAGCTCGTCGGGTGGTGGACGGTGTTTCCCGGAGCGCCGCGCACTCCGAGCAGCTGGGCCTTCGGCCGCGCGAAGTCCCCGATGCAGGAGATGTTCGCGTTGCCGTACGTGTCGATCTGGCTCGGGCCCATCATGACGTGCCGCTTCCCCGACCAGGCCAGGTCGAAGACCGCGCGGTACGGGATCCAGCCCTCGGCGGCGGGCGGAGCCGGCGCGTCAACCGCCCAGGTCCCCGCGACGAAGGCTGCCTCTCCGTCGGAGAGCAGCAGCTCGGGGCTGAACGTGGCCCGCGCGAGCCTGGCACCGATGGTCGGCAGCAGCCCCATCGGGCTGGCCACGATCTCACCGTCGCCCCGCCAGGCATCCGCGCACGCGATCGCGCAGAACTCGGCGCGGGTGACGCCGCTCACGCTGGCACCCCGGCCCTGCCCGCGGTCCTTGCCGCGACCGCGCGCTGGTACGCCGCCTCGTCACCGGCCAGGTAGGTGGCGGCGAACCCGGCCCAGCGGCCCGGGTCACCGGCCGCGGCGGCGTACTCCCGCTGGAACTCCTCGTCCCTGCCATAGTCGGGAGCGCACGAGGTAAAATGGGCTCCGTTCGGCGCCTCGACGACACCGGACACCATCCAGCGAGGCACGCGCAGCGTCGACACGGGCGCGTCGGCGGTCAGCTCCGCCGTCGGCACGACCCGCTCGCAGGAGACGTACGCCCGCTGCGCGGCCATGCAGTACAGGTCGTCGAAATAGAGGTCAGGCCCGAGGAACTGCGCGTTGCCCGCGGCGTCCGCGCGGTTCAGGTGGACAAGCGCGGCGTCGAGGTGGAGCGCGGGGATGGCGAGCAGTTCCTCCCCGCCGTACGGGTCCGTGACCGTCCGCAGTTCCGGGTTGACCCGCATGACGTCCGACCCGAGGCCCGCCCGGCTGGGCAGGAACGGCAGCCGGCACCCCGCGGCGTAGAGCGCCTGCTGGAGCATGCCCTCGTCATATTCCGTGGCCTTCACCGCGCCCGACTCGCGGGCGATGCGGAAATGCGGCTCGAGCGGGATCGAGTCAAGCGACACGAAGCCGTAGACGAGGCGCCTGACCTTGCCGGCGGCGCACAGCAGGCCCACGTCGGGACCGCCGTAGGACACGACCGTCAGATCGCGGAGATCGGAGCGGAGTATCGCGCGGACCAGCGACATCGGCTTGCGCCGTGAACCCCAGCCGCCGATGCCGATGACCATCCCCGACCGTAGTTCCGCGACGACCGCGTCCTCGCTCATCCGTTTGTCAGCCACGGAGTCGCTGCCCTTCTCCACGCTTGAAGCAAGCGCTTGGTCGGGATCATACGCTACCAGGTGATGTCAGGCCACTGGTGCCCGGAGCAGAGCCATAAAAACCATGGGCATGCCGAACGGGAGCGCGGTGGCACCCCCCCGCCACCAGCGATGCCGTCACCCGTGGATAGCGTGCCGGACGTGAAGCTCCTGCATTCTGGCAAGATCCGGGATCTCTACGCAGACGGCGATGACGTCATCCTGGTGGCGTCCGACCGGGTGAGCGCCTACGACGTGGTGCTGCCGACGCCGATCCCGGCCAAGGGCAAGATCTTGACTCAGCTGTCGCTGTGGTGGTTCGAGCGGCTTGCCCAGGTGGTACCGAATCACGTCATCTCCGCCTCCGATGTGCCAGCTCAGTGGGCGGGCCGGGCGATCCGCTGCCGCCGGCTTGAGATGCTGCCGGTCGAGTGCATCGCCCGGGGCTACCTGGCGGGCCTGGGACTTTTGTCGTACAAGGAGTCCGGCGCGATCTGCGGTGTCAGGCTGCCGCCTGGCCTTGCCGAGGGGTCCCGGCTGCCCGAGCCTGTCTTCACGCCCACGACGAAGGCCGTGACCGGGCACGACGAATTCATGACCTACGAGGACGTGGCCGGGCGGTTCGGCGCCGCCACGGCGGCTGAGCTGCGGCGTATCACGCTGGAGCTGTACCGGCAGGGTTCCGCGCTGGCCAGTGAGCGCGGCATCATCATCGCGGACACCAAGCTCGAGTTCGGCCGGGACGCCGACGGCCGCCTGGTACTCGCCGACGAGCTGCTCACCCCCGACTCGTCGCGATTCTGGGCCGCCGGCGAATGGGAGCCTGGCCGTCCCCCGCGCTATCTGGACAAGCAGTTCATCCGTGACTGGTCCGCCACGATCACCGGCTGGAACCGTACGCCGCCCGGACCTCCGATCCCCGATGAGATCGTCGAGGCGGCCCGCGCCCGCTACACCGAGGCATGGGAGCGCCTCACCGCCACCCGATGGGAGTAGCGAGGCTTCAGATTGATCCCAGGGTCTCCCGGTGCATCTCGGCGCGCAGCCGCTCCAGTGCCTCGTCGCGCGCTGGCTCGGTGATGATCCGGTAGGCGCGCTTGCGAGCCGCTTCCCTGATCGCTTTCTGGAACTCGTTGTTGTCGAAGTACAGCTTCATGAACTCGGTGTTGCGCTCGGCGTTCTCGGCGACGATGTCGTCGAGCCGGTCGTCGGCGACCTGCCCGAACCGGGCCTCGTCGTTCATCAGCGCGATCTGCTGCATCGACGGGTCCTCGACCAGGCTCGCCACCTGCTGGCACACCAGGATCTCGTCGGAGGTGCCGAGGCCGAGTCCGAACCGTTCGTTCAGCTCCGCGATGACCTCCGATAGCGGCCGCACGTCAGGTTCCCGGTAGCCACCGCCGTCGGCGGCGTGCCCGCGTACGACGCCGTCGCCCGCCGACGTCAGCGACACGTCGTGCCTGCCGGTGAACTCCAGCCGGAAGTGACTCAGGTCCGCGTCCCCGATGTCGACCGAGACCTGCGGCCTGCCCGGCAGCCGGATCAGCAGCACCCTCCCGTACTGGTACAGCCGCTCCAGGTCCCGGTCACCCCAGTTCACGATCTGCGCGATGAGGCTGTACGCGCGTACGTAGTCCCGGAGGGCACCGCGGAACCCTTCCCGCTCATCGTCACTCTCCATGGCGGTGAAGCGGTCGACGGCGGGCCGCAGGTACCCGTGCAGTTCGGCGTGCAGCTTCCGCTCGGCCGCGTCCGGCATCCGCCCGGGGCCGGCCGTGGCGAGCACGCGGATGAACGCCTCCATCTCCGAGGCCACGAGCAGCTGGTAATCCATGACCTCGTGCTGCCTGGTGTAGAGGAGGTTCGGGTCGCCGGGCTCGGTGATCGTCGTCTCGAACCACGGCTCGAACGCCGCCTGGATGTCCGCGGCCTGGTTGACGAAGTCCAGGATGTGCACGTCGTCCTGTGACTTCAGCGGGTGGATCCTGTTGAGCCGGGAGAGCGCCTGCACCGCCGCGACACCGGTCAGGGGCTTGTCCACATACATGGCGCAGAGCAGGGGCTGGTCGAACCCGGTCTGGTACTTGTCGGCGGCGACAAGCAGCCGGTACTCGTCCTGGTTACGCGCTGCCGCCTGCGGATCCTCAGCCTTGGTGTAGCCGAACCGGTCGGGTAGCTGGCTCTCGGGGAAGCCATTGAGCTGGGCCTCGGTGAACTCCAGGTCCGTCTTGCCGTCCTTCAGCGACCCGGAGAACGCGACAAGCGTCCCGCAACCGGTGAGCCCGCGCAGACGTGCGTACGTGCGGATCGCCTGGTACAAATCGAGCGCGTGCCGCCGCCCGGTGGTGACGACCATGACCTTCGCCCGACCGCCGAGCCGCCCCGCGATGGTGTCCAGGAAGTCGTCCACGATCAGCTTCGCCTTCTGCTCCAGCGACGTCGGGTGCAGCTCGGCGAAACGCACCAGCTTCGCCTTCGCCTTCCGCTCGTCCACCTCCGGGCTGGCGATCGCTGACCCTGCCTGCTCCACGGCGGCGTTGCGCAACCGCCACCTGGTCTCGTACGTGATGTAGTTGGCCAGTACGTCGAGGATGTAGCCCTCCTCGATCGCCTGCCGCATCGAGTACACGTGGAACGGCACGTACATGCCGTGCTCGCCGGTGCGCGGGTTCACCCAGTCCCCGTCCCACGTGCCGAACAGCTTCAGCGTCGAGGACTTCGGCGTCGCGGTAAACGCGAAGTACGACAGGTTCGGCTGCGGGCCGCGCACCCGCGTCATGTACTCCGCCGGGTCCTCCTCTTCTTCGGGAGGCGCCGCGTTGACCCCGAGCGCCTGCTTGAGCCGCGCCGCCGCGTCGCCGCCCTGCGAGGAGTGGGCCTCGTCGATGATCACCGCATACCGCTTGCCGCCCAGCCCCTCGTCGGCGATCTTGTCAAGCACGTACGGGTACTTCTGGAGCGTGCTGATGACGATCTTCGACGTCGCGTCGTCCAGCGCGTCCGCCAGTTGCGCCGAGTCCTCGTCGATCTTCTTCACGACGCCCGGGGTGTGGTCGAACTGGAAGATGGTCCGCTGCAGCTGCTTGTCAAGCACATCCCGGTCCGTGATCACGATGACCTTGTGGAACACCGGCTGGTTGCCGGTGTCGAAAAGGTTCGACAGGCGGTGCACCAGCCACGCGATGGTGTTCGACTTGCCCGACCCGGCCGAATGCTCGATGAGGTAGCTCTGTCCCGCTCCGTGCTCCCGCGCATGCGCGACCATCTTCTGCACCGCGTCCCACTGGTGGTACCGCGGGAAGATGCGCGGCGAGGTGTGCGGGCCCTCCCTGACGCCCTTCTTGTCCGGCGCCTGGACGTGGACGAACCGGTGCAGGATCTCCAGCCAGCCGTCACGCTGCCAGATCTGCTCCCAGAGATAGGCGACGCTGTAGGAGCCAGGAACGGCCGGGGGGTTCCCGGCACCGCCTGACACCCCGGGGCCGCTGGAACCCACGTTGAACGGCAGGAACTCCGTGTCGCGGCCCTTCAGGCGCGTCGCGATGAAGGCCCGGTCCGGATCGACGGCGAAGTGGACGAGAGCGCGCTTGGCGAAGAAGAGGTCGTTCGGATCGCGGCTGCGGTACTGAGCGATGGCATGGTCGACGTTCTGACCGGTGTTCGGGTTCTTCAGTTCGGCCGTAGCGACCGGCAGCCCGTTGACGAAGAGCGCCATGTCCACCGAGAGCCGCGGGTCCCGCGCGCTGTAATGCAGTTGCCGCGCGACGGCCAGCACGTTCGCGTCATACTCTCTGAGCGCGTCGGCGGCAAGGGTGTGCCCAGGCCGGAAGTACGCGAGGTCGATCTGTACCCCGCGGTCTTTGACGCCGTGCCGCAGCACGTCGAGGACCCCGCGCGAGTCGATCTCGTTCGCGACCCGCAACGCGAACTGCCGCATCGCCGTGTCCTGATCGCCGCCATGCAGCTCAAGGAGCTTGTTCCAGCGCTTCATCTGCGTCTTGCCGACGAACTCCCACAGCCCCCCGGTATGAATGCCAAGCTCGGCACTGAACAGCCCCGCCGCGACATCCCACCCCCGCTGCAGCAGCTCGTACTCGACCCCATCCTCAAAGGCCCGCTCGGTATGCGCTCCCGGACTCATACGGCAACTCCCCGCGCGGTAGTAACGTCGAGCTGCCCGCTAACGGCAGCCGTGATCAACGCTTGCCGCCGCTCCGCGAGGAGAGCGTCGGCCGATGCCATCTTGCGCTGCGTTTCGCGAATGGCCGCGATCTCAGAACTCAACTCGGCCACTCGCCGATGACCGTCTTCCGGAATCGGAATCCTATGCTCCGCCAGTTGCTCACCTGTAAGATGTGGAATAGTCGCTACATTTCCGTCAGCGTCGAATATGCCGATAGCCTTCGCGTAGCGCATCCAGTACATGAGCCACTCAACAGGCACGTAGCTGCGAGCGCGCACCCGATGGAGCGACTTCTGGTAGAAGCAGGTCGAGATCCGGCCGTCCCAGACTGCTGCTTCCGCCACTCCGGCACCACCCTCGCAGACCAAGAGATCACCAGCCTGGACGCCATAGCGAAGTCGCTCGTCGGGCTCGAACGTCATCGTCGCCATATCTTCGGTGTCGATCTCATACCAATGAACATTTGCGTTACGCAGGTACGGCTGCTGGCTATCGCCCGACGCGCGCTCGGCGTTCAACATCTTGCCTAGCTGAACATCGAAGTATGCGTAGACTGGGCCGAGAGTTTCAGCTATGAAGAGATGTTCCCCGATGCGAGCTAGTTCTAGTTCGTTGAGACGCGAAATTTGGGCACGTCGGCTTGCCATAAGGGCGTCGATCCGGGCCGTCTCGGCGTCGAGGAAGTCAGCGATACGGCGTTGTTCGTCCAGGGGAGGTGCGGGAATCTCAAGGTTTGCAAACGCCTCGATATCGATCGTCTGGCCTTGGCGAATTCCTTGAGTGAGGTTGGCCAGCTGAGATACGAAGATCGCGGACCTGAAGTAATGCTTGAAGAATCGTGGACTTACTGCTTCAGTGCCACGTAGGACTGTATATGCTGGACTGACGATTCCGCGAACTTCGGAGTGCGATATTCCATGCTGAAATGACCGGAGGCCGATGACGAAGTCATCACGTTCGACTAGCTTATAATTCGAAACGTCAGATTCAGGATTCCAAACTGAAATTTCCAGATCATCGCGAAGCAGGACGCCGCCCTTCGTCGCTGACGCAAGAGGAGCGTCAGCACCACGGACATCGCGCCGTAGAAAGACGAATCGGCTCCGTACCTGCGGCCATGTTGCAGCACTCATCCCGTGACCTCGCCCAGGAGCTTCTGGATCTGGGACTCTAGGTCGCGGAGTTCGGCGTCGATCTCGGCTAGCGGGCGCGGTGGGGTGTAGATGTAGAAGTGGCGGGTGAAGGGGATTTCGTAGCCGACCTTCGTTTTCTCGTGGTCGATCCAGGCGTCGGGGAGGTGGGGCTTGACCTCGCGGGCGAAGTACGTGTCGACATCCTCGTCCAGGGGGACGTTCTCGTAGTCGCGCAGGTCGGGGTCGGGGAGCGGCTTGCCGTCCTTCAGCTGGACCTCGCCCTCGGGGTCGGAGACCGAGACGGCGGACCAGATGCCCTTGAGCACGGACTCCTTGGACGGCCACAGCACGCCTGCCGGCCGGCCGGCCGCGCGCAGGGCGGCGCTCGCTTCCTTCTTCGTCCACCACACCGTGCCGAGCAAGCCGCGCACCGATTCCGAGAAAGCGTCGCGGCTGTCCCACCGTGCGAGCGGCTTCGCACTCTGCAAGGCCGACAGGGTGTCTTCGGTGATCTCGAACCGCAGCTTGAGCGGGCGCTCGACGGTGATCCGGTGGTAGCCGAAGTCCCTGATGCCGAAGATCTTCACCTTCGCGTGGTCCGCGTGCTCAGGGTCCGCCGCGACCGCGAGAGCGTTCGCGTACAGCTCGGTGATGTGCTTGATCTGGTCTTCGCTGATCTGCTTGCGCTTGTCGCCGAGGGACTTGCGCATCTTCTCCCACTGGTCGCGGGCGTCCAGCAGGATCACCGTGCCGCGTAGCTCCGGTGTCTTCCGGTTGGAAAGAATCCAGAAGTACGTCGAGATTCCCGTGTTGTAGAACAACTGATCAGGCAGCGCGACGATACCCTCCAGCAGATCGTTCTCCAGGATCCAGCGCCGGATCTCCGATTCGCCCGACCCGGCACCGCCGGTGAACAGGGGTGAGCCGTTGAAGACGATCGCCAGCCGCGATCCCCTGTCCTCGACTGGCTGCATCTTCGAGATCATGTGCTGCAGGAACAGGAACGAGCCGTCGTTGATCCGCGGCAGGCCCGCCCCGAAGCGGCCGCCGTGGCCGAGCTCGGCCTCGTTCTCGATGTCATCCTTGACCTTCTTCCAATCCACGCCGAACGGCGGATTGGCCAGCAGGTAGTCGAATTTCCGGCCGGTGTAGCCGTCGTAGCTGAAGGAGTTGCCGAAGTAGATCGAGCCGGGCTGATCGCGCAGCAGCATCTCCGACTCGCAGGTCGCCCACGACTCCGCGTTGAACTCCTGGCCGAAGAGGAAGACGCGTGCGTTCGGATTAATTGACTTGATCTTTTCCTCGGCGGAAGTCAGCATGCCGCCGGTGCCGCAGGCGGGGTCAAGGACGTTGATGACCTGACCCTCGCCGGCCACCGTGTCCATGTCCGGTGCGATCAGCAGGTTGACCATCAGGTGGATGACCTCGCGCGGGGTGAAGTGGTCACCGGCCTCGGCATTGGCGTCCTCGTAGAACTTGCGGATCAGGTGCTCGAAGACGTAGCCCATGTCGTGGGTGGAAAGCTTGTCCAGGTCGCGCATCGCGGCGAACTTGCCGACGACCTGGTACAGGAGCTTCGCTTCCGCGAGCCGGGTGATCTGGTTGTCGAGGTCGAAGCGCTCGATGATCTTCTTGACGTTCTCAGAGAAGCGGTTGATGTAGTCGCGGAGGTTCTTCGCCACCTGCGACGCGTCGCCGGCGATCGTGGTGAAGTCCTGCCTGGACGTGTTGTAGAAGGGGAGCTTCGCCGCCAGCTCCAGCGGGCGCTGCTTGTTCTGCATGTCGAGCGCCGCGTCGCGGGCCCGCACCGCTTCGCGCGTCGGTGCCATTACCGCGTCGAGCCGGCGCAGCGCGGTGAACGGCAAGATGACGTGGCCGTACTCGCTTCGCCTGTAGTCGCCGCGCAGCAGGTCCGCGACCGACCAGATGTCGGCCGCCATCTTCTGGTGCGTAGGTCCCGATGTCACTGTGTGCTCGTCTCCCCTTGAGTAACGGCATAGTCCGGCGCCAGAACGCCGCTGGTCAGGCCGTGGATGGTCCGCTCGATCACTTTCTCGCTGATGTCCGCCAGCGTTTTCAGCACCGCGCCAAGCTCGTGCAGATGGCGGAACGCGTCGCCGTAGCGGCGCTGCGCTGCCAGCGGCATGCGGGGGATACGGCAGCGCCGCAAGTCGTCGCGATTAATCGCGCCCAGCGTATTGGCCACGGGCAGCGAATTGACGTCGATGCACAGGAACGTCGCGACAAAGTGAGCGTCCAGCCGGGTGGAGTCGATCTCCACGACCTGCGCAACGCCCGTATCGTCGGCCGGCGTTCCGGTCGCGACCGCCGGCGGACGACCCTGAGTCCGCAACAGCAGGTCACCACGGACCGGGGTGGCCTCGCGGGAACGGATTGTCAGCGCGCCGACCCGCTCAAGCTCGCCGAGCGTGACGCGGGCGCGGCGTGCCGGGTTCTCCGGCGCACCGAAATGCGGCAACCCCTGGCCGATCAGCGCGTACAGGGCCTCTAGCCGGGTGGTGACGCGGGCGAGATCGTCCGCGCTCGCCTCGATGCGGGCCGCGACGTAGCGGGACGGAAGCACGTTCGCGTCGCCATCGAGCAGTTCCAGGCGCGGTACGGCACGGGAGATCGTCGGATCGGCGTCACCGAACAGCCGTTGCCAGGCGGCGAACTCGCGCGGGACGTCGGCAGGGTCGCCCAGTACCGACAGGTCGACCATGCGCACCGGCGCATGGTCGGGTGCGCCGTACGGGCGCCGCAGAATCCAGAGGTTCACGTCGGTGCCGGGTGCCGAGCCCATCCCCTTCGGCAGCGCGATCACGTCGCGAAGCACGCCGGAGCGTACCAGCGCTGCCCGGATGTGCTCCCCGGACGGCTGGACGCAGGTCCGCGGCGACACGGCGACGACCGCCACGCCACGCGGGCGCAGGTGCGCATAGCAGTGCTGAACCCAGGCCAGCTCGCCATCGCGCGGTGCCGGAATGCCGAACTCCCAGCGCGGATCGGTGGTCAGCTCGGCCAGTGGCCACCGCGGTGCGTCGAAGGGCGGTTCGCAGACGACGGCCGCGGCAGTGCCCAGGTACTGGCCTAGCTGGTTGTCCAGCAGCGAGTCGCCGACGTAGATGTCATAGTCCGCCCCGTGGGCATTACCGCGCAGGCTGAACGCGGCCATGGCCGCTGCTTTTTCCTTGATCTCCTGTCCGGCGAGCCTGACGCGGTCGCCGAACCGGTCGGCGGCCGCCATCAGCGCGGTCGCGTCGGAGCAGGCCGGGTCGAGCACGACGGGCGTGTCAGCGTCATCGGCGGTGCCCGTCGGCCACGCGGCAATCGTGGTACGTGGCAGCAGTGACACCATCACCCTGGCCAGGTGCTGGGGTGACTCTGGCGTGTCCTGTGGCGCACGCGACAGCAGTCCGCCGAGCGGGTCGTCGAATGCCAGCGCCCAGTTGCTGACGCGCTCGGTGCCGGTCTCAGTGCGGCCAGCCGTCGCCAGCTGGTCTGACTTGCCTGTCGCCTTCAGCCACGCCTCGACCTCTGTCCGGGAGAACATCGGGCTGGCCGGGCTGCCGCCGACCGGCTTGGGGAACTCCGGGTAGCGGTGGCGCCAGTTTGACACCGCGGCACGGCCGACGCCAGCCAGCCGCGCGATCGCGGCAGAGGTCATCTCGTCGTGCTCCCCAGGGCGCATGGGACGACCGTACCGAGCGACGAGCATAGGTGCAAACACTTGTGAATACTGTCGCCAACGTTCACAGATCAAGATCTCGTCATCGTCTACCGGCCAGGGCAGCGCTCAGGACAATGCGCGGTGGGCCTCGCGGCGGTGGCCGACGCCGACGATCAGGATGATGAGCTGCCCGTCGGCTGCGGGATGGTGCGAAGCTGGTGGACGGCGCCTCACTTGTCGGTGGCCTTGGGATGGCCGGGTGATGCTTCCACCACCCACACCGTGTGCTTGTCGTCATCGACGAGGTACCAGATCCGGCCGCCGCCGGTCACCTCGACCTGCCACTGCTCCAGCCCGCGCCCGTCGAATGTTCTCGTGGCGAGGTCACCGTGGAGCCTGGTATGCCGGGGGCCGCCAGCGGCCCGCGGTCCTGACCGCATGAGCCCGAACGCCCTCGCTGTGTTCCCGGGCGCCTGACGGCACAGCTCTTCCCAGCCCTTCGCGGCATCGGCCGTGCCGAACCGCACCTCCCACTCGCTGCCGGTGGCAGGAGGCGCGACGCGGTCCTTGCGTTTCGGGCTCACCTTTCGGCAGGCTCCGGCACCGGGCCGAAGTCCGTGCCGTCGAGCGGGGTGGTGAGGGCCTCGTGCAGCACGGGATCGGCGTAGGCCTCTGCCGTAGCCAGCCAGGCTGCGATGACGGGCTCCAGGGGAGCCATGTTGTCCAGCTCGGCGCAGGCCCGCGCCGTCTCGACCAGCTCGACGAGGAACCCGCGGACATCTTCACGAGGCAGGAACCGCACCCACGGGAACACCTCGGGAAGCGCCATCAGCAGCACCTGGGCGGCCTCGTCGTTCCTCATCAGCGCCATGAACAGGCGCGTCGTCACGCTCGCCGCCTCGGTCTCCGCCTCGGCATGCTCAGCGGACTCCAGGATCAGGTCTTCGCCGTCACGTCGGCTGAGCCGCAGTCGGCGGCCACGGCTCTCTTCCAGCTTCGCCACGGTATCCCGGGGGTGCTGCAGGAGCTGCGAGAAGGGAACCGTCGTTGCGCCCATGCAACAAGAGTACCCGACTTGCTAACAACTTCAAAGGTTGCGGGGAATTGAAGCTGTCGCGGCCGGACTCGCTGACGAGCTGCTCACCTCACCGCCACCCGATGGGAGTAGCAAGGCGACGACCAGCGTTCACACTGGGCTCGGCCCGGTTACCGTAATATGGTGAATTCGTCGGAGAGCGTCGCGGCGTAGAGCGTGTCGCGAGGTGGTGAGTTGAGCTATTCAGCTGCGGTAACGGTGGCGCGGGCGTTAGCGGGCTTTCATCCGGGAGACGTTCCTATACCGGGGCGATCTTGATCGGGTGGGAGCCGTCACCAGGGGACGGTTTCTACAACGAATTCCCGGGCACGGCGCGGAACGTTGTGCAAGCCCGCGTCGTCCACGGCGATCTCCACCTAGATTCGACGTCGGCCTCCTCGCTACCGGTGCCCCGCCAGCTCCCCCCCGACGTCACGAATTTCACCGGCCGTCATACCGACCTCGCCAGGCTCGACGACCTTCTCGGGAGGGCAACCACGGGCCATCCGCAATCGGTAGTGATCTCAGCCGTGGCCGGCCCGGCAGGGGGGGGAAAGACAGCCCTGGCGGTGCACTGGGCGCATCGGGCGCGTGGCCGTTTCCCTGACGGAGACCTGTATGTGAACCTGCGCGGCTACGCGCCCGGCCCGTCGCTGACCCCGCTGCAGGTGCTCGAGGGATTCTTGCGGGCGCTGGACGTGCCTCCCCGGCGGATTCCCCCTGAGCTGGAAGCTCGGACGGGCCTGTTCCGTACGCTGCTGGACGGGCGGCGGCTTCTGGTCGTGCTGGATAACGCCAACAGCGCGGACCAGGTGCGCCCGCTGCTGCCAGGCTCGCCGGGATGCCTAGTCGTGATCACCAGTAGGAGCCAGCTATCTGGGCTCGTCGCCCGCGACGGCGCCCGCCGGATGACGCTCGACATGCTGCCCCCGCACGAGGCGATCACGCTCCTGCGGCTGGTCATCGGGGCGGACCGGGTCGGTGCCGAGCCCGAGGCGGCAGCCGAGCTAGCCCGCCGGTGCGTCTACCTGCCCTTGGCGCTGCGGATCGCCGCCGAGCACGCCGCCGCCCGCCCGCAAGCCAGACTTGCCGACCTCGGCGCTGGACACGACCGCCTCGATGAGCTTGCCACTCCCGATGACGACGAGACGACGGCAGTGCGCGAGGTGTTCTCCTGGTCCTACCGCGCCCTGACACCGCAGGTCGCCCGCGCCTTCCGGTTACTGGGACTGCACACCGGCCCTGGCATCAGCATCCCGGCCGCCGCCGCGCTCACCGGCACTGCCACCACTCAGGCGCGAAGGCTTCTGAACATGCTGACTGGTGTGCATCTACTGGAGCAGGTCCCACCGGACCATTACCGTTTTCACGACCTCCTCCGCGACTACGCAGCCGAGCGCGCCCACGCCGATGAGCCGGAAGACGGCCGCACGCATGCCATCAACCGGGTGCTCACCTGGTACCTGCGCGTCGCAGAGGCCACCAGCCACTGGCTCTACGCCAATCACGCGCACGAAGGAGACGGCGAAGGGCAGCCCTGGCTGCCCGTGCCTTATGCCGACCGTGCCCAGGCTCTGGAATGGTACGAGATGGAGCTGGCTAATCTCGTGGCAGCAACCCGCCTAGCCGCCGTGACCGGCGAAGACGAGATCGCCTGGCGGCTTCCGGTCGCGCTGCGGAACTTCTTTCAGCTGCGCATGCCGTTTGCCGACTGGATCACCACATATGAGATCGCCCTCGCCGCCGCCCAGCGTCTGAAAGACGGCTCCGGCAAGGCAGCGGTGCTTGGCGGCCTTGGCGGCGCCTACCACTATCTTGGCCGACGCGAGGAAGCCATCGACCATCACCGTCAGGCCCTGGCCATCCATCGCGAGATCGGATCGCAGGAGGGGCAGGCAAAGGACCTCGTCAACCTCGGTGGCACTCACGCGGATCTTGAACAGTTCGACGAGGCGACCGACTGCCTGCAGCGGGCCTTGACCATATCCCGTGCGACTCTTGGCCGTAACTGTGAAGGTCACGCCCTGGAAAGTCTCGGGGCCATCTTCCAGAGCCTTGGACGGTATGAGGAGGCGGTCGACTACCTGCAGCAAGCCGTGGGCATCTTCCGTGAGACCGGACGCTTCTATGGCGAAGGAGTCGCCCTAACCCACCTCGCGGAGACCTACCTGGCCCTTCAGCGATTCGATGAAACCATCGACTACTGCCAGCAGAGCATGGTAGTCCAAAGAAAGCTCGGCGACCGGCACGGCGAAAGCGAGACCCTCCGTATCTACGCTGCTGTTTCGGTGGCAACTGGTCATCTGGCGGAAGCGCACCAGTCCTGGCGCCGGGCGCTCGCGATCCTCGAAGACCTCAATCATCCGGACGCATCCAAGGTCCGCGCTCGCCTCGCGGCTGCTGACATCGACAACTCCGGCCAATCTGGCATTCCGTCCGCCACAATCGGGAAGCCTAGCTGAGCAAGCGATGCCAGGCTACACATGCCCCACGGCGGCAATATTGCATCGTCTATATGTGGAGAGCTATTCCGCGGTGGGCCGCGAAGCGGTCGAAGACTCTCATCGGCAGTGTGGCGATGCCTGCCTGTCTGGTGTGGGCGGATGGGTTGTGGAAGGTGACCTGGTCGTGAGCGTAGCCGGTGACCAGGACGAGGTGTCCGCCGGTTGCGGGGGGATCGCGGTCGGGCCGGCGGATCTCCTTGTGCACCGATGCCATGAGGAGCCTGCCCTGGTCGAGCTCACGGATCATCCGGCCGGGTCGAGGCCGGTGATGACGTCGGCCTGGAGCTGGTAGCGATCGCGGGTGAAGTCGCTGAACTGGCGGTAGAGCAGGCCGGTTACTGAGCCGTCGGGTTCTTCGACGTATCCGCCGTAGTCCAGGCAGCCGTCGAGAAGCGTGAACAGGCGGGGCCTGGCCGTCCCTGCGTTTGTCGGCGAAACGGCCGTTGGAGCGGCCCTCGGGCAGTTCAGGCCAGGTCGAACTCGCGGTCCTTGGTCTGGTCGGTGAACGCCTTCCACTGGGCTGGGGTGAAGACAAGCTTCGGGCCTTGCGGGTCCTTGCTGTCGCGGACGGCGATCTGGCCGGGATGCCGCGCGGCGACCTCGACGCAGTTGTTGCCGCTTCCGCTGTAGCTGGACTTCCGCCAGTCCATCGCCACGTCAGATCCGTTCGTCATGTGCTCGGGAACTCCTCGATGATCCGGCGGATCAGCTCCGCCGACCGATCCGGTGGGAGCGCGGCGTCTGCGATGCGCTCATACGCCAGGCTAATGCGCGCGATCTCGTCTGCGCTCTCCGGATAGAGGTCCCCGGCGATGCACTCGGCATAGACCTCGGTGGGGAACGTGGTCTCCGCAGGGAAGTCCAGGAGCACGAAGCCGCCCTCGAGCCCTGGGTGGACGCCGACCGTGAACGGGATCACCCGGATGGTCACGTTGTCGCGTGGTCGCAGCAGCTCGCCGAGCTGGTCGCGCATGGCAGCCGTGCCGCCTACGGGGCGGCGCAGCGCGGCCTCGTCCATGATCGCGGTCAGCTCCGGCGCGTCCGGTCGGCTGAGCAAGGTCCGGCGCGCCATCCTGGCCATCACTCGCCGCTGGGCATCGTCAGGGTTATCTGGTCGCCCGGCTTCGATTACCGCCCACGCGTACTGCTCGGTCTGGAGCAGGCCGGGCACGAGCAGCGGTTCCCAGGTTCGGATCTGGACGGCCTCTGCCTCGTCGGCCACGTACGAGCCAGTGAGCACGTCACCGTAGGCGGTCCACCACCCGCGCTTTCCCGCGTCGCTGGCCAACTGGATGAACAGCGCCTGCTGGTCGGACGCCGCTCCGTACAGCTCGCACATGGCAGTGACCTGGGCCAGCCGGGGCACGGCTGTGGCGGTTTCGAACCGCACCAGTTTCGGGCGGCTCCAGCCGAGTCGCGCCGCCGCCTCGTCAGGTCCGAGCCCTGCTCGTTCTCGCAGATCACGTATTCGTTGCCCGAGGCGCCGGGCGCGCATCGTTGGGCCTGTGCCTGGCATGCGGACAGCCTGCCCGATCCTGTTCGACTCGGCAAGATTCACGATCACTCCAAGATCTTTTTGGAATCAGCTAGAAAATTATGGACTGTTCATTGACTCGATGGCCAGCATAGGCCAGGATGCTGCCATAGCACCAGGAGGGGGGAAACCTTTGGGTGAGTGGGCGAGCGTGCTGCCACGGATACCGGCACCGGTGCCGTCGTTGAGTTGCAGCCACAGTTACCTAGGGAAACCAGACCAGGTCGGGGAGGCGCGGGCGTTCCTTGGCCGGCTCCTGTACGGCTGCCCCGCGGCCGACGACGCGGTACTGCTCTGTTCCGAGCTATGCGCCAATGCCGTGCAGTACAGCAACTCCCGGGCGGTCGGCGGGCAGTTCAGCGTGCACGCGAGGGTTCACGAGGGCGGCTACGTCTGGGCCGGAGTCGAGGACCAGGGCGGTCCCTGGAAGAAGCGCCCCCGGGACAGGGAGCGGATGCACGGGCTGGACATTGTCCGCGTGCTGGCCGGCGACGGGTGCTGGGGCATCGTCGACGGCCGCGACGGGAGGCTTATCTGGTACCGGCTCGGCTGGGCCGCCGCAGTCCCCGGAGCACCGGCACCTGTGCCGTGAGCTTCCTGAGCCTGCGTGCCGCGCTGCCGGGGAGGGGAACGAAGGCGCGCGGCACGCAGCGGGCGGCAGCGCCGGATGATCCGCGTCACCGGGGTTGGCGGGTCACATATGCCGCCGCTGCCGCCATGAGGCCGCGCTAGGGCGCGCGTGTCCCCCCGGCATGCTCACCGCCCGGCGCGGAAAGGGGCTGCGGCCGGTATCCCTGTACCGGCCGCAGTCCCGCCCACCCGGCAGCAGCTCAGGTAGGACACCGGACCACGCGCAGGAAGGCGGGTAATAACCACGGTCGGCAGTCGCTTACGACGATCTTCCTTGTGAGGCCCGCGCGCAGTCTGCTGACCCGGCCGAACATCATGAGGTTGAAGGTCACGGGGTCGAAAGACACCAGTACGTCGGTGTCGCGCCCCGGACGTTCGGCCGATAGCCGGCCGCGCTGAAGAACCAGCGTTACCGGTGTGGTGTGGGCGGAGCGGAACTCGACGGCAATGCGGCGCTCTCTCGCGGTGGGCCGCTACCGTCAAGCAGCCGTCCGAGATCATTGTGAACCAGCCCCACCATGAACAGCTCGAAGAACTGGGCGGCGTCCCGCGGCGGGATCACCCAGCGCGCCCGGATGGCGCGGGCGCCACGGGTAATGGCAGCGCTGGGGCGGGAGTGTCATCCCGCTCCCGTTCGGCATCATTGTTCTTTGGTTTTCTCAGGACTTGAGGGTGTCCAGGATCTGCTGGCCGTACCTTGCCAGCTTGGTCTCGCCCACGCCGTTTACCGTGCCGAGGTCGGCCAGGGTCGACGGGGACTGGGCCGCGATCTGGCGCAGGGTCGCGTCGTGGAAGATCACGTACGCGGGCACGCCCTGCTCCTTCGCCGTGGCGGCGCGCCAGGCGCGGAGCCGCTCGAACACCGGCGCGGCCTCGGCGGGCAGGTCCACGGGGGCGGCGCGGCCGGTCCTGACGGCCCGTTCCGCCCGGTCCGCCCGTGACGGCCGCGCCGCCCGCTCGGGCTCGCGGCGCAGCATGACCTGGCGCCGCTGGCCCAGCACCTCGGTACTCGCCTCGGTGAGCACGAGGGCGCCGTACTCGGCCTCGACGGCGAGGAGACCCTGGGCAAGCAGCTGGCGCACCACGCCGCGCCACTCGGCGTCGCGCAGCTCCGTGCCGATGCCGAAAACCGTCAGGGAGTCGTGCCGGTGCTGGCTGACCTTGTCTGTTTTCCTGCCTAGCAGGATGTCGATCGCCTGGCCCGCGCCGAACTTCTGGCGCCGCTCGCGCTCGAGCCTGAACACGGTCGACAGGAGCTTCTGCGCGGGGATCGTGCCGTCCCAGGGCTCCGGCGGGGACAGGCACGTGTCGCAGTTCCCGCAGGTGTCGCACTGCTGGCCGAAGTAGGCGAGCAGTCGCGCGCGGCGGCACTCGATCGTCTCGCAGAGGGCCAGCATGGCGTCGAGGTGGGCGGCTAGACGGCGGCGGTGGGCGTCGTCGCCCTCCGAGGTTTCGATCATCTTGCGCTGCAGCACGACGTCCTGGAGGCCGTAAGCCAGCCAGGCGGTGGAGGGCAGGCCGTCACGTCCGGCCCGGCCGGTCTCCTGGTAGTAGCCCTCGACGGACTTGGGCAGGTCAAGGTGGGCGACGAAGCGCACGTCTGGCTTGTCGATGCCCATGCCGAACGCGATCGTGGCGACCATGACCAGGCCGTCCTCGCGCAGGAAGCGCGCCTGGTTCGAGGCACGGGTGCGCGCGTCGAGTCCCGCGTGGTATGGCAGCGCCTCGATCCCGCTGCCCACAAGGAACTCGGCGGTCTTCTCGACCGACGCCCGCGACAGGCAGTACACGATGCCCGCGTCGCCGGGGTGCTCGGCGCGCAGCAGCTCGAGCAGCTGGCGCCTGGGCTCGTTCTTCGCCACGATGCGGTACTGGATGTTCGGGCGGTCGAAGCTCGCCACGATGTGGCGGGCCTTCTCCAGGCTCAGCCGGGACGCGATCTCCGCATGCGTCGCTTCGGTGGCCGTCGCGGTCAGCGCGATGCGGGGGACCGCGGGCCAGCGCTCGTGCAGCGTCGAAAGGGCAAGGTAATCGGGCCGGAAGTCGTGCCCCCACTGGGCCACGCAGTGCGCCTCGTCGATGGCGAACAGCGAGATCGCGGCGCGGTCGAGCAGCCTCAGCGTCGACTCCATGCGAAGCCGCTCCGGCGCCAGGTAGAGCAGGTCGAGCTCGCCCGCGAGCAGCGCGGACTCCACCGCCCTGCGCTCGCCCGGACCCTGCGTGGAGTTCAGGAACCCCGCCCGCACGCCGAGGGCCGTCAGGGCGTCGACCTGGTCCTGCATCAGCGCGATGAGCGGCGAGACGACGACGCCGGTGCCCTCCCGCACCAGCGCGGGGATCTGGTAGCACAGCGACTTTCCGCCGCCGGTCGGCATCAGCACGAGCGCGTCGCCACCCGCGGTGACGTGGTCGATGACCTCCTGCTGCCTGCCACGGAACGTGTCGTAGCCAAAGACCCTGCGCAGCACGTGCAGTACCTCGGCCTGCGGCGCGTCAACCTGCAGTGCGGGACCGGTTCCGGGGGAAGCCACCCGGCGATCCTATGAGGACCCGGTGCCCTCGGCCCGGCGAACTGCCCTTGGTGGTACGGGTCTGGCGGCGCCGTTAGGCCACGCGCCAGACCTCCGCGGTCCGCATTAAGCCGCCGCGGGTCATCAGCGTGACGTTGAAGGGCTGGCTGAGCAGTCCGAACCGGAGCATCTCGTCAGGGATGCGCTGGAGCCTGGCCGGATCCAGGGACAGCGGGTAGTCGTCGATCGTCGTGACGGCTGCCGTCTGCTTCGACACGCCGATGAACGACACCATGGCCTGCTCGACGGCAGTGCGGTCAGTGTCGGCGAGCTCCTGCCCCTGCGCGAGGGCCCGTTCGAATGCCGCCGCCGTCCGAGGATATTTCTTCGCCCATGCCTGAGTCACGACATATCCGGCGATCGGGAAGTTCTCGGTGGCGCCCTGGTCGGTGTCGGCGAGCTGCTGAGCGCCGATTGTCTGCTCCGCGAGGCTCACGAACGGCTCAGGGAGCCATGCCGCGTCGACAGCGTGCGCCTTGAGCGCGGCCGTCATCTCCGGGAAGGGAATCGGCACGAAGTGCACCTGAGACGGCAATATCCCGCTGTCGCCTAGCAGCGAGCTGATCAGGAGGGTGCCGATGTTGCCCAGCACGTTGACGCCGATCCTCTTGCCTTTCAGGTCAGCGATGTCGGTGATCCGCGACCCTGGCGGGGTGAGTATCACCTGGGCACGCGGCTGCATGACCGATCCCTCCGCGAGGATGCGCAAGCTCGCCTGGTCCTGCGCATCCGCCAGGATGTAGGAGACATAGTTCCCTGTGGTGACGTCGTAGCGACCCGCCTCCTGCCCGGCGATCGCCGTCGCGCTGCTGGTCACGGAGACGATCTTCACGTGCAGGCCCTCGGCGGCGAACAGCCCGCGCTGCTCGGCGACATACAGCCCGGCCGCATCGGCCGCGGGGACGGCGGCGACGGTAAGGTCCGGTTTTTCCACGCTGCCCGTGGCACCCGGGCTGGCCGGGGCGGCGGATCCGCCCCCGCAGCCGGCGATGAGCGAGGCGACCGCAACGCCTGCGGCCGCCGTGGAGATGCGAAAAGAGCACTTCATGTAGATTCCTCCCCTTTGTGTTGCGGAGGATAGGTCATGGCAGGCCACTAGATCAACACGGCGGCGGAACAGGGCTGACTTGGGGTTTCATCCCGTAGGCTCGGTTTGTGGCAGATCGACAGTCCGATGTCATCGTCATCGGCGCGGGACTCGTCGGGCTTTCGACCGCGATGGCGCTGCTCGGGTCGCGCCCCTCGCTGCGGGTTGCCGTGCTCGAGAAGGAGCCGGCCATCGGCACACATCAGAGCGGTCGTAACTCCGGCGTCATCCACGCGGGCCTCTACTACACGCCGGGAAGCCTGAAGGCGAGGTTCTGCCGCGAGGGGAGGCAGGCGCTGGCCGAATTCGCGGACTCCCGCCAGATTCCCTACCGGCTCACAGGGAAGCTCGTGGTCGCCACGCACCCGGGCGAGCTGTCCCGGTTCCACGCCCTCGCCGAGCGCGGACGGGCGAACGGGCTGGCCGTCAGGGAGCTTGAACCGGGGGAGTTCGCGGAGATCGAGCCCGGGGTCCGGGGTATTCGCGCGCTGCACGTCCCGGAGAGCGGGGTGATCGACTACCGGCTGATCGCCGCCGCCTACGCTGAGGTCGTGGCGAGTCGTGGCGGCACGGTGCTGTGCGGACACGGCGTGCACGGGCTGACCCGGGCCAGCGGCGGCTGGATCGCCGAGACTGCTGCCGGGGCCGTGACGGGTCGTGCCGTGGTCTCCTGCGCAGGCCTGCAGGCCGACCGCATCGCGGCGATGACCGGCGAGGCAAGCAGTGAGTACCGAATTATCCCGTTTCGCGGTGATTACTATACGTTCCGGGTGCGCGCGCCTGAACACGTGCGCGGACTCGTCTACCCGGTCCCTGACCCCTCGTTTCCTTTCCTCGGCGTTCACTTCACCCGTGGGATAGACGGGACGCTGCGCGCGGGGCCGAACGCCGTGCCCGCGCTGGCCAGGGAGGGGTACCGCCGGCTCTCGGTGAACGCCAGGGACCTTCTCGACAGCCTGCGCTTCCCGGGCCTGCGCAGCCTGGCGCGATCGTATGCCGGCACCGGCGCGCGGGAGATCTGGCGCGACCTGGTGAAGCCCGCCTTCCTCGCCCAGATGCGGCGCTATGTCCCGGCGATCCGGTCACGTGACGTCACGTTCGGGCCGTCGGGGATCCGCGCCCAGTGCCTCAGCCGCTCGGGGAAACTCGTCGACGACTTCCTGATCGAGGAGGCAGACGGCATCGTCCATGTCCTGAACGCGCCGTCACCGGCCGCGACCGCATCGATTGTCATCGGGCGGCACATCGCCTCGCGTGCCGTCGATCACTTCGGACTCTGAGCGGACGAGCAGGGGCTGAGATGGAGATCAGGCAAGCGGATCCACGGGCTAGTAGGCGCCGGACCCGACGAGTACCGCCCGCCAGGTCTTCCAGAGAATTTGCAGGTCAAGGGCGAACGACCAGTTCTCCACGTAGCGCAGATCGAGCCTGACCGCTTCATCCCACGCCAGGTCCGACCTCCCGTTGACCTGCCACAGGCCGGTGATGCCCGGCTTGACCACGAGCCTGCGCCGCATGTGATCACCGTACGTCGCCGTTTCCTCCGGCAGTGCCGGCCTCGGCCCGACGAGGGACATGTCGCCGAGCAGCACGTTGAACAACTGGGGAAGCTCGTCGAGCGAGCAGCGGCGCAGCCAGGCGCCCACCTTGGTGACCCGCGGGTCCCTGCGGATCTTGAATAGCGTCCCGTCGGCCTCGTTGAGCGCGGTGAGCAGCGCCTTCCGCCTCTCCGCGTCCACCACCATGGTCCGGAACTTCCATACGGTGAAGGGACGGTGGTCCTGTCCGATCCTTGTCTGCCTGAAGAACACGGGGCCCGTGTCGGTGATCCGGATGGCAAGCGCTATAGCCGCGAAGACAGGCAGGAGCAGAATCAGCGCCGTCGCGGCCGACACCTTATCGAATACGCCCTTGATGGCCTGCTTGCCGCCGCCAAGCTCGGGGTGATCCACGTGCAGCAGCGGCAGCCCGGCGACCGGCCGGATGGTCGTGCGCGGCCCCGCGACGTCGAGCAGGGCCGGCGCGACGTACACATCCGTGCCCGTCTTCTCCAGGTCCCACGCGAGCTCGCGGAGCCGGATGCCATTGATCTCAGGGCAGGCGAGCACGGCCACCGTGTCTGCCCCGCAGCGGTCCACCGCCGCCGCGACCTTGTCCAGCCCGCCGAGTACCGGGACCCCCGCGATCTCACTCAGCATGGTCCCGCCCGCCAGGCAGGCACCCACCACGGATAGGCCGTGGTAGGTTTCCCGCCCCAGCTCAGCCACCAGATCCGCGACGGCAAGCGCGTGGCCGACAGCCACCACCCGCTGCATGCAGTAGCCGGTCTTGCGCCGCTGGTGCAGGCGCCTGCGGAGCCGGTGCCTGACAACCAGATCCAGGACTGTCGCGCACGGAAGGGCGATCGCCACGTAACCACGGGCCAGATCAATCCTGACCGAATAGCAGACGATGGCCACGCCCGCGGTGAGGCTCACCCCCGCGTTCAGCACCTTGCGGAACTCGTCAGAGCCGACACCGATGAAACGAGAGTCGTACCCCCCGGCCAGGGCCACCGACGCCCACCAGAGCAGGGGCAGCGCCAGGGTTATCGCCAGGTAGCGTGGCGGGTAGCCGTGGAAGTCGAAGCGGACCCCGACCGCCAGCGCTCCCGCCAGCAGAGCGCAGGCGCCGTCGGCAAGGATCGCCAGCCGAACGTAGGCGCTGGTCCAGGCCGCGGGACTGCGTGCTGCGGTCCTCACCTGGCTCTCGGTCCGAACCTTAGCCTTGGTCCGAACGTGACTCCTGGTCCGAACCAGAGCCTCGGCCCGGACCTGACTCTCGGGCCGAACCTGACTCTCGGCTCGACGATCTGTCACGGCTACGTGACTAGCCACCATCCCGCGGTCCCCCTACATGTCTTGCTCCGTCCCTCTTCAGGGGATGTGCAAGATGTCCTGTTCCGTCCCGCTCCAGGGACACGTAAGGAAGACGCCCAGCCGAGAGGAACGGTTGACGCAATATCCGCTCATAGTCGGAGTTGACGTCACACGTCCGGAGACAAGCGGAAATGTCCATACGGTAGCTGACCAGGTACGATCGCTCGACCGCGCTGCCAGGCCGACGGTCAGCGGCCAGGCGTACACCGGGTCGCGTGGTCAGGCGTCGAACATTCGGGAGGACATGATGACGAGCCCGCACGAGCTACAGGAAGCGAAGAGGGAAGGTCAGTCGCCTGCGACGCCCCAGGTGCCGCCGCGGCCCTGGCGGCACTGGCGGTGGATGGTGCTGCCTGTCGTGATTCTGCTCACATGCCTGGCCGTCGCATACATCCTCGGCAAGGGCACTACCCCCGCGGCGGTCGCGGGCAGGCACCTGCCGAGTTCCGCCGCCGCGGCCGGCAGCCATGCCCCATCCGCCAGCCCGGCCGCGGCCGGCCCTGCACCGCGGGCAGCGCCGAATGTGACGATCCCCGTCGTCAAGTGGAACGCCGGCCCCGGGGGCGCCGCGCTCGCGGTCGTATCGGGCCAGCTAGGCAAGGCAACGCAGGCGGCCGGCCTCCGGCTCTTCGCCGTGATGAAGCAAGCGTGCTCAAAGCTCGCCGCCGCCGTGTCGGCCGCGAAGGCCGAGCCGCCCATTCCCGATGCCGCCAGGCAGGGGGAGTACGCCAGGGCGCTCGCCAGCCTGGCGCAGGCAGCGGCGTACTGCGAGGCAGGCATATCTACCCGTCCCGACGGCGACGAAGCCATCGATACGGAGCAGAACGGGAAGCTCCTGGGCCAGTCCGCGTCGGCGTTCACCGCCGGGGCCAGAGAGTTGTACCTGGCCACGGCCGGTATCAGGGTAGTCAGCTTGCCCGCGCCCGCGCGCGGCTAGTCTTGAAAGTTACCTGTGTGTGACGACTCCATACCACTTTGGCAGCATGATCGACAATTGTCCTGATCATGTCGTCCGGATGGCCACGTCGCGCGTCTACCTGACAAAACATCCAGCAGGCTGCCTCGCTGGGGCGAGCGAGGGTTGCCGTTGACAACCCGCGCCGGGCGGCCTGCGAGCTTTATAGGGCTGGGAGTAAGGCATGAGCAAGCATCTTCCCGGAAGCGCGGCCCGCAAGGGGGTCGCCGCTCGCGCGTCGCTGCTGACCCGGGGCAAGCGCTTGCGGGCGGCCGCGGTGGCCGCCCTGCTCCCGGCCAGCGCCCTGATGGCGCTCTCGGGCGCGGCGCCTGCCGCGACCGCGTCCTGCGCCAACCCGGTCGCGTGCGAGAACGCGCTGCCCGGCACCCCCCAGTCCGTGTGGGACGTGGGTGGTGGCGAGGGCACCACCATCGAGGGCTTCGCCGACCCGTTCAGCGTCAACGTCGGGGCGTCGATCAACTTCAAGATCAGGACTTCCGCCACCGCCTACGCGGTCGACATCTACCGGATGGGTTACTACGGCGGGGACGGCGCCCGCCTGATCGCGAGCGTCACGCCGAACGTCTCCGTGTCAAGGAACCAGCCAGCGTGTAACACCAGCACGGCGTCGGGCCTGGTCGACTGCGGCAACTGGGGCGTGTCCGCGACCTGGAGCGTTCCGGCCACGGCAGTCTCCGGTGTCTACTTCGCGCACATCTACCGGACAGACAGCACCAGCGACGAGAACCAGATCCCGTTCGTGGTGACCAACAACGCCAGTCATTCGGATGTCGTCTTCATGACCTCGGATGAGACCTGGGAGGCTTACAACGACTGGGGCGGCTACAGCCTGTACGCGGGAGCCGCCACGGACACCGCGAACAGCCCGCTCAACGCCGGCCGCGCGGAGCAGGTCAGCTATAACCGCCCGTTCGCGGACCGCTACGGCACGCCGTACGGGCAGGACTTCTTCTTCTCCATGGAATTCCCGATGATCAGGTTCCTGGAGAAGAACGGCTACGACACCACCTATGTGAGCCAGTCCGACGTGGCCGCCACTACCGGCGCCTCCATGCTCGAGCAGCACAAGGCACTGGTGAACGCCGGGCACTCGGAGTACTGGGACGCTCAGGACCGGGCCAACGTCACGACGGCCAGGAACGCCGGCGTCAGCCTCGCGTTCTTCGCCGGCAACCTGATGTGGTGGAAGACCCGGTGGGCGGCGAGCCAGTACGGCAGCGAGGCCGACCGTACGCTGATCACGTACAAGGAGAGCCTGGACAGCGCCGAGACCGACCCGGCTGACCCGACCTGGACCGGAGCCTGGCGGGACCCCCGGTTCAGCCCGCCTACCGACGGCGGCCAGCCGGAGAACGCGCTGACCGGCCAGCTCTGGCTGGTCAACTGCTGCGCGTATGCCCTCCAGGTGCCGCAGACCTACGCCAGGCTGCGATTCTGGCGCAACACGAGCGTGGCCAGCCTGCAATCTGGCCAGACCGCCACCATGCCCGGCGAGACGCTCGGCTATGAGTGGGACTCCGACGTGGACAACGGGTTCCGGCCGCCGGGCGAGATAGACATGTCGAAGACTACCGAGAATGTCTCGCAGCTCCTGCTGACACCCAACGAGAACATAGGAACGGGCAATGCCACCAACAGCCTGACGCTGTACCGGGCCGCGAGCGGCGCGCTCGTCTTCGATTCGGGCTCCGTCCAGTGGGCATGGGGGCTCGACTCGGTCCACGACGGGGATTCCAACAATCCGCCGAGCACGGACATGCAGCAGGCGACCGTCAACCTGCTCGCCGACATGGGCGCCCAGCCGGCGACGCTGGAATCGGATCTGGTGACGGCGACAGCGTCAGGCGACCACACCGCGCCGACGTCCGCCATCACCTCGCCGTCGGCAGGCGCGACGTTCACGAGCACCGCCGCCGTCACGATCAGCGGCACCGCCACCGACTCAGGCGGCGGCGTTGTGGCCGGCGTGGAGGTTTCCGCCGACGGCGGCACCACCTGGCACCCCGTGACGACGATGTCCGCCGCCGCCACCAGCGTGACCTGGAGCTACACCTGGCCGGCAGCGGGCAACGGCACGGTGACGATCCTGTCGCGCGCGACAGACGACAGCGGCAACATCGAGCAGCACGGGCCGGGAGTATCCGTCACCGTCGGCTGCCCGTGCAGCCTGTTCGGCGCCAGCTACACGCCGGCGATGACCTCCGCGAACGACTCCACGCCGCTCGAGCTCGGCGTGAAGTTCCAGTCGAGCGTGACTGGCTGGGTGGCCGGCGTGCGGTTCTACAAGGGCACCGGCAATGCCGGGACCCACACGGGCTCGCTCTGGACGGCGAGCGGCAGTCAGCTTGCCACCGGGACATTCACCAGTGAGACCGCGAGCGGCTGGCAGACGCTGCACTTCGTCAACCCGGTCCAGATCAGCGCGAACACGACCTATGTCGTGTCCTACTACGATCCCGATGGCCACTACGCCGACGAGTCGGACCTCTTCGACGTGCCGCTGAGCGCCCCGCCGCTGACCGCGCCGAGAGCGGTGTACACGGGGACCGGCGGCGGCAACGGCGTCTTCAACGTAGGCGGCCCCGGTTTTCCCACGTCCACGTACCAGGGCTCGAGCTATGCCGTCGACGTGATATTCGACACGACGGAGCCGCCCGGTGCGCCGCCGGCGGTGAGCAGCGTCACGCCGTACCCCGGCTCGTCGAGCAATCCCGTCTCCGGCGCGCCCACGGTAACGTTCTCCAAGTCCGTGGTGCCAGGCACCGCGTCGTTCACCCTGAAGAAGCCGGACGGTACCACCGTCCCAGGCACCCTGGCTTTCAACGGCACCGACACGGTCGCGACGTTCACGCCGGCGAGCTCGCTGGCGGCGGGCACCACCTACAGCGCCACCATCAGCGGGGCGCAGGATAGTTTCGGCCAGACGATAGTGACCGACACCTATTCCTTCACCACAAGCAAGGCGTACACGTCCGGTCAGTGCCCGTGCACAATCTGGCCCGACGCCACGCCGCAGGGAGCGGCCGACGCGGCCGACGGGAGTTCACTGGAACTCGGCGTGCGGTTCAAGGCCGACGCCGATGGCACCGTACGCGGCATCAGGTTCTACAAGGAGCCGGACAACACCGGCACCCACACGGGCACGCTGTGGACCGCGGCAGGCCAGCAGCTCGCGACGGGGACGTTCACTAGCGAGTCCAGCGCGGGGTGGGAGGAGCTGGACTTCGCCACGCCGGTGGCAATCACGGCGGGGACGACCTACGTCGCCTCGTACCACGCGAGCGCGGGCCACTACGCGGACACCCCGAGTGGCCTCGGGTCCAGCGTGACGAGCGGGCCGCTGACCGCCCTTGCCAGCGGCGGGGTCTACGCCTACGGCTCGGCCACCACGTTCCCGAGCTCCAGCTACAACGGGTCGAACTACTCGGTCGATGTCGTGTACCAGCCGAATGCGGACCCCAACCCGCCCTCCGTCAGCTCCACGACCCCCTCGGCCGCGGCGTCGAGCGTGCCGGTAGCGCAGCCCGTCACGGTGACCTTCGACAAGCAGATAGGGCCGGGCTCCGCGACGTTCTCGCTCACCGACCCGAGCGGGCACCCGGTCGCGGGCGCCGCGTCCCTCGGCGGCTCAGGGAAGGTTCTCACGTTCACCCCGACCAGCCCGCTCAGCCCGTCCGCGGCCTACTCCGCGAGCGTCAGCGGTGCGACCAGCCTGTCCGGGGTCTCGATGCCTGCCGCTCACACCTGGACGTTCACCACCTCCGGAGCGGCAGCCTGCCCGTGCACGATCTTTGAGAGCGACGCCGCGCCTGCCAGCCCGGTGGCCAACGATTCCTCGTCCTACGAGCTCGGAGTGCAGTTCCAGCCCGATACGAATGGCTGGATTTCCGGTGTCAGGTTCTACAAGGGCGCAGGGAACACGGGGACACATACCGGCAGCCTGTGGACAAGCACCGGTACCCTGCTCGCGCACGGCACCTTCACGGGCGAGACCGCCAGCGGCTGGCAGACGCTCGAATTCCCGACGGCCGTGCAGGTGAACGCCGGCCAGACCTACGTGGCCGGCTACTACGCGCCCAACGGCCACTACGCGGCGGACCAGGGATACTTCTCCAGCGGGTACGACAACTCGCCGCTGCACGCCCTGTCCGACGGAGTGGCCGGCGGCAATGGCGTCTTCTACGCGGGCTCCCCCCGATTCCCCACCGCCAGCTACAACGCCACGAACTACTGGGTCGATCCGGTCTTCTGGAGCACCCCGCCACCGGACCTGGTCGGGCCCGGAGTACAGAGCACGAACCCGCTCGGCGGCCAGACGAGCGTGCCTACGAACACGGCTGTCGCGTTCACGTTCGACAAGCAGGTGCAGGCAAGCACGATCCAGTTCACGCTGACCGGGCCGGGCGGTGTCTCCGTGCCGGGCAGCCTGTCCTACGACTCCTCATCAGAAACGGCAACGTTCCTCCCGACGGGCGCGCTGCTCGGCGGCACGGGCCCGCTCTCGTCCAGCACCGCCTACACGGCCACGGTGTCGAGCGCGCAGGATTCCTCAGGGACCGCGATGGGCAGCCCGTACACCTGGACCTTCACGACCGCCCAGCCGACGCCGGCAGCTGGCCAGTGCCCCTGCTCGATCTGGCCTGACGCCACCCAGCCGCAGATAGCCTCGGTAAGCGATCCTGGCCCGGTCAACCTCGGCGTCAAGTTCACGACGGACAGCAGCGGGTGGATCAAGGGCATTCGCTTCTACAAGGGAGCGGGTAATACAGGCACTCATGTCGGCAGCCTGTGGGACGCGAATGGCAATCTGCTCGGCCGGGTGACCTTCGCCAGTGAGTCGACGGCGGGCTGGCAGCAGGCGACCTTCTCGTCTCCCGTCGCGGTGACCGCGGGCACAACCTACGTCGCCTCGTACTTCGCCCCGGACGGCGGCTATGCGGATGACCCAGGCACGTTCGCGAACTCCGCTGTCGATAATCCCCCGCTGCACGCGCTTGAATACGGAACGAACGGCGGCAACGGCGTCTATCTGTATGGCAGCTCGTCCGGATTCCCGGTCAACAGCTACAACGCGAGCAATTACTGGGTAGACGTCGTGTTCACGACAACGGCACCTTAGCGGCGGCTGCTCTCGTCGCGGTGCCAGGTCGAGTAGTCGCGCTGCCTTGCCGCGCGGTTGCCCCGCAGCCGCGCGAGCACGGCCACCGACGCGAAGACCAGCACCCGCGGCGCCATCCGCGGTTCCCCTCGGATGACCGAGAGGAGATCCCGCGCGCGTGTCCGCGCGGTCGAGTCGGGTGCTCCCTCGGCCTGCTCGATCTGGGTCACCCCCGTCGCGACGCGGACCCGGCGTCGCAGCAGGTCGCCGAAGGTCCGCGGCGGATGGATGACCACCCTGGCGCCCGGCACGATGATCCGCTCGTCCGCCGCGAACACGAGCGAGGCGGCAAGGTCATCGGAGAGCAGCGGCGGCAGGCTGGCGACGCGCGCATGACCCGCCTCGCTGACGGCGATGACACCCCGGCCGAACAGCCCGCCGCGTACCGCAGGCAGCCGCGCCCAGACGTCGTAATACCAGCGGACCAGCCAGGGACTTCCTGCCAGGGCAAGCACCCGCCTCGGACCCGCGGCGAGCGCCCCCGGGGCGCGCAGCGCCTCAGCCAGCGCCCTGACATCCTCGGCCCCGAGCTCGACGTCGGCGTCCACGTATACCCGCGGGTAGCCCCGGGCGGCCTGATCGCCGGCCACGAGCGCCTCGCGCTTGGAAGCGACGGGAACGGACAGCACACGTACCGGCGGCCCGAACGACGCGGCGACCGAGGCCGTATCATCGGTGCAGCCATTGGCTACGACGACGATGTCCAGCTCGCCCTGGCGCGCACCGGACACGAGCTGCGTGAGCAGGCGGCTGATCACGCGGGCCTCGTCGTGGGCGGGAACTATTACTGTCAACACACCGGGCAAGTATGGAGGGCTGGGGGGGCGGTGGACAATCCCGGAGTGCAGCGGACGGCCGATGTCGACGATGGTGCCGTGCTCGGGCCGGGCACCACGGTGTGGCATCTGGCGCAGATACGGGAGGACGCACGGCTTGGCCGGGGATGCGTCGTGGGCCGGGGAGCGTACGTCGGCCCAGGAGTGATTATCGGCGACAACGTCAAGCTGCAGAACTACGCGCTCGTCTACGAGCCTGCCCGGCTCGAGGACGGGGTGTTCATCGGGCCGGCCACGGTGCTGACCAACGACCTGTATCCCCGTTCGGTGGATGTGACGGGGAAGCTCAAGAGGCCAGCGGACTGGGATGCCCGCGGCGTCGTGGTGCGGACGGGGGCATCCCTCGGCGCACGGGTCGTCGTGGTGGCCGGCTGCACGATCGGCCGGTGGGCGCTGGTCGCGGCCGGCGCCGTGGTCACAAGGGACGTGCCCGACTACGCGCTCGTCGCGGGCGTGCCCGCGCGGCGGATCGGCTGGGTCGGCCGGGCCGGGGAGCGGCTGGCGGAATCCGGTGCCGGCACGTGGCGCTGCCCGCGGACCGGCGAGTTCTACACCGAGCAGGACGGCCTCCTCCGCGAAAGTGACAGCGCGGTGTAATCGTGATCGCCCGCTCCGGCGTCTTCTAAGGTGTGTCTGCTGCTGCGGGCGAGGTGCAGGATTCGGGGAGGAGGGGGTCGGCATGTCACCCATCGGGCTGGCAGTGATCGGCGCTGGTTACTGGGGGCCTAACCTGGTCAGGACCGCACTGTCCACGCCGGTGCTCCGGCTGGAATGGCTGTGCGATCTGGACACGCAGCGGGCGCAGGCCGTTCTCGGCCTCCGCAGCGCGGTCGGCGTCACCTCCTCCTACGACCAGGTGCTCGCGGACCCGGCGGTTGCCGCCGTCGCGATCGCGACGCCCGCGGCGACCCACTTCGATCTCGTGCGGGCCGCACTGGAGGCCGGCAAGCACGTGCTCGTGGAGAAACCGCTGACCGCGACCGCCGCCGAGGGCCAGAAGCTGGCAGGGCTCGCGCGAAGGTCCGGGCTGGTCCTCATGTGCGACCACACCTACTGTTACACCCCGGCCGTCCGGCGCATCCGCGAGCTGATCCGGGGCGGCGAGATCGGCGAGGTGCAGTTCGTCGACTCGGTCCGGATCAACCTCGGCCTGGTGCAGCGCGACGTTGATGTCCTGTGGGACCTCGCACCGCACGACCTGTCAATCCTGGATTTCGTTCTTCCCGAGCACGCGGTGCCTGTCGCGGTCGCTGCCCATGCCAGTGACCCGATCGGTGCCGGCCGCGCCTGCCTTGCCTACCTGTCCGTATGGCTGTCCACGGGAGCCCTGGCTCACATCCACGTCAACTGGCTCAGCCCGACCAAGATCCGCACAACCGTCTTCGGCGGCTCCCGGCGAACCATTGTGTGGGATGACATGAATCCCGCCCAGCGCCTCGCGGTGCATGACCGCGGGGTCGATGGCCTGGAGGCCGGCTCGCTGCCGCCGGACGAGCGCCGGCAGGCCCTGATCTCGTATCGCCTCGGCGACACTCTCGTGCCGGCGCTGCCCGAGCGGGAGGCGCTGCTTTCGGTCATGGAGGAGTTCGCGGCGGCGATCGGCGAGGGCAGGGCGCCGCTTACCGACGCCCTGGCCGGGCTGCGGGTGCTTACGCTGCTCGAGGCCGCGTCGCGGAGCGCCGCGGCGGACGGCGCCCGGATTCCCGTAACGATGGAGGTGACCAGTTGATCACGATCGCCGGACAGCGCTGCCTTGTCACGGGCGGGGCGGGCACTATCGGCTCGACAATCGCGGACCAGCTCGTCCGGGCTGGCGCGGACGAGATCGTCGTCCTGGACAATCTTGTCCGTGGTCGCCGGCGGAATCTCGCCTGGGCACTGGACCATGGGCCGGTCCGGCTGGTCGAGGGGGACATCCGCGACCGTCACCTGGTGCGCTCGCTCATGTCCGGGATCGGGCTGGTGTTCCACCAGGCGGCCATCCGCATCACGCAGTGTGCGTCTGAGCCGCGCCTCGCGCTCGAAGTGCTCGTGGACGGGACCTATGAGGTCGTCGAGGCTGCCGCCGAGGCCGGCGTCCGTAAGGTGATCGCCGCATCGTCCGCCTCGGTGTACGGGCTGGCTGAGCAGTTCCCGACGCCGGAGCACCAGCACCCGTACGCCAACGACACGTTCTACGGTGCGGCCAAGACGTTCAACGAAGGACTGCTGCGCAGCTTCCATGCGATGCGCGGGCTTGACTATGTGGCGCTCAGGTACTTCAACGTCTACGGCCCGCGGATGGACGTCCACGGCCTGTACACCGAGGTCCTGATCCGGTGGATGGAGCGGATCGAGGCAGGCCAGCCGCCGCTGATCCTCGGTGACGGCACGCAGACCATGGATTTCGTCTTCACCGAGGACATCGCCCGTGCCAACCTCGCCGCCGCGTCCAGCGACGTTACCGACGAGGTGTACAACATCGGCAGCGGGGCCGAGACCAGCCTGCTCGGACTGGCGGCGGCGCTGCTCCGGGTCATGGGCTCGGATCTGCCCGTGGAGTTCGGGCCACCGCGCGGCGTCAACGCCGTGCCGCGCCGCCTGGCCGATGTATCCCGAGCCGCCGAGCGCATCGGCTGGAAGGCGGAGGTGGGCCTGGAAGAGGGCCTGGAGCGCCTGGTGACATGGTGGCGTGCGGAGCGGGCCGCGGGGGTCTCATGATTCCGGTGATGCGGCCATGGCTTGGCGAAGAGGAGGCGGCGGCGGCCGCCGCGGCGGTCGCGTCCGGCTGGGTCGCGCAGGGACCGCGGGTCGCGGAGTTCGAGGAGGCGTTCGCGGCGGCAGTCGGCGCTGGCCACGCGGTGGCGGTGTCCTCGTGCACGGCGGCCCTCCACCTGGCACTGGTCGCGGCAGGGATCGGGCCGGGAGATGACGTCATCGTCCCTTCCCTGTCATTTATCGCGACTGCCAACGCGGTCCGCTATGTCGGTGCGCAGCCCGTGTTCGCGGATGTGGACCTGGCGACCCAGAACCTCACCCCGCAGACCGTGGAGCCCCACCTGACCGGCCGGACCCGCGGCGTGATCCTGGTCGACCAGGCAGGCATTCCCGCCGACCTGGACGCGATCCGGGCCCTGTGCGACCCGCTCGGCGCCGTCGTGATCGAGGATGCGGCCTGCGCCGCGGGATCGACGTACCGGGGCCGTCCGGCCGGCGCGGGCGCGGCGCTCGCCGCGTACTCGTTCCACCCGCGCAAGCTCATCACCACGGGCGAAGGCGGCATGGTCACCACCCCGGACGGACCCGTCGCGGCCCGGCTGCGGCGGTTGCGTGAGCACGGGATGGATGTCAGCGCGGCCGACAGGCACCGCAGCCGGCAGCCGGTCATCGAGCGCTATACAGAGGTGGGCTTCAACTTCCGGATGACGGACGTGCAGGCCGCGATAGGCCTGGTCCAGCTCGGCAAGCTCGGCCGGATGGTCGCGCGGCGCCGGCAGCTCGCCGAGCGGTACCGGCTCCTGCTCTCCGGCATCCCCGGCCTCGCGATGATCGGCGACCCTGGCTACGGCAGCACCAACTACCAGTCCTTCTGCGTGCTTCTTCCCCGGGGCTTCCCTGTCTCTCGTGACGATCTCCTGAGCGCGCTCGCCGAGGCGGGCGTATCGGCGCGGCGGGGGATCATGGCTGCCCATCTCGAGCCCGCCTACGCGGATCATCCCCACCTGCCGCTTCCCGTGACGGAGCAGCTCACGGCCCGCTCGCTGATACTTCCGCTTTTCCACGAAATGACCGAGGCACAGCAGGACGTCGTGGTGTCGGCGGTTGACGCCGCGTGGCGGAGATCCCAGCCTGCCGCGCGCTCCCGGGCGCCAGTCCGGTGACCGCGGCGCCCATTTCCGGCGGCGATCTGGTCATCGTCGGCGCGGGGGGCTTCGGCCGGGAGACCGCCGAGGCGGTCCGGGCGCTGAACGACGACGGCGCCTCATGGCGGCTGCTCGGGTACCTCGATGACGAGCCCGCCAGGTCCGGGACGCTCGTCGACGGCCTGCCGGTACTAGGCGGGACAGCTGAGCTCGGACGCCTGCCAGATGCCTGGGTGGTGGTCTGCACCGGTCGGCCGGACAACTACGTCAGCCGCCCGCGGATCGTGACCACGCTTGGCCTCCCCCCGGAGCGGTATGCCACCATCATCCACCCGACCGCCTCGGTGCCAGCGTCGTCGCGAGTCGGGCCTGGCTCGGTGGTTCTCGCCCACACGGCGCTCACCGCGGCGGTCAGCGTAGGCTCGCACGTCGCGGTCATGCCGCACGTGACCCTGACCCACGACGACGTGGTCGAGGATTTCGCCACGCTCGCCTCGGGAGTCTGCCTCGGCGGAGGCGTCCGCGTCGGCCGGTGCGCATATCTCGGTGCCGGAGTCCTCATCCGTGAGCAGCGGACCGTCGGCGGCTGCGCGCTGATAGGGATGGGAGCGGTCGTGACCAGCGACATCCCCGCGTGCGAGGTATGGGCTGGAGTCCCGGCCCGCCGTCTGCGCGCCGCCGATATTCCCCTCGACATCATCCAGCTGGAGACACATTGACCGTCGCCACCGTCATCCCGCTCGTTGACCTGAAGGCCGCGCACGCCGAGGTAGCCGACGAGATCGGCGCGGGCTTCGACCGGGTCCTCGCCGACGGAGCCTTCATCAAGGGCGCTGAGGTGACTGCCTTCGAGCGCGAGTTCGCTGCCTTCTGCGGTGTCAGCCACTGCGTCGGCGTCGCCAATGGCACGGACGCCATCGAGCTGGCGCTGCGCGCCATCGGGCTGCCTGAGGGAGCGGACGTCGTCCTGCCCGCCAACACCTTCGTGGCCACCGCCGAGGCGATCGTGCGCGCGGGCGGGAGGCCGGTCTTCGCCGACGTGGATCCTGGTCACCTGCTCCTCGATCCGGCCTGCGCCGCCAGGGCGCTCGGAGCGGACACCGCCGCGCTGGTACCCGTGCACCTGTACGGTCAGCTGGCTCCCATGAAGGCGCTCGCCGGCGCCGCGGCCACCCGCGGGATCGCGATCGTCGAAGACGCCGCGCAGGCTCACGGGGCGGCCGCGTGGGGAAGTCCCGCCGGCTCGTTCGGCGTGGCCGCCGCCACCAGTTTCTACCCTGGCAAGAACCTTGGCGCCTACGGCGACGCGGGCGCGGTCGTGACCAGCTCCGCCGAGGTGGCGCGCAGTGTGCGGCTGCTCGGCGACCATGGCAGCGAGCGCAAGTACGAGCATCTGGAGCTGGGCTTCAACTCGCGGATGGACGCGCTTCAGGCAGTCGTGCTACGGGCAAAGCTGCGCCGCCTCGCACGCTGGAATGAACGCCGTCGAGCCGCCGCGGCCCGGTACCACGACCTTCTCGCTGATATAGACGAGGCGACGCTGCCTCGCACCGCGCCGGGCAACGAGCATGTATGGCACCTGTATGTGATCCAGGTACCCCGGCGTGACCACGTGGTGAGCCATCTCCAGGAGCAGGGGATCCAGGTCGCCATCCACTATCCGGTGCCCGTGCACCTGCAGCCCCCGTTCCGGCGGTACGGATATGGCAAGGGAGACTTCCCTGTCGCGGAAGCGGCCGCCAGCCAGATCTTGTCCCTCCCGCTGCACCCGCATATCACCGAGGAGCAGCAACTCGCGGTCGCCGGCGCACTTCGGTCCGCGCTGCGTTCCTTAGGGAGTGCACGCTCATGAACGAGAAGCCTCCTCCGCGTCGGCTGCCCCTGGTCCCCCAGGCGAATCGCTGGCTGGTCGCGTCGGCATTCGCGGGCTTCGTCGTCGTGATCTGCGTCGTGGTCATCAGCCTTTTCAGCGGCGGGTCCGGCCAGCGCAGGCCACTGGTCGGCATCGTGAGCAACAGCAACGGCCCGGTGGTCATCGGTTCCCCCACCCTGGCGAGCCAGCCCGCACGCGTCGGGGCCTCAGCGCCTTCCCGTGCCGGGGCCACGCCAGCGGGACCGGTCCGCGCGGGCGGGGAGCTTCTCGGCTGCGTGTCAAGCCCGCACCTGTGCGGATACCCTGATGCCACGAATACGGGCGCTTCCGGCCAGCTCGAGCAGGTTCCAGGCCGGGTAACCAGCGGCCCGGGGTGGACCTGGCAGACCGATCACATCAACGTGAACCGGGCCGGCATCACGCTGTCCGGCCTCGACATCAACGGGTACATCGAGATCTACGGAAGCAACGTCACGATCAGGGATGTCCGCATCACCGAGTCAGGCGATATCTGGGGCATCGGCCTGCGTCACGCCAACAACGTGACGATCGAGGATACGGAGATCAGCAGCCCGGCCGCGAACGGATCCAGCCGGCTCGAGGTAGGCATCAAAGACGTCTATGGCGACGTGACGGGCACGAAGGTGCTGCGGACGGATATCTGGCACACGTCAACCGGAATCCAGATTTCCAACGGTGTCATCGAGGACAGCTACATACACGATTTCGGCTATAATTCCGGTGATCACCTGAATGGCATCAGCGTCGGCGGTGGTGACCCGCTGCCGCTGCTCGTGAAGCACAACACCGTCCTGAACGACCACGACCAGTCGGACGCCATCGCCTTGTTCCAGGATTTCGGGACGGAGGAGAACAAGACGATCACGGGTAATCTTGTCGCGGGCGGAAGTTACTCGATCTATGGCGGTGCTCCCGGCTCGGGGTGCACCAAATATACTAACTCGGCGGGCTGCTACGGGCCCTCGTCAGATATTGTCATTACCGGCAACCGGTTCTCGCGCCTGTATTTCCCGAACGGCGGCACTTTCGGATGGCTCTCGGGCTGGCTGGGGACAGGGCAGGGAAATGTGTTCAGCGGTAACCTCTGGGACAATACGGGAAAGCAGGCCGTGGCCCAGTGAAGGGGCGGCACGATGAAGCGCAGCACTGACCGCATCGTGGTCTCGCATGCGGGTGCGCTGCCACGGCCAGGGGATCTTCAGCGTCTCTTTGACGCCGGGCCGGCGGCAGAGGAGGCGTTCCAGGCGAGGCTGCCAGGTGCCGTTGCCGAGGTCGTGGAAAAGCAGGTCGCGGTCGGCGTTGATGTGGTCAACGACGGCGAGATCTCTAAGCGCGGCCTGTTCATCGGGTATGTGCGCGACCGGATGACGGGATTCGAGGAACGCTCGTTCGCGGCAGGACAGTACAGCCCTCCCAGCGCGGGGGTAAACGGCCGTGACCGCAGGGGCTTCCCTGGTTTCCACGCCGCAGGGCTGGGCGGATTCAGGTTCGGCTCCGCGGCTGTCGCGCCGCAGGCCCGGTCGGAGGTCGCGTACTTCTGCACCGGCCCGCTGCGTTATACCGGCGCCGCCAATGTGCAAGCCGACATCGACCGGCTCACGACGGCGGTACGTGGACACGACGTCGAGGCCTTCTTGCCGGCCATTGCTCCGGGCACTATCGAGCACTGGCTGCGCAACGAGTACTACCCAGACGACGAGACGTTCCTGGCCGCCATTGCCGACGTGATGCACGAGGAGTACAAGGCCATCACGGATTCGGGCCTGATCCTGCAGATCGATGATCCCGACCTTCCCGATGGCTGGCAGATGTTCCCGGACATGACGGTGCCGGAATACCGCCGCTATGCCGCGCTCCGGATCGAGGCGCTCACCCACGCCCTTCGTGGCGTCCCCGAGGAACAAGTGCGGCTGCACATCTGCTGGGGCAGCCACCATGGCCCGCACCGCGACGATATCCCGCTGCGCGACCTGATCGACCTGGTGCTCACCGTCCCCGCGGAGTGCTACTCGATCGAGGCCGCCAACCCGCGACATGAGCATGAATGGGCCGTCTGGGAGGACGTGCGGCTGCCGGAGGGGAAATCGCTCATGCCAGGCGTGGCGGGGCATTCCTCGGACATCATCGAGCACCCCGAGCTTGTCGCGCAGCGACTGGTCCGCTATGCCCGCCTGGTCGGGCGGGAGAACGTCCTCGCAGGTACGGACTGCGGCCTGGCCCGCCGCGTCGGCCATCCCGAGATCGTGTGGGCAAAGCTGGAAGACATGGCCGGGGGCGCCCGGCTCGCCACCGAGAGGCTATGGCCGCGCTGACCCAAGGGCGCAGACCCCTGCGGAGTCAGTCCGCCTCCGGGCCGTACACCTCGTCTTCGATCGTCTCGACGCTCACGCGCTGGCCGGCGGACCAGTCCGCCGCCCGCACGCTCGCCGCGACGTCGGCCGGCGACGGCTGGGGATCCGCCACGATGGCGGAGAGCTGGTCGGCCAGCCCGGACGGGCTCGGCTCCGCCCAGCGGACGAACGGGTTGTCGAGGTCGACGCGGGCGTCGCTCGAGCCGCTCAGGGCCGGGATCACCCCGCACGCCAGCATCTCCGCCGGCACCAGCGAGACGTTGGTGAAGGACAGCGCGATTCCCGCGCGGCACCGGTTGTAGAGGTCACTCAGCCGCGCGGGTGTCAGGCTGCCATGATTGGTCACGGGGAACGGTGCCTCGGCGGCGGCGTCACCGAAGATGTGTATCTCCTCGGCCGGATGACGCCGGTGGAAATCCCGCAGGGCCAGGATGCCAAGCTCGAACCCCCGGCGCGGCACCGTTGGCCTGGTGTAGAAGACCACGCCGCTGCGGTCACCGGGATTGGTCAGCCGGTAGACGGACGTGTCGCAGCCATACTCGGCCACCCGCGCGTCCACGTCGAACCGCTCGCGGAGCAGCTGGGCGACCATCCGGCCGACCGCGATGCACCTGAAGCCGAACCGGTACGTATCCTCGGCCAGCACATACTCCGAGCCCTGCGGGAAGAAGAACGGCTCGAAGTCCTGGACGAGATACAGCCGGCGGGTGGGCAGATCCGCGCGGGCCGCCAGCACATGCGCGGTCTGCCATCCCGACGCCACGCAGGCGTCCAGAGGCTCGAACCCGGCACTGGCCGAGCGCACTTCCGCGCGCACCCGCGGCCAGTATGTCCTTATCACCCGCTCATGGCGGGACAGCTCGCCGTGGAACCGGTCGTAAAGGTACAGGAGGCAGGTGTGTCCCGCCGCCTCGACGGCCTCGACCATGCGGAACATCGTCGTATGCCCGCCGGAGCCGGGGCCTGGCGGCGTGCAGACCCAGCCGACGGTAAGCGGCGTGCCGCGCGCGGGCCGCCGCGCGGGGACGGCGAGGCTCAGCCGGCGGGAGTCGGCGACGTCATCCAGGCCGAGCGGGAAATCGAGGCCTGACGCGCCAAGCCGCTGGTAGGCCACGCGGGAAATACGCTGGGCCAGGCGCCGGGGCCCGTCATCGCGAAGTACCCGCCATGCCTCCCGTGCCCGGTTATCGGTCAATGTCACCGCTGCCGACCTCCGTCACCCGAAACTGTCCTAGAGACCGGTGCGCTGCCACCGGCGATGCTCGGATTCCCACCTGAACCGGCGCCAGATGGCGCTGGCCGTGAAGGTGGGGACAACAGGCGCGAAGCGGGCGCCCACCCGCTGCCGTTTCTGTAGCGCGCGCCATTGTGGCAGCTTCCGCGCGGCCGGGAAGGTAGCCAGTGCGAATTCGACATAGCACCCGATTTCTTCTGTACCGGTCCGCCTGCGGTCGTAGGCATGGTAAGCGCTGGTCAGGGCCTCGGCCGCCAGAGCGCGGCGTGCGGCCCTGTGCAATTCGAAAGCATCGTTCAGGCGGCCGCCAGGGCCCGCGAAGAGGACATCGAAGACGGCCGCGCGCTCCCGCAGGTCGACAAGGCGCCCGGCGCCCTCCGTAACGCTCATGCTTGCCGGATGGTCGCGATGAAATGCCTGGTCAGGACCGTCGACCCGGCCCACGTCCGAGACGGCTGCCGTGCGCAGCCACATCTCCATGTCCTGAGCGAAACGGAGCGTCGTATCGAGGCCGCCGACGGACCGCATGACATCGGCACGGATCATGGCCTCGGGGGTTGTTATGCAGTTGACTCCCTTCCGGCATCTTTCGGCTATCCAGTCGCTGCCCGACCAGATGCTCCACCCGCGGATCGCGGCGCGGGCGGCCGGCGGCCCCGTTGTCGCGAAATGCCGCGGGTGCCCATACACGAGCCCGACGGCGGGGAAGGCGTCAAAGAGCGCCACCGAGCGGGCCAGTGATCCGGGAGTCAGGAGGTCGTCGGCGTCGAGCCGGACAATGAATTCGCCGGTCGCCGCCTCGAGCCCGTCATTGAAGGCCCGCACGTGGCCGGTGTTGTAGCGGTGCCGGACCACGGTGACCCTGCGGTCCTCGCGGGCGAAGGCCCCGGCGATGTCCGCGCTGTCATCCGTCGAGGCGTCGTCAACGATGACGACCTCCGGCTGCACACCCTCCTGCGAAAGCGCGCTGCCGACGCTCTGTGGCAGGAAATGGCCGTAGTTGAAGCAGGGGATGATCACAGAGACCCGCGGCCACCTGCCCATGGCGATCCCGGGAACAGGGGCGGGCACGTGCGCTTTCCTGACAAGCATGGCTGGGGCACTCCTACGGGCCTGGTGAACGCCGCGGTGGCGGCCTGACTTCCTGCCCCGGGCCATGCGGTGGGAGACATGCGGGGCTGGCTGGGGCTGCCGCCCGTAGAGGCTCGTCAGCTCGCGCTTCAGCCTGAGCGGCCACCGGCCGAGAAAGAGGATATACACCACGCCGAAGCCCGCGATTCCGGTGCCGAGCTTTCCAAGCGGCGGGCTGACAAGCGCGGCCGCCAGCCAGGACGCGGCCCCGGCGAACGCCGCCGCGAGCAGCGGGCGGCCGACTGGCACGAGGAGGATACGCAGACGGAGCCCGACCGATCGCGCCAGCACGAGCAGGTAGGCGGGAATCACCACGCACACCGCGACGAGCACCTGCGCCGCCGCGGCACCGGTGCTCTTGCCGAGGTACACCAGGCCGATGATCGAGGGGACAAGCGCGGCGAGCCAGACGAGCTGGAGCTGGAACAGCTGCCTGGTCCGGTCCACGGCGACGATCAGGTCGGAGAACAAGGCGATGATGACCCGGACCGCCCCGAAGACGGCGAGGATCACCAGCGCCTGAGCCGACGGCGCCCACCTGGCGCCGTACACGACGGTCACCAGCGGATGAGCCAGCACCAGGCACAGGACCGCGACGGGGAACGCCGCCGCGCACAGCGCGCTGAGCGCGGCGGCGACATGCCGCCCGACCTCCGCCATGCCGCCCTTGACCCGGGCAAGCGCCGGCAGCGTCACGCTGCTGAGGATCGTGGTGAAGACGCTGGACGGCCAGCTCGACACGCTGAACGCGAGGTTGTAGTACCCGAGCTGAAGGGGCCCGGCCAGCTTCCCCACCGTGATGAAATCGACGTTGCCGAGGGTGAAGCCGGCGAGGTTGGCACCAGCCAGCGGGATTCCGAAGCGCAGCAGGCGACGAGCCTCGTGACGGTCGAAGCCCGGCCAGTAGCGCTTGGCGGACACCAGGTACAGGAGCACGGCCGACGCCGCCTGGCCGGCCGCCCGGGACCAGGCAAGCGCCATCACGCCCTCGCCTCTCAGGGCGAGGATCAGGAGCAGGCCATTGGCGACGATGAAGTTGGTCAGGTCGGTTATCAGCTTGCGGCCCTGCAGGAAGTCGCGGGCGAGCAGCGCCGCGGGCACCGCGGTCGGGCCCGCGAGGAGCAGCGGGATAGCCAGGACCCGCACGGCGCCGGCGGCCGCCGGCGCGCCCAGGGCGGAGGCGAGCACGGGAGCCGCGAGGTACATGCCTGCCGCGAGCAGGGCGCTGTTGACGATCGCGATCGTGGACACGGTCGGCGCGATGCGGTCCGCGTTGTCCACCTCGCGCACCAGGGCCGTGCTCACCCCGATCTCGCTCACGTTGATGATGATCAGGTACACCGTCACCGCGACGATGAAGACGCCGAATTCGCGCGGTGAGACCAGGCGCGCGATGACGACGCTCATCATGAACTGGCCCAGCCGGAGGATGGAGGTATTGAGCCCGCTCCACAGGACACCGCGCATCAGCGAACGGCCGAGACCGGCCGTGGCGTTCACAGGCCCGCCCCGCTCGTCACGCCCCGCCGCGCGCCTCAGCTGGCACCGCTCCATCTCCGTCGCCACCACCGGAAGGAGTACGTGAGGTTGCGCGCTGCCTCACGTGCCCGCGCAGACGGATCCCAGCGTGGCTGCCTGCCGTCCCTCTCACGGAGCCGGCGCAGCACGCGCCATTCGCGCAGCTGTCCGGCGTCGGGCCACGTCTTCATTGCGAGTGCGGCGAAGTCGTCGACGGGTTCGGTGTCAGCGACGCCACGGGCATAAGCGCTTATCGCATGGCCAAGCGCTTCCCTGCCGAGGGCGCGATGCGCGGCCTGCGACATGTGCTGAGCATCGGCGAGGAGCGACGAGCGCTCGGCAAAGACGCTATCGAAGGCGCGCACGCGCTCCGCAACGTCGGCATGTAGATCGAAAATGGAATGATGCATATTATTCTGGTGGACACGGTAGTAAGCCTGGTCGGCGCCGCCGACATATCCGACATCTGACGTAGTCGCCGCCCGCATCCACATCTCGAAATCGCCAGAATGCGGAAGATCGGCGCGATAACCGCCCACCGAGCGAAGCACGCTCGTCCGCATGACCGCCTCGGGTGACCGGAGCACGTTCCGGCCTGTCTTGCACCGGTCCGCGATCCAGTCGTGCCCCGCCCAGATGGTCCAGCTGGTCGCCGCGGTACGGGCGGGCGGCGGGCCGTCATCCGTGAAGTCCACCGAGAAGCCGTAGGTCAATCCGACGGACGGATGTGCTTCCATGAGAGCCGTCGCACGGGCGAGTGAGCCGGGGGTCAGCAGGTCATCGGCTGACAGGAGCACGGCGTATTTCCCGCTGACCTGTGAAAGCCCCTCGTTGTACGTGGCGATGTGGCCCTTGTTCTCAGCGTGGCATATTCCGCGTACCCGGGCCTGCCCGGCGGCGATACGCTGGACGACGCCTGCGCTGCCGTCAGGCGACGCGTCATCGATAATGAGGATATCCACGTCGACGCCCGGCTGGTCGAGAACGCTCTTGACACACGTCGGCAGGTAGTGCCCGTAGTTATAGCAGGGAATGACCACTGACACCGATGCGCCGGACCCGGCGGCCTGACGCGGCTGTTCGACCCGGGCCGCTGAATATCCGAACAGCCCAGCCCGCGCCATTACAGTGCCAAGCATTTCCCGCCCCCCCGGACTTCCGTTCCTATCGGTCACCGTCTGCGTTGCCACACTCGTGAGCGTATGTGATGTACCAGTTATGGGACGCTCCAGGCGCCAGGCCCGAGGTCGTGATCCGAGTTTTCGTTACCTATTCGTTATATAACCGTCGGTCACGGCCCGCCTCCGGCCTCGGTCAGCGTGGCAGCAGCCGGTCTGAGCAGCCCAGCTCCGGAGGGCGCAGCGGTGGCCTGAGCAGGGCCGCGATCGCGAACCGCGACTGCCGGTGCCCGCGCGCCACCCAGGAGAGCTCGCTGGCGATGGTGAGCCAGTAGTAACACCAGGATGCGAGCACTCCGTTGCGGCGCCGGTATACCCGCACCCGGTTGACGATCTGCATGGCGTGAGTCTTGTCGTCGCGACCCGACTGCCCGCCGATGTGGACGGCGACGGAACGTGGCTCATACCGTGTCAGCAGGCCGCGGTCCCTGGCACGCAGCGACAGGTCCGTCTCCTCCGAGTAGAGGAAATAGGACTCGTCCCAGCCGCCTAGCGCGTCGAAGCACTCACGGGACATCAGGAGCACCGCCCCGAGCGCCCAGTCCACGACGTGCGGGCGGCCGTACTCCGCGGCCTCGCCGACGTACTCGGACAGGGCGGCGATCCCGGTCCTTGTGAGGCCGAGTGCCCGGAGCAGCGTCGGCTCGCGCCGCAGAGAGAGTTCCAGCGTTCCCTCCGCGGACAGCACCCGCGGGGCCACGATTCCGGTGCCCGGCTCGCGCAGGGCCGCCAGCAGCGGGGCCACCGACCGCTCGTGCAGCCGTGCGTCAGGGTTGAGGACGAGGATCGCGCCGGAGCCCGCGGCCGCACGCACTCCCCGGTTGATCCCCCCGGCGTAGCCGACGTTGGCCGATCGCACGACGCGGCAGCCGCCCCGGCGCTCGAGGAACTCGGCGGTCCCGTCGGCCGACCCGTTGTCCACGACGACGACGTCGGCGGTGAGCCCGTCGAGAGCGGCGGGAAGGGAGTCGAGAAGATCCCCCACGACATGCGCGCTGTTGTAGGTGACGATGACGATGTCAAGATCCGGCTGCACACGCCTCATGCTAGGGCCGATACTGTGGATCAGTGCTGAGGCTGCTGCTTATCGCGCCGTGTGACGGGGAGGATGTCGGCGAGGCGTGGGTGGCGCACCAGTGGGTACGCCGCCTGGCCGCGCGTCATGACGTCACCCTGCTGACCTACTACAAGCGCGGTCGCACGCCTGCCTCGCGCCAGCTCCCGGGCGTCAGGGTGATCGAGTGGCCCGAGCCGCCAGGGGTCAGCAGGGCCGAGCGGCTCAATAGCATGCTGAAGCCCGGCTACCTGCCGTTCTACCTGCGTGCCCGCCGGTGGATCCGCCGTGGCCTGGCCAGCGGCGAGCAGTTCGATTGTGCCTATCAGCCTGTCCCCGTCGCCATGCGGTACCCTTCTCCCGTCGCGGGCCTGGGCATCCCTTTCGTCATCGGGCCGGTCGGGGGCAGCCTTCCCTCTCCCCCTGGCTTCGGCGCCGGAGAGGACACCGCTCCCTGGTACGTGGGACTGCGGCGCCTCGACCGGTTGCGGGTGCGCCGCGATCCGCTGCTGCGCAGGACGTATGAGCAGGCGAGCTGCGTCATCGGGATCGCGCCGTACGTCAGGGACTTCCTCGCCGGGACGGCCCTGCGGCGGTTCGAGGTGATGAGCGAGACCGGGATCGAGCGGCTTCCCGAGCCGGTGGACAGGACGGGGCACCGTGGCGACGTCCGCCTGCTCTTCGTGGGCAGGCTCGTCCGCACCAAGGGAGCCCGTGACGCGATCCGCGCTCTGGGCATCGCCCGTGAGCTGCCCGCGGTGCTCGACATCGTGGGCGACGGCTTCGACCGCGCCGCGTGTGAGTCGCTGTCCGCCGAGCTCGGGCTCACCGGACGGGTCCGGTTCCACGGCCGGCTAGAGCGGGACCAGGTCGACGACTTCTACCGGGCGGCCGACGTCTTCGTCTTCCCCAGCTACCGCGAGCCTGGCGGGAATGTGGTCTTCGAGGCGATGGCCCACGGGCTGCCGCTTGTCGTCAGCGACGTCGGCGGGCCAGGAGCCGCGGTCGACGAGACATCCGGCATCCGGCTGCACCCGGAATCACCCGATCAGTACGCCCGCGAGCTATCCGCCGCCCTTGCCAGGCTCGTCGCCGATCCGGGGCTGCGCCGGGCGCTCGGGGACGGAGCGCGGCGGCGGGTGGCCGATATCGCCCTCTGGGACAGCAAGGTCACGAGGCTGGAGGCTATCTGCGGCGACATCCTCGGCGGCCCGGCCTGATAAAATTTCTATTTATGTCGGCTAGCTGCAGCGGTGAGTCGCGATGACCGCCGGGACTCATTCCCCGCTACCGACGCTAGGCCGAGTCCGCAGGATCGATCCGGTTACCCTTCTTTCCTTTTACATATTCCTGCTCATGGCCATCCCTTCGCGGCTGGTCTTCACGCCGTTCGGCGGCGCGGGCGCGCCGAGCACCATCCTCGGCGCGGCCTTCCTCGGCTGGTACCTGCTGAACTGGCTCCATCCGGCGTCCACGCTGTACCGCGGGCGCCAGCCGATCCGGCTCGCGGGTGTCCTGTTCTTCTGCGCCATCCTGGCGGCGTACATATCAGCCACCCAGCACACGCTGCAGACCGTCTCGCTGAACGGCGCGGACCGCGGTCTCATCCTGGGAGCCGGGTGGCTGGGGGTCACGCTGCTCGCCGCGGACGGCACCGGAAGCCTGGACCGGCTGAAGACGCTGCTCCGCAGGCTCGTCCTCGGCGCGACCGCCATGGCCGCGCTCGGCATCATGCAGTTCAGCACCGGGCTCAACGCCGCGCAGTACATCGTCATCCCGGGCCTGACCGCGCGGCAGCCGTACACCGATATCCAGTACCGCGATTCCTTCGGCCGGCCGTCAGCGACGGCGATTCACCCCATCGAATTCGGCTTCGTTCTCGCGATGATCCTGCCGCTGGCTATTCACCAGGCCCGCTTCGCGCCCCATGGACTGCGTGTCCGCCGCTGGCTGCAGGTCGCCCTCATCGGCACGGCGCTGCCGATGACCGTCTCGCGGTCGGCGATTCTCGGCCTGGGCATCGGCATGATCGTGATCCTGCCTACCTGGCCGAGACGGGACCGCTGGATGGCGGTCCTGGTGATGATCTGCTCTCTCTTCGCGCTGCGCACCGTGATCCCCGGCCTGATCGGGACCCTCCGCAACCTCTTCCTCCAGATAGGGTCCGATTCGAGCACGCTGTCGCGCACGGCGGCCTTCTCGCATGCGGCGCCCCTGCTTTCCCAGCACCCGTGGTTCGGGCAGGGGTTTGGCACGTTCGTGCCGCAGACCTTCTTCTACACCGACGACCAGTATCTCAACACGCTCATCGAGATCGGAGTCCTCGGCCTGCTGACCGTGTTCGGGCTGCTCGCCAGCGGATGGGCCTGCGCGAGGAGCGCGCGGCGCGCGTCGGCCGATCCGGAAATCCGCCATCTCGCGCAGTGCCTCGCCGCCTCGGTAGCGGCGGCCATCCTCGGGTACGCGACGTTCGACGCGTTCTACTTCCCGATGGCGGCAGGTCTTACCTTCCTGACACTCGGCTGCGTGGGAGCCCTGTGGCGGCTCGTGCGCATCCCGCAGGCGCTGCCGGACCTCAGCCCGGGACGGTCCCCGGTCACGGTCGGCGTCGCTGAGCGGTAGGCATGTCCTGGCCGGATCCGCGGTCCCTGACCTCGGATCGGCCGGAGGCGTCCCGCGGATCCGCGAGGCTGCCTGCTCCCACTGGGTAACGGGCGGAGCGCTCATCCGGATCCGGGTCGGTGAACTGGCCAGGGGAGCGCCGCGCATTGTCCCACGCCGCCGCCTGGTCGTCCGGCTGCCACTCGTCCTCGTCCGGGATGCGCCGCCGGGCCAGCGCCGCGTCCACGATCAGCGGGATAGCCAGCGTGAGCACGAGGCCGAGCCCCACGACAACCGTCAGCGGCCGCGCCTTCTTGCTGGCCATGCGGGTCGCCTTGGGACTGAAGGTGATGACCAGGTCCCTCATCCTGTTACTCGTGCTGATGCCGGCCTGCTGCTCGCTGAGCTTGGTGCTGATCTCGTCCGTGACGCCCTGGAGGGTGTGTTCCACATCTCCCGGGCGGTGGCCCGTGACCGTGACCACCAGGACAGGCCCGGCGGTGTCGACCGCGTCCGCTACCAGGTAGCTGCTCGGATATCCGCGCGCCGCCAGATCCAGGCTGGTACGCAGGTCCATTACCTGGTACCTGACCACATCCGCGGCCTGGTTCAGTGCGGAGGTGAAGGCCAGGTACGGGTTGCCGCCATATGACTTGGCCATGTTGGGCGACGCCAGGATGACCACGGCGGACTGAGACTGATACGTCCACGGCAGTTTGACCAGCGCGGCACCGGTCGCGGCCAGCGTGAGCACAAACAGCGACACGGCCAGGATCCAGCGTCGTCGCAAGCTCTTTAGTAGCTCCATCGGCTCCCCTCGGAAACATCCTACTGTGGTGACGTAGCGATACCCTGACGCCAGGGGATGCGACAATCCGCCGACGGCAGCTGACAGACGAAGAGACGACGGGATCGGGAGATCAGGATGGGGCGCGACCGGTGAGCCCGCGCGAGATCGCGGCACTCTTCCGGCGGCACCTGGCCGCCCTCGGATGCGTCCTGGTTCTCGCGGCGGGCCTCGGCTACCACTTCGAGCACGCGAAGCCGGTGTACGCGGACACCGGGACCGTCACCTTCACCGCGCCGGCCCGCTCGGCTGACCTGTTCGCGTTCGGCCAGAGCCTCCTGGTGATTGACGAGGTGATGGCCAAGTACATGATGAGCCTGGACGCTCAGCGCCAGGTCCGGGCGGCGGGCGGGGTCGAGGCCTACGACGTGGAGCTTGTCAACCTCAACAACGAGGAGTACCCGAACTACAGCGACCCCTACGCCACGCTCGCCACGACCTCGCCCGACCCGGTGGCGGCCCAGAGCACGTTCGCGGCCGTGACGCAGGTGCTCGTGAACGATCTCGCGGCACGGCAGGCCGCGGAGGGGGTGCGGCCGAGCTACCGGATCCAGGCACTGACGATCGCGGCCGCTGGACCCATCGCCCAGACCGGCTCCCGCAAGCGCAGCCTCGCCGGGCTCGCGCTGCTCACCGTCATCGCGGCGTACCTGGTGTCGGCCATCCTCGACCGGCACCCGATCCGGCTGCGCGGATTGCCGCGGCGGCGATACCGGCTGGACTCCGGCGACCGCGACTGGCCCGCGGCGCGGCCTCGCCCCCGCGCGGGCTGAACGGATCACTTCTGCTCGAGGTGCCACCTAGCGCAGCCGAACCAGTACCGAGAGCAACCAGCCGGGCACCGTCATCACGCTCGCGTTAGGCATCATCAGGATTTTTATCTCTGCTTCAGTGCACCAGGCGTGCCACCGTGCGGCGGGTCCGTTCCAGCGCCCGCAGAGCGCGGGCGGGTGCGCCCGCGGTGAGCCTCTCAAGGGGGAGCCCGAGCGCGCGCGGGGAGAATCGGCCGGCGCGGAGGGCCGAATACACGCGGTCCACCGTGACACCGGTCGCGGCGCCGTGGCCGCCGGCTCCCGCGGAGCTACCATCCAGGCCCAGCATGAGCGAGAGCGGGAACAGCTGCCGGCGGGTGTGGAAGTCAAGCGCGACGAGCGCGGGCATCCCCTCGCCGCGGCTGAGCTCGAGCGAGCGGGGGTTGGGCGCGATCCCGTCGTACTTACGGTTCCACACCTCGACGCCACGCAGATGCTGGCACCAGGACGGCTCAAGGCGCTGCCAGGCGTCGCGCCGCCACGGGTGGGCCCACACGGCCGTGCCGTCGGCCTCGGTCACCTGGGCAAGGAGATCGCCGATCCGTGGCGCCTCGCCGAAAAACGGCAGCCGTCCCCACACGGGGATGTGCACCACATCGTCGGTGTCGCCGTACTCGATCCCCGGCACGAGCGTGACCCGCCGGCCACTCGCTGTCGCGCACGCCTCGATGTACTCCTGCCACTTGGCCGCGGAGAAACCACGGCTGTGCTCGGACATGAGGACGACGTTGTAGCCACAGCGGCCGAAGGTCGCGGCGATGCGGCTCAGCGGCCATGACGCGTCGTCGGACCATTCGGAGTGGACGTGAGCGGCCACCCGTACCGTCCGCGGTACCGCGGGAACGTGGAGGCCGCCCAATGGGAGGCTGCTCAGCGGGACCCCCTCCGGCGGAGCTGACCGCGGACCGTGGCCCAGGTGTCGGCGGCGAAGACGCCGGCCTGGTCACGCCGCCAGTTATACCAGCGCACACCCCGCCGCGGTGTGACCACGTCCCGCAGCGTGGCGAGACGGGGGGCTCCGCCGCGGGCAAGCACCGCGCCGAGGTGAACGACCTCGCGGCCGAGGTGGCGCGCGGTCAGGTGCGGGGGAGCCTCGGGCTCGGCCGGGACGAACCCGGGACTCAGGGCCGCCCGCACCGCCCAGCTCGGGTACGCGTATCCGCGGCGGATGGCCAGTGCCATGCTCCCCCAGGCCCGGCCGTTCAGCTCCATGAACCAGGGCCGCCCGCTGGCATCGCGCAGGAACTCGATCATGAACAAGCCCCGCCACCCGGTGCTGGCGATGAAGTCGCTGACCGGGCCGGCCAGCTCGCCGTCGACCGGGATCGAGCGGCACGCACTCGAACCCGAGCCGCGCGGGTTCATCATGCGGATCCGCCGGTGCGCGCTCCACGCGGCCACGCCGTCCCGCGTCGCGAGCCCGAAAACACCCTCGCCAGTGCCCTCGATCAAGGGCTGTGCGATCGCCGGGCCGCCAATGGCCGCGGCCACCTCGCGCAGCTGGGAGGAACTGCCCGCCACCCGGCCCGCCGGGCGGTGCAGCCGGCCCTCGCGCAGCTCAACGGCCATGGCGGGCTTGACCATCCAGGGACCCTGGCCGGGCGGTTCCTCCCGCGCCGCGTCCTGCGTGGCCGGAACGGCCAGCCCCGCGGCGCCGGCATATTTCAGCTGCTGGCGCTTGTCGAGCGCGAGCGCCGCCAGGCGGCCGAGGGGTCCCGCGACGGCAGGCCCGCCGGGCTGGCCCGGCCCGGCAGGGGCCGGGAACTCACCGCACGCGCGGTCGCACAGCCAGACCGCGTGATCATCGAGGGGGAGCACCGCGGCCGGGCTCAGCTCCCGGACCACGGCGGCGAGATCGGCCGCGGAGCCGTCGGCGTCCTGCTCCGGCGCCGTGATGCCGACGACGCGGACTGCCCCGCTGCGAGCGAGCGCGGGCCTGCTGCCACGGCGGGCGAACGCGACAACCTCGAATCCGTCGTCTGCCAGGCACCAGGCCGACTCGATCGCCGCGAGGGCATCCGCGAAGCCGATGAGCACCCGCAGGCTCATCGCCAGGCCTTGACGCGGGCGGCGGCGGCACCGCGCATCCGCTCACGTGCCGGTCGCGGCGCGAGGATGTCGTCACGGACGCTGCGCGGCGTGTCATCGCGGCGCACGCTGTAACGCGGCTGCAGCCAGCCGCCAGCGCGGGCTCGCCGCCGGTCACTCGTGAATACCTGAGCGTAGCCCTGACCGCGCAGGGTGGTGAGGACCCGCCGGTCATAGGCACCGAACGGGCACGCGGCGGTCAGCACCGCCGCGCCGGCAGCCTCGGCGATCATGGACCGGGCCAGGGTGAATTCCTCGTGTCCGGATTCTGCGTCCAGGCGACGCCAGGACCGGTGGCGCATGCCGTGTGAACCGACCGTCATGCCGGCGCCGGCCAGCGCGCGGAGGCCGGCGCCGGACACATGACCTGGCCGGCCGAGGCTGCCCGCGAGGGGGAAGAAGGAGGCGGACAGGCCCCTTTCGAGTAGCGCGGGAAGCGCTATCTCCACATCTGACGCGTACCCGTCATCGAAGCTCAGCGACGCGGCAGGGTACTTCATCAGCTCGTCGAGCACCGCGAGGAAGACATCGCGGCTGACGAAGTATCCGGCGGCCTCCGCGTCGAGGCCCTGGCCGGGCGTGCCGACGCCGTGAAAGCAGACATTCACCACGTCAGCGGTCACGTGATCGCGCATGGTCATCCCTCTCACGTGCGCTCGGCCGGCTCTGCGGGCGGGCTGCCGGCGGGGGGCACCCGGCCGGGCAGGACGCGGCGGCGGATGACCTCGCGGGCGACCAGTGCCATGAAGGCCGTGTTGGTCGTCAGGTACCGGCGGCCGAGCCTGGCTGGTTCCTGCCGGGCACGGTAGAGCCATTCCAGGCCATGGTTCTGGTACCAGAGCGGAGCCCGCCGGGTCAGCCCGGCCAGGATATCGAACGACCCACCGACACCGTGCACCACGCGCGCCCGGGTGGCCGCTCCCCACTCGCTCAGGAACAGCTCTTTCCTCGGCGAGGACATGCCCGCGAACAGGATGTCGGCACCGGAGCGGCGGATTTCCCCCGCGATCCCGGCCTCCTCGCCTGCCTGGTAGTAACCATCGCGCGCCCCGGCGACCTGCAGCCCGGGGAACCGGCGGCCGGCCTCGTCGAGCACCCGGGCGAGGACGTCAGGGCGCGCCCCGAGGAAGTACACGCGATACGCGCGGCGGGCGGCCTCGGCGAGCAGCTCCATGAACAGGTCGATACCGGCGACGCGTTCCGGCAGCGGCAACCCGAGCAGCCGGCTCGCCCACACGACCGCCTGGCCGTCCGCCAGCACCATGCCGCACCCGCCGACCGCCTGGCGGAGCCGCACGTCCCGCCGCATCGCCACGACCTTGGCGGCGTTGACCACGCCGATGGACAGGTGCTCACCCCGGTCGATGGCGTCCGTGCACCGCGCGATCACCTGCTCCATGGTGAGCGCGTCGAGGGAGAGACCGAACAGCTCCACACCGCTCCGGTCAGCCATGTCCCCCCCGCTCTGCCGGTGATGACAGCGGTGATGACAGCCACGTCATAAGGAGCCAGCCCAGCTCGTACGGCCGGCATTCACGATCGACCGTCCTGGGCCGGTAGACGCGGTCAAGCGCCGCGATCCGCATCCCGGGGCGGAGCCGGGTGGATGTGGCCCGCAGCCCGCGCACCAGCTTCCCGCGATCACCGCGGGCTACCTTGCGCCAGGTGACCGGCGGCTCATCAAGCACCAGGTCCTCACCCGCCTCGGGCGGGCTCTCCAGCCAGCGCAGCCCCCGGCAGATGGCATCCAGGTGGCCATCCCCGCCCGCGTCGGCCAGGTCGAGCAGCGCCATGGGCGCCATCGCGTGCTGGTGCACGCTGTACACCGGGTAGCCCTCGACAACTCCGCCGGTTCGCGAGTCGTAGTGCCACCACCACTGCCCGCCGGGACCCTGCGCGTCGCAGATAACCCCGGCGACGGCGTTGGCGGTGGCCAGTGCCTCCGGGTCATCCGCGCTGCCGTGCAGTCGCGCGAGTGCCTGTACCGGGTACACCTGGTCGGCGAAGCTGCCCACGTGCGCGCGGTACCACGGGGCGTCCTCGCCCGTGGTGTGCGGATATACGGCGGCGCCGCGGGCGGCGAGCAGGCGCCCTCGCGCGGCCGCCAGGTCCTGCTCGACGTCGACGTGGCGGCGCGCGGCGACAAGGGCCGTCACCACCCACGCGGCCGCGACCACGTCCGCGGGGCCACCGCGACGGTCAAGCTCGGCGAGGCGTTCCACGGCATGCGGAAGCTCGCTGTGCGCGGCGTCGGCCGCTGCCCAGCACAGCAGGGCCACGTTACCGAGACTGGTGGTAGCGTCCAGCGACTTGGCCAGCCGGCCGACCAGGTCCCTGCCGGTCTCTCCGGCGAGCAGCGCACGCTGGTCAGGTACCGGGAGACGCAGCAGTCCGAGGGCCGCGATCGCCCCGTAACGCTGGCTCGTCCCGGACCGGTGCAGCTGCCAGGAACCGTCTGGTCCCCGTGTCCCGTTCAGCGTGAACGCGAACTCCCCGTCCGTGTACGCCTGCGGAAGATAGCGCACGGCGATGCCGAGGAGCCGCTGCACGAGGGCAGCACAATGCGTATCGCGGCCGGCGACGAGGCCGAGCCGCGCGGATGGAGGTGTCATCTACACGCCGTCACGAGGCAAGGAACCGCAGCCAGGCGGGGTGACAGCGCCGCAACCCCCAGGTGTATGCAATTCTGGCCTCCCACTAGCCGCCCCCACCTGCCCGCACCGTGTGCGGGCCCCATTACCCTTTACGTCACCGAGGCGGCACTCAGGCCGAGAAGATCCATATGACGCCTGGTACTGCCCATATGACGCCTGGTACCGCCGGGCCGATGACAGGCTGTTCGCGCCGTTATCGTTTTGTTACGCTTAAGGTATTTTGATCTTGGTTGACCACGGCCTTGGCGCCATGGCCTTGGCACACCGCCTTGGCACCGCGGCCTCGACAGGGGGAGCCTGAGGATGGATTCGCTCGGTATCGAAGGTGCCTGGGTCTTCACTCCGAGAATTCACCGTGACGACAGGGGAAGCATGCTCGAGAGCTTCCGCGGCGATGAGTTCGCCGCGGACCTCGGCTACCGGCTGGACCTTGCGCAGGCCAACTGCTCGGTGTCCCGCCGCGGCGTCATCAGGGGAGTCCACTTCGCGGACGTCCCGCCAGGCCAGGCGAAATATGTCACCTGCGTGAGCGGCGCGGTCCTCGACATCGTGGTGGACCTGAGAGTTGGCTCGCCCGGCTACGCGCGCTGGGAAGCCGTCCGGCTCGACGACGAGAACCGGTGCTCGGTCTTCGCCTCGGAAGGGCTCGGGCACGCCTTCATGGCGCTGAGCGACGAGGCCACGGTGCTGTACCTGTCCTCCACGCCCTACGCGCCCGCCAGGGAACACGGCGTGCACCCGCTCGATCCCGAGATCGGGATCGGCTGGCCGACGGATGTGGAACCGGTTCTCTCACCGAAGGACGCCATCGCTCCTTCGCTCGGGGAGGCACGCCGTAGCGGGCAGCTCCCCGGTACGCCGACTGCCTGGCGCACGCCGCCCGCTTGCGCGGTCGCGGCACCGAGGTCAGCTGGCACTGAGGTCAGCTGGCACTGAGGAGCTCGGGAAACGCGCGCTTCAGGGCCAGCCGCCAGTCGGGGATCGGAGCGAGGCCGGCCGACGCCCAGGCATCATGACCGAGCACGCTGTAAGCCGGCCGGGGCGCCGGGCGCGCCTGCGCGCTACTCGTGGTCGCCCTGATCCGCGCCGGGTCGGCGCCAAGCAGCCGGAAAATCTCCCTGGCGAGCCCGAACCACGTCGTTTCCCCGGAACTCGTCGCGTGGTAGACACCGGCCCCGGCACCCGACCGGATCAGCGCGATGATCTGGTCGGCGACATCGACGGTCCAGGTAGGCTGCCCGCGCTGGTCATCCACGACATCGATATCCGGCCGCTCGCGTTCCAGCCTGATCATCGTGCGCACGAAGCTCGGTCCGTGGGCGCCGTAGAGCCAGGCTGTCCGCACGACATGGCCGGCATCGCCGAGCCGGTCGAGCACGGCCCGTTCCCCCGCCAGCTTGGTACGCCCGTAGGCGGTGCGCGGCGAGGGGGCGCCGTCTTCCGCGTACGGCCGCCGGGCCTGGCCGTCGAACACGTAATCGGTGGACACCTGGACAAGCGCGATCCCGAGGGACGCGCATGACGCGGCAAGGCCGGCCACGGCCTGCCCGTTCACCCGGAGCGCGGCGTCCTCGCGGGCCTCGGCATCGTCCACCGCGGTCCAGGCCGCGCAGTTGACGACCACGGCCGGCCCGCGGCGATGGAGGGCCGCGCGGACAGCTGGCTCGTCCGTGATGTCAAGATCGCTACGGGTGAATCCCGTCACCTCCTCGCCGCCGCGCTCCAGCCGGGTCACGAGATCCCGGCCCAGCATCCCGCCGGCGCCGGTGATCAGCCACCCGCTCACCGGGCGTGCCCGCTCACCGGGCGTGCCCGCTCACCGGGCGTGCCCGCTCACCGGGCGTGCCCGCTCACCGGGCGTGCCCGCTCACCGGGCGTGCCCGCTCACCGGGCGTGCCCGCCATCCAGCGTCTTCAGCGGCTTCCACCAGGCGCGGTTGTCGCTGTACCACCGCACGGTCGCCCGCAGGCCCGCGGCGAAGGGGGTGCGGGGGGCATAGCCCATGGCACGGAGAGCCGAGTCGTCCAGCGAATAGCGGCGGTCGTGCCCCTTCCGGTCTTCGACGCGCGCGACCATGTCCCAGCCGGCGCCGCAGGATTCCAGGATGACCTGGGTCAGCTCGCGGTTGGTCAGCTCGGCATCGCCGTTGATGTGGTAGATCCCCCCGGGCTCGCCGCGCTCGAGTACCAGCTGGATGCCACGGCAGTGGTCGTCGACGTGGACCCAGCCGCGGATGTTGCCGCCATCGCCGTAGAGCGGGACCTCCAGGCCGTCCAGGAGGTTCGTGACGAACAGGGGAATGACCTTCTCAGGAAACTGGTACGGGCCGTAGTTGTTGCAGCAGCGGGTGATGCTGACATCGAGCCCGTGGGTCCGGACGAAGGCCTGGGCCATAAGGTCACCGCCGGCCTTCGCGGCGGCATACGGGGAATTCGGCGCGAGCGGCGCGTCCTCCTTCCACGACCCGGACGCCACGCTGCCATAGACCTCGTCTGTGGAAACCTGGACCACCCTGCGGATCTTCGCGTCAAGGCACGCCTGCAGCAGGACCTGGACACCGGCCACATTCGCCGCCACGAAGTCAGACGCTCCCGCGATCGACCTGTCGACGTGCGTCTCAGCGGCGAAGTTGATCACGGCGTCATGGCCGGGAAGGACCGACCCGAGCAGTTCGGCGTCGCAGATGTCACCACGCACGAACTCGAACCGCGGACTGTGCCAGACCGCATCGAGGTTGGCCAGGTTGCCCGCGTAGGTGAGCTTGTCGAGCACGGTCACGCTGCCGTGGCCGGAGCCAGGGTAGCCGCCGCCCAGGAGCGTGCGGACGTAGTGCGAGCCGATGAATCCGGCTCCGCCGGTTACCAGGACCCTCATGAGCTGATCTGCACCTTGCTGTGATCCCCGAGAACAAGGCGGTGCGCCTTGGGGACCCGCGGCGCCGGGGTCACTTCCACGTCGTGGCCGATGATGGATGCTTCGATCCGCCGGACCCCCTGGATAGACGCTCCACGCAGCACGATGGAGTACTCGATCTCGCTGTCGGCGATGACGCAGTCGTGCTCCACGGCGGTGAAGGGGCCGACGTAGGAGTCGGTCACCCTGGTCCGCGCCCCGATGATGACGGGACCCACGATGCGCGAGCTGCTGACCTGAGCGCCGCTTTCGATCACGACACGGCCGATGATCTCGCATCCCGCGTCAACGGCACCCTGCTGCCGCGGTTCCACCGTCTCCAGGACCAGGCGGTTGACTTCCAGCATGTCAGCGACGTTGCCAGTATCCTTCCAGTACCCCGAGATCGTCGTGGAACTCACCTTGCGGCCGTGGTCGATCAGCCACTGGATGGCCTCGGTGATCTCCAGCTCCCCGCGCCACGACGGCTTGAGCTGACGGACGGCCTCGTGGACGGCCGGGGTGAACATGTACACGCCGACGAGCGCGAGGTCGCTCTTCGGCCGCCGCGGCTTCTCCTCCAGGCCGACGACCTGGCCCGCCTCGTCGAGCTCGGCGACGCCGAACTCGCGCGGGTCAGGCACCGGGGTGAGCATGATCTGCGCGTCCGGCCGCCCGGAGCGGAACTCCTCGACCAGCGGGGTGATACCGCCGACGATGAAGTTATCGCCAAGGTACATAACGAAGTCATCGTCACCAAGGAAGTCCCTGGACACGAGCACCGCGTGGGCCAGGCCGAGGGGGGCCTCCTGGCTGATGTAGGTGGCGTCGAGGCCGAACGCCGAGCCGTCACCCACCGCGGCCTCGATGGCCGGCGCGGTATCACCCACCACCAGCCCGACGTCCGTGATGCCCGCGTCCCTGATGGCCTCGAGGCCGTAGAACAGGACGGGCTTGTTCGCGACAGGGAGCAGCTGCTTGGCCGAGGTGTGGGTGATCGGCCTCAGCCGGGTACCCGCACCCCCAGCCAGGACCAGGGCTTTCATAGAGAAGAGACTATAGATACCGAACGGGAGCGCAGTGGCGGTCTGCCGCCGGCGCCGCGACCTGCGCGGCGCCGCGACCTGGTCAGCCGAGTTTGACGTGCTATGACACGTCAAGTGGAATAACCGGATAGGCAGCGCGGCGTGGTCGATCACTGCGTGAGGACCGGCTGAGCGCGACATCGCGGTCCAGGAGCGTGCGCAGCCGGTCCTCCGCCAGCGACACCGCCGCCATCAGGTCGCCGTACAGCGGCTCGGGGATCGCCCCGGCCCCGAGTCCGGAGGCACAGGCGAGCCCGGCCAGATCCCGGTGCTCGCTAGCTGTCATCGCCGGGCGCAGCAGCGGGCGGGCGAGCACATCCCGGGCTGCGCAGGCGTCGCCAGCCGCAGTGGCGATCAGCTCCGCGCGCAGCTGGGACAGCTGCGGGTCGCCGTGGATGCTGGCGAGGCCGAGCGCGGTCATGCCGGCCCGGGTGCGGAATACCGTGGTGGACGGGTCGGGCTGCTCCAGCAGCGTGAGCACCGCGGTGAGCATCGCCGCGACGTGCTGCCCGGCACCGGCTCCGGCCGCGCGCTGGCAGAAGACGCGCAGCAGGCTCTGAACCGCCTGCTCCCAGGGCTCGGCGATCGCGGCATGCTCGATCAGCGCGGCGGCTCGCTCCGCCTGTCCGTCCTGCGCCAGCGCCAGGATGGTGACCTGCCGGCCGTCGAGCAGCCGCACGCCGACTCCGCGGCGGGCTGCCACGCGTTCGGCTGCTTCCCGCCAGCGGCCGGCCAGCACCAGGGCGCGGGTGCCGTCGGCCAGCAGCGCCGCCCACACCAGCGTGCAGATCGTCTTATGGTCGCCTGGGGTGCAGGTGAGGTCCCGGAGGCTGACGGACCGCCCGCCGATCACGGCATCGGTCCGGTCGCGCGCGGCGCGGTAGAGGGCCTCGAGCATCGCGTAGGCGCCATCCCCGTCGCCCTCGCGGATGAGCTGGCGCGGAAGGTTCAGTACCGGCTGCAGGGCGAGTTTCACGGCCGAGGCGGGCAGCGGTCGGGCCTGGTCGAATACCTTGTGCTGCCGCCAGCACAGGGTGCGGGCGAGATCCGGCAGGCCGCAGTCGGAGGCGATCAGCGCCGCCTTGTTGCACACCTCGGCCGCCCGGGTGATCCGGCCATCGCCGTCGCCCGGCTGCGCTGCGAGTTCCCGCAGTTGCCTGACGCGGGCCTCAAGCGGAAGGGTCGGCGGGCGCGGGCGCGGCACCAGCGGAAACCATGCGAGCGTGATGTCGGCCGTCAGCGGCCTGCCGGTGCTGTCCATGACTCGGCTCCCCTCTTGGCCCGCTCCGCTGCGGGATCGCACCCGAACACCACGGCCTTGGCGGTGCTGGCCAGGACGGCCTGGGTCGGGTAGAGCAGGCCGAGCCGGTTCCAGGCGAAGATGATGTGGTGGGCCAGGATGGCGCGAAGCCCGCGGTGCAGCAGCCCGCCAGCTGCGAGGTCGGCCAGTTCCCGGCCGGCGGCGGCGAAAGCCCCTGCCCATCCCGCGGCGAAGGCCAAGGGTGAGCCCTCCCGCATGAGGCTCCCCGCGTCCACGCTCATCAGCCGCCGCAGATCGGCCTCCAGCGCGTGGAGCCTGCCGACAGGAATCTGGTCGGGTAGCTCGCGGTGTTCGGCCACCCGCGACCACGTGTCCCCCTGCTCGTACCAGTCCAGTCCGGCTGCCCGCAGCAGGGCAGTGCACAGGATGACAGACAGTTCGCGGCGGCGCCCGGTGCCCGGCTGGCACCCGGTACCGGCGAGATAGGCGAGCAGGTGTCGGCTGTCGAGGTGGAAGAGGCGGTGAGCGGATGCCATGCTCTCGGTGCCGCCGAAGGCGTGCGTTTCTGGCTCGTAGACGACTTCCCTCACATCTTCGACATGCCGGTTGCTCTTGAGGTCCTCAAGGTTGCGGTGGATGTACGCCGTCGCCTGAGATGCGTCGCCGCCGGGGAGGTAGCGCACCCGCCAGCAGGGCGCTTTGCGGATGAAGAACCAGGATGTGACGAGTCCTGCGGCCTCGGCCGCGGCCAGCAGCGGAGCGAGATGGGCCAGGGCGGCATTCTCGGCGTCGGCCCAGTCGGGGAAGGCGATGTTGACCTGGCGCCATGGGCAGGGGTCCATACGGGTTGGCTCCGGTGTGATCAGGCGAGCAGGAGAAAGGCGTCCCAGCCCGATGCCGGGGCGGTGCCGGTGCCGACGGTGTGCAGGGCAAGCGCGGCTCCCGCAGCGCCGTCCAGGAGTCCGGGACCGGGCACGGGGCGGGACAGTTGCGCGGCGATCCTGGCGGCCAGGCGGGGCAGTTCGGCGCCGATCTGGGGGTTCCGGGCGTCAGCGGCCATCCGCCACGCGGCCTGGAGCAGCCCGGCCGTTCCGTGGCACAGCCCGATCTCAGGGAGCAGCTCCAACTGCGCGGGATCACGGAGCGCCGCGAGCATCGCGTTCTCTGCAACTTGCTGCCGCGCGGCGTCCCTGAGCGCCATACCTGCCAGCTGCTGGGCTCTGGCCGTGCCGCTGATCCCGTAGCACCATGAGGGCCGTGGGCGCAGTGACGGGTCGACGTGCTGCTCTCGGATCTGGTCGATGGTGATGAGTCCCGGCCACCATGGACCTGCTTTGTCCTGCTGGCGCCACTGGTCGGTCCATCGGCAGATCCGTCCGACTGCTTCGTCCGTGCCAGCCACCGGCAGATTGTGCAGCAAGACCAGCGACAACAGGGCCAAGACCGAGCCGATCCCGTGGGAGAGGCCGAAGTTCCCATGTCCGTACGGGAATTCCGGGCTCGGCTCGCCGCTGGGCGAGACGTCCGTCCACCAGGGTGGAAGCTCGCCCCCTGCGGGCAGCGGTTCGGTCAGGCGGACCATGTAGGACAGCACGTCGCTGGTGATCTGGTGGTCCGGGTGACGTATCAGATGGTAGGCACCCAGGCCGGCCAGCCCGCGGATCAGGTCGAACTCCTTCATCTCGGGCCGTTCGCCGTGATCGATGCGCGCGTGAGCGGCGGCCAGGCGCCTGCGGGCGACCGTGATGACGGCGTCGTCGAGGCTGGTCAGTGCGCGCCGGTATCTGCCTGACTGACCGGCAGCCGCGTGCATGACGTAGGCCAGTGCAGGGACGCCGATGAACAGTCCCGCGTTGGCCGCCGCGGTCAGCTCTCCGGAAGTAGCTGCCGACAGCCAGGTGTGCACGGTGCTCCAATCGCCGTGGCCAGCGCGAGCGCGTTCGATATGCAGCAGGGCGATGCCCGCTGCGCCGCCGGCCAGCGATTGGGGCCAGGCCCTCCCTCCGGGCGGGGCGAAACTCCAGGCGGCCTGCGGGTCGGACAGCGCCGTGGCGATGCGGCCAGATGCGACCAGGGAATCCGGGTCGGGTCTGGTCATGCTTCCCTCTTTGCTCGGGTGCTCCAGCTCACGGCGGCGGACCGGGCCAGATGCAGGCACGCACCTTCGATCTTCAGGTCGGTCCCGGCCATACGAACGTGGTGGAGATGCAGAAGATCGGGCAGTAGGAGGGCCGCGCGGGCCTCCCCGATCTCGTGTAAAGCGCTTCGATAGGAGGCCAGCGTTTCCCGCCGCCGTGCCCAGCAGGAGACGACGTGTACGCCGCTGGGTTGCGCGGCCAGGACACCCTGATCGTTCGGGTTCGCTAGGACGAGCGCCTGATCGTAGAGCGCGCGAGCCGGCGCAGTTGCCTCGGTCCGCGTGTGCTCGATCAGCCAGTTCATCGCCGCGTTGGCATCCCCGATCATGCCGATGGCGATGTCGAGCAGGCTCGCGGCGGTCAAGGCGCGTGCGTCGGGGCCGCCCTTCTCGCAGCAGGCCATCAGCTGTGCGAGGGCCGCGGCCGAGTCTGCGGCGAAGTACGACTCGGCTGCGGCCATTGCCGCGCTGCCACCGAAGCGGGCGGTCTCCGGGAAGTAGGTGTCCCACTGCACGCGCGCGATCAGGCCGGCCAGGCGAAGCCTCTGGCTCCAGGTGCCGATCCGGACGGCGGTGGGCGCGAAGCTGCCGGCCGGGACCGTCAGCCGAAGACGCAGATGCTCATCGGGGTCGTGGTAACGCAGGAACCACCACTGTGCCTTGTCGCCGAGTTGTCCCAGCAGGTCCGGCAGGTGGCGGGTGAGGATGTCGTTCTGGCGGTCGGGGTGACCGTAGAGTTTAAGGGAGAATCGGCCCCCGCAGCCAGGCAGGCGACCATGCTCGCGGCCGACCGTCTCTTCTTCCAGCCAAGGGGGCGTCTTCACAGGCCGCCCAGTCACGGCCAGTGGCACGACGATCTCGTGGATGTGCCCGCCGATCCATCCTGCCGCGTCGGCCTCGGGCGCGCCGCGCAGCGAAGCGGTGCTTGCGCGCTCCAGTTGCACCCGCAGTAGCGCCCGGTGAGCGGGCTCGGCCAGGTCCAGGGCGATGCGCTGGTCGCCGTCGCCGAGGTAAACGCGCTGCGGGAGAGCGACCTCGTCCCGCCAGGCGGTCAAGGCGCTGTCCCATTTCTGCCAGCTGGCAGCGGGACCAGGCAAGTCTGCGGCCATGAGCAGCCAGCGGGCCGGGGCCAGGACCGTACGCCCATGGCGCAGCGCCGGGAGGAATGGCAGGCTGACCGCAGCGCCCCAGTCGAAGGCGGTACACGGAACGCTCAACGCGCTTGTGGCCTCAGCGAGGAACCGCACAAGCGGGTGCGTGTGGTTGACCGGTTCCACCGCATTCAGCACCAGCGGCTCTACCGGTCGGCGCCGCGAGCGTGAGATCAGGTAGACGCGGCGCGCGTCCGCAGTGACGGCGATGTCCTCCAGCGCTATCCAGCCCCCGCTGACTTCCTGGTGGAACTCGCCTAGAGGGAGCACGTGTTTCATCACCTGTGGGGTGCGGGCTACATTCTCGGTGTTCGTATACCGAGTGGGTGCGGAGATCTGCGCGGTGAGCGCGCTCCGGTTGGCGGTGGGCCGACTGGCGTACAGCACCGCCATTCGTTCCCGGTCTTCGTCGTCGAACAAATCCAGGAACCGTCCGGTCATGGTGCCGGCTGTGCGCGATACCCCAAGGATCGTGAGCGTGAAGACCCCGGCGTCCAGCGACTCTACGCTTGAGGCGTGGATGCGAACGGTTAGTTCGGTGGTGGGCTGGACCTGCGCCCCGTGGGCGGCTTTCGCAAGATGGGCCACGAGTGCCTCATCAACCAGGATCTCGCGCTGGTGGCGCAGCGCGGCCTTTTGCGCCAGCGTAAGTAGCTTCGTGTCCCGGTCGGTCAGCGGACTGGCCGGAGGACTGGGTGCCCCGCCCATGTAGCCGGCCGGATAGCCGAGTCCGATGTCTGCGTCGACGGCGTCAAGGACGGGAACCAGGGCACGCGGGCCATAACGTTCCAGGAAGCGTTCATGCCAGACGTCCCAGCCGGGGTTGAGGCTCTGGCGGCTGGCGAGGCGTACGAGCATGGTCGCCGCCCTCGCTGCTTCGGCCGCTACCGCGTGGGGCACCGTGAGATCCCAGTCCATCCGCAGATCGACCCCGAGTGCTGGCCCGGAGGTGAGGCAGAAGGCGCCCATCGCGGTGGCTAAGCGCTCGCGCTGTTCGCACGCGATGGCCAAGGTGGGTGCGCCGTCGTGACGGGCCAGCCCGTCGGCGATCTCGCGCAGACTGCCGACAGTCCTGGCCACGTCGGGGACTTGCACGGCCGCCATCTCCTCGAGCTGGGCGACGAGATAGCTGAGCGGCGCGCTCGTTGTCATCGCAGGGCGCAAGCTCGTGAGAAGGAGGCGCTGCACGACCAGGTCGGCCAGGAGCGTGTCGACGACGTCGGCGGGGACGCCGGGGAAATCGGCCGCGAGCTTCGCAGCCAGGTCCCCGAGCTGGATCGGGGCGCACGCCAGTTTCATCGCCGCGCGGATCGGCCTGGTGGCGCGCACGCGCACGTGCATTGGCGCGTCTCCGGCGCTCCCGCTGGGACGGTGCTCCAGCACCAGATAGCCGTCACGCTCGAACACGAGGTTGCTGGCCAGCACCTTCAAGCGCGGCCGGAGTGCCGGCTCGGCTTCCAGACGCTCGATCATCGTTGTGAGCCATCCGGCCCCGATCTTGGCAACGGCGCGGTGCGCGCTGCCGATACGAGTTGCCGACACTGGGGCGATGCGGGCCGGGGCAACCCCGGCGAACAGGCCGAACGGTGTCGCGCGCCCCGAGGCGCGAAGCAGGTAGCGCATGACTGAGAGCACCACGCGGCGCACAGCGCGCGCAGGCACCTCCCGCCCGTCGCAGATCTCGCGCACTTGGCGGGCCAGGACTGGGCTGGCCTGCTCCAGGGCAGCGGTGAAACCGGGGATCTGCGCAGTCTGCCGCAGCCACGGGCGCCAGGATGCAGGACCGGCCTGGCCGGTCAGATCGGGCCATGACCCGATCTCCCATCCCGGCTGCCAGGCCGCCGCACGCACCACCGCAGCATCGAAATACTGGTACATCTGTCGCTCCCGCAGACGGGCTGGCCACGTCCGACCGGGATCGGAGAACCGCCCGGCCGGACGCCCCGTGTTCAGATGGCCGAGGCGCTGATGGCGCCGTCTACGGGCAGGACGTGCAGGCAGTCGCGCATGTCGAGTTGCAACCGTCGTCGGTCATCCTGATGAGCTTGTCCGCAGCCGGGCCGGACTCGACGATGGAGACGTCCAAGTCCCACTCGTCGAAGTCCACCTCTTCCTGGCCCTGCGCGTGCTGCGTGAGCACAGCCCGAGCCTCGTCGAACTGTATGGACACAATGCCTCCTTCATTTGCGGATGGTGCGGTTCCCGGTACCCCCGAGAAGATCGCTCGGGAGCCTGGCGGGCTTACGACCAGGAGACCGCGACAGCTCCGTGCCGCTTGGCTACGAGCCCCTGGGACGGTTCGGCCGTGCCGGCGGCCTTCGGGAAGTAGCGGATGCGCGCCGCGCCGCGGCGCCGGTAATCGTTTGCCCACCGGCGCAGCAGATCCGTGTACTGTGCCGCGACTGCCTCGGCCCCGGCCCCGAAGGCGATGACGCCGCTCTCGAATCCGCCGGTCTCCTCGTTCGGCCGCCTCGTCCGGTATGCGAGACTGCCGCCGCTGATCAGTGCGGGCACGCCCCTGGCCGCCGAGGGAGCGAACAGGCCTTGTTCGATGAGCGCTTCGCTCGCGTGCAGCAGCCAGATCTGCGGCCCGCTGGTGACCAGGAACAGCTCCAGCTCGTCGGGCAGGTCGTAGGCAGCCCCGGACCAGCGCTCCATGCCTGGCGAGTGCAGCGCCTGACGCAGCGCCCCGATGTCGAACTGCCGCGACTCGTCGTCGACCCGCAGGGTGACGCCTTCGTCGAGCAGGACGAGCCGTTCGCTGTGGGAGCCGGCCCCCTGCATAGGCACGAAACCGCACAGGCCGTAACTGCGGCTCACCAGGCTCTCACCGTCGCGGTCGAACGCGATCGAGCGGGTCAGCCCCTTCATCCGCAGCGGGACGACAATCCTGCCCCGCTCAGAGAGCTGATCCACCCATGCGGGCGGGATGTGCCACGCCCCGGCCGTGACGATGATCCGGTCATACGGTGCCCCTTCGGGCACGCCGTTATCAGCGTCAGCCAGGACTACCCCGACACTCTGGTAACCGGCCGCGTCGAGGCAGGCGCGGGCGCGTTCGACGACGTCCGGGTCGATGTCGACCGAAATGACCTTTCCGTCCTCGCCGACGAGCTCCTGGATGAGGGCAGCGTTGTAGCCGGCCGAGCCGATCTCCAGAACCCGCATACCGGGCTCGATCTCAGCCTGCCCCAGCATCACCGCCTGGAGGTGCGTGGCTGACAGGACGCTGAGATTCGCACCAGCCTGGTCACGCTTGATCGTCAGGGGGTTGTCTGCGGCGTACGCCGCCTCCAGCGGCTCTCCTGGAGCGAACATGTGCCGGGGCACGGCGGCGACGGCTGCGGCCACACGCTCAGACGTGAACGCGTTCAGGTCGCGAAGCTCGCCCACCATGGCCGCCCGCAGCGAGGCCGCGGCGTCCTGAACACCCGTATCCCGGACTGTAGTCATCTGGTCACCCTAGTCAGTCGAAGCGGTCGCCGGATCAGGTGCTGAGGCCCCGCCAGGAGGAAGAAGCCGAAGGTCATCAATCAGCCAGCGTCCCCAGGCGGGGCGCTCAGCCCTGACAGTAGTGGTCTGGTTACCGGCGAATATGAATCTGGGGAATATCGGTTCATCCATCCAGATGGAAGCGGTTTGACATGCGGCGCAGCCTCTCGCGGGTGCTCGCGCGCTCGGCATAGACCAGCTTGCGCAAGGTCGCACGGGCGATCGGGTGGTTGCGGATCAGCTGCGGGGCGGTGCGCTCGGCCTGCTCCAGTGCAGTCAGGGCCTTGTCGCGGCTGCCGTCGCCGAGCCAGGCACGCGCCAGATCCAGCTGGTGGTGGCCTAGCCGCGAGTGCGGCAGCACGGCGACTGTCCCGGGGTCAATGCGCTGGTGCAGCTGCAAGGCCGCAGAGAAATTGGCCATCTCCACCTGCACCGAGACGGAGTGAATCGCGACGTTGCCGGGTGAGAAAGTCAGGGAATGGCGATCGAAGACGGGGGCCGTCCGCGAGCTGTCCCGTTCGGCGGCAGCGCGGGCGAGCCGGATGCGCTCCCTGGTTTCCGCGGTGTCGTCCGCGCGCGCGGACGACACCGCGGCGCGCAGCTGGAGCGAACCCCACGCCCGCACCGCCAGAACCTCGCCGGCCTCATACTCGCGCTGGATGGACAGCAGCGCCTTGTCGGTAAGGGAAAGGCAGTCGGCGTAGTCCCCGGTCGCCCACATGTCCCAGACCCGCATCCAGTCGGCCACAGCCGGCAGCACCGGGTCACCAGAGAGCCGGGCTGCCCAGGCCGCCCGCTCACAGGCCATGGCGATCAGCTCGGGATGGCCTAGGCCGTGGGCCGCGGTATGGGCGAATTTGCAGCAGACACCATAGATGCCATAAGCCTCCTCACGCTCATGACCGGACGAGACCTCGGCCAGCGCCCGCGCCTCGCGCAGCAGGTCGGGCAGCTCACGGAGGATCGCGACGTTCGCAGCCGCATCGCGCAGCCGGTGCAGCTGCACGGTCTTGTCCCACAACTGTTCCGACGCCTGCAGCTGCCCGTCGAAAACCGGGGACAGGTCGTAGCGGCGCAGTTCGCGCAGAATGGAGGCGGCGAAGACCTGCCACTGGTTCTCCGAGCGCCTTCCGGCGACGTAAGGGCGCCCGATCAGGTCGTTCGGATGGCAGTGCAGCGCTGTGGCGACCTGGCTGATCAGCCCGGCCCGGTCGAGCTCGATCCGACCGCGCTCGACCTTGGACACCCAGCCCTGGGTCTTGCCGAGTTCCGCAGCGAGATCGGCCTGCGGCATTCCCAGGCGCAACCGCTGGCGCCGTACACGGCTGCCGATCGCCTCACTTTCCTCCAGCATCGCCGCCTCCAAGCCGCGTCTTCGCCGCCGTCGAGCGCTGAGGCCGGTGCGGAGGGCGACGAAACGTACGTGGTCGTCGGGAGAGGATAGTCGGTGCCGGTACGCTCGCTGCGCAATCCTCTTGCGCCTATCGTGGCCGAACCCGCAGGTCTACTCAAGAATGGCTGGTAGCCGCAGTCGCCGAGACTGGCCTGGCCTGGCCTGGTGGTGGCGAATCGTCCAAGCCTCCGCTGAACGTCGAGGCCTAATATCCGAGCGTGTCCCGCCCGCGAAGCAAGCGGTCGATTTCCCGCAGCCGGTCTGTGTTCGCCATGTGCAACGCCCTCATGCGCTCGTCTATCCCGCGCTCCATGGCGTCCCGCTGGCAGCGTACCAAGCCGACCGGAGGAGACTCACCGCAGGATAACGTGCAACCATTGACTCGCTACCGTGCACAGCTGCGCAACAGCATGTAGCCTCTTGTCACTCACGGTTGCTGTCTACTTCAGGACAGCTGCGCTACGTAACTACAGCGTCACAGCAAATGCGAGGGCGCCGCAGGCAGCTATCACCCACGGCACCCCCGGTCGTGCTAGGTCAGCCCTTGATGCTGGCCGTGAATTTGCGCCAGTCCTCAGCGCTGAACCTCAGCACGGGGCCGGTGCGGTCCTTGGTGTCCCGGACGGCCACAATGCCATCAATGCCACCTTGCGTTGCCACTTCAACGCAGTTGCCGTCATTTGTGCTGTGCGAGGACTTGCGCCACCGCTTGTCTACGTCCATTGCTCCTCTGCCACCTTCGCGATCAACTCGGCCGAGGCACTAGGAGAAAGCGCCTCAGCCAACAACGTATCGAACTTCAGCACGCACTGATCCACCACTTCAGGATGATCGGTGATCTGGCCCTCTGACGCCGTGTCCAGGTACACGACGTTAGCGTTAGCGCCGTTGTCTTCGACGGTCGCGATGGTGAACGCGCCAGGCAGGCCGACATGGGGGCCAGCCGACAGCGGCACGACCAGGATCTTGATATTCGGCCTGCGGCCCAGCTCGATCAAGTGCGCGAGTAGCTCGCGCATCACCTTCGCGTCGCCGACCGGAAAGCGCAGCACGGCCTCAGCGATGATCGCCCGCAGCAATGGCGGCTCATCCTTGGTGAGCACCGCTTGCCGTGCCAGCCTCGCCGTGACCTTCTCCTCGATAACGTCGTCCGTGTCATCGGGCATCGTGCCGCGCAGCATCGCCCGCGCATAATCCTCTGTCTGCAGCAGGCCGGGGATGCCCGCAAGCTCCCACGCCCGGAGCAGGGTCGCCCGCTCCTCGATCGGCGGCCACTCGCGGAACCACGACGGGAATGCCAGGGAGTTCAGCTGTTTCTTCAGGCGCAGCAGCAGCCGCAGCAGCGCGCCGCCGGTTTTCAGCACGCCGTCGCAGCGCGCCGCGAAGTCCTCGGACGGCGACCTGACGCAGGTCTCTATCGCAGCAACCAGGCTGCCGCTGTATCCGATCTCGGTGCCCAGCTGGTCCTGGGTGTAGCCCGCTGCCTTGCGCAGGTACTTCAGCTCATCCGCGAACAGCGTCAGCGGGCCTGGCCCTGCATCGTGGTTTCGTCGCGCCATCTCTCTTCCCTCCCGGGGCATGCCGTGTGCGGCCTTGGCCAGGCGAGCCATCCTGACAGCCACTGGCCAGGCAAGTTCAGCGCAGTGTAACTCTGCCATCACGTGCTGAGAAGGCCCATCCACATATCTGGCACACCCGGTGCCTGCATCGCGGGTGTCAGCGGCGCACGCTGGCGGGCAGCCCGGTGACGTGGGCCAGCGTGCTGCCGCGCATCGAGACACCCGTCCCGACCCCGAGCGCATGCACGGGCTCGACATCGTATGCGCGGTGCTGGATCTGTACGAAGCGGGTAAACCGGAACAGTAAGTCGGGCGTCTACGTTCTACCTGGACGCAGAATATGCGCATGCTATTACGGTCGGTGCGTCCGCCGGATTCATATTCGTTCCTTGTGCGGCGCAGCGAAAGGTACTTAGTGCTATGTCAGTCAACGAGATCGTGACTGCGGTGCTGGCTCTGGCGGCGATAGCGGTGCCGGTCGTGGCCTTGGTGATCAGCAGCCTTGCTGGCCGGCGGGCGGCGAGAAGTGCCCTGACCGACCTCACGCTAAAGGTGAGCGATAAGGCAACCGCGTACAAGGCGCTTGACGAAGACGATGACAAGTACACGCCCGGTCAGGAACTCGAAATGCTGATCCACCAGGCCGACTACCTCATAGAAACCCAGCTGCGCAACCGTTCCCCGAGTCGATCGGCGTAACTCTCGCCCAGACGCTCGAGTTGCTGAACGACCCCTGGTGGGCGGATAAGTACTGGGAAAAGGCGGCGGGCATCAAAGAGCCCTACTTCCGGGCCATGACGGTAGGCTTCTGGGGCCTGGCGCTGTGGGACCGGGGTGAACGCAAGCGTGGCAAGCTCAAGGCGGAGGAAGCGGTCCGCGGACTCACCGTGAAATCAACCGAGGCATACATTGTTCGCGGCGATATCTGCCTGCAGATGGCCACGCGGGATCCGGAATGGTTCGCCAGGGCAATAGACGAATATATTAAGATTCCGGCGGACGACGACCGGCACAGAATATATCTGGCTGCTGCGGAGCAGGCTGAACGGGAATCGGGACGCAGCGAGGCAGGCGCACCGTAAACTGGGTAATCATGCAGGCGGATTTCGACCTGGTCGTGCGTGCGCGGCGCGTGGTCACACCCGGGGGCGAGGCGGCCCGCAGTGTGGCGGTGACCGGCGGCAGGATCGCGACGGTGGAGCCGCACGCGGCCAGCATCCTGGGTGGGCAGGTCGTCGAGCTCGGGGACGACGTGGTGCTGATGCCGGGCCTGGTGGATACCCATGTGCATGTCAACGACCCTGGCCGGGCCGACTGGGAGGGGTTCCCGAGCGCGACCGCGGCTGCCGCCGCCGGCGGCGTCACGACCCTCGTCGACATGCCGCTCAACTGCCTGCCGCCGACGGTTAACCCGGGCGCGCTTGAAGCCAAGCGGGCGGCGGCGGAAGGCCGCTGCCATGTCGACGTGGGGTTCTGGGGCGGCGCGATCCCTGGCAACGGCGCCCAGCTCAGCCGCCTGCACGACCGTGGCGTGTTCGGGTTCAAGTGCTTCCTGCTGCCCTCTGGAGTGCCGGAATTCCCGCCGCTCGGCCCGGCTGAGCTCGAAGACGACCTGAGAACCCTGCGCATCCTTGGCGCACCGATGATCGTGCATGCGGAGGACGCGGACATCATCGGACGTGCCCCGGAGCCATCCGGTCGCTGCTACGGCGCCTTCCTCGCGTCCCGCCCGAGGGAGGCGGAGAACGTCGCCGTTGACCTGGTGCTGAAGCTTGCCCGCCGGACGGGGGCGCGGGTCCACATCCTGCATCTGTCGAGCGCCGACGCGCTGGACCTGATCCGCGCCGCGCGCCGGGACGGGGTCCGGGTAACGACAGAGACCTGCCCCCATTACCTCGTGTTCCGGGCCGAGGACATCCCCGAGGGAGCCACGCAGTTCAAGTGCTGCCCGCCGATCCGCGAGGCCGCTAACCGGGAGCGCCTGTGGGCCGGCCTCGCGGACGGCACGATCGACTGCGTCGTGTCCGACCATTCCCCCTGCACACCCGGCCTCAAGTGCACCGATACCGGTGACTTCGGCGCGGCGTGGGGCGGGATCGCCTCCCTGCAGATCGGGCTGGCCGCGGTGTGGACGCAGGCGCGCAAGCGCGGCTGGCGCCCCGGGGATGTCGCCCGCTGGATGGCCACGGGCCCGGCGGCGGTCGCGGGCCTGCGGCGCAAGGGCGCGATCGAGCCCGGCCGTGACGCGGACTTCTGCGTCTTCGCGCCGGACGAGGAATATGTCGTCGACCCGGCGCGGCTCCGCCACAAGAACCCCGTCACGCCCTATGAAGGGCTGGAGCTCTCGGGCACGGTGCGTGCCACCTGGCTGCGCGGCCGGCTGGTCACGTTCGGAGAGCCGCACGGGCGGCTGCTCACCAGCGAGGCGCAGGTGCGGCCACGCGCACCGGAAGGGACCCCGTGAGCGATCAGCCGTTCACCGGGCTTCCCGACCTCGCCGCCAGGACCCTCGGCGGGAGCGTTGCCTACGCGAGCGACGAGCTGTTCGCCGAGCGTGAGAACCTCATCAAGCCCGGACCCCCCGTCTTCTCGCCCGATGCGTACGGCCCGAAGGGCAAGGTGTACGACGGCTGGGAGACACGCCGCCGCCGCGAGCCTGGTCACGACTACGCGCTGATCCGCCTGGGGGCGCCCGGCATCATCCGGGGCGTGGTGGCGGACACCTCCTTCTTCACGGGTAACTACCCGGCAGAGGTCTCCGTCGAGGCCGCCGGCGTCGAGGGCTACCCATCTCCCGCCGAGCTCGCCGACGCCTGCTGGGCCACGATCGTGCCGCGATCACCTGTCGAGCCAGACGCGCGCAACGCGTTCGAGGTCGGCGACACCCGCCGCTACACGCACGTGCGGCTGGCCATCTATCCCGACGGCGGCGTCGCGAGGCTGCGGGTGCACGGCCAGGTCGTGCCCGATCCGCGGTACCTCACGGGCACCGTCGACCTCGCTGCCACCGAGAACGGCGGCGTGATAGACGGCTGCTCCGACATGTTCTACTCCTCGGCGGCCAACCTGATCCAGCCTGGCCGGGCCGCCACGATGGCGGACGGCTGGGAAAATGCCAGGCGGCGCGATGACGGGAATGACTGGGTGACCGTACGGCTCGCCGTGCCTGGCAGGCTCCGCCGCGCCGAGCTTGACACATCATGTTTCATTGGCAACGCACCGGGCTCGGCCCGCCTGTCCGGGACCGCTAGCGTGCGCGACGGCGCGTGGTTCGAGCTGCTGCCGAGGACGAGGTTGCAGCCAGACACCCGGCACCGGTTCCTTGTCGGCGGCGGCCGGCCCGTGGCCCTGGTGCGGCTCGATGTCTACCCCGACGGGGGGATGGCGCGGCTGCGGCTGTGGGGCGAGCCCGACCCGGCGGCCCGGGGGGCTGCCGCGGCGCGCTGGCTCGACTCGCTGCCGGCCGCGCATGCCGCCCGCGTCCTGCAGGATGCCGGTGTCGCGCCGCGGCGGGCCCGCGAGATCGCCGCGGTTACGGACGGACGCTGGGACCTGGTGCCCGACGCCGCCCGTATCGTTGGGGCATGACGAGGCCCGCGGGCATCGGGCTCGCGGCGTTCAACGCACTGCCCGCCGGCGAGGCGTGCGACGTGCTGCTCACGTGCTGCCGGGCACGCCGCTGGGCGGGCGAGGTATCGGGCGGGCGGCCTTATCCGTCCCTGGGCGCGCTGCTCGCGCGGGCCGGTGCCGCGCTCGCCGAGGAAGACGTCAGCGAGGCGCTCGCCGGGCACCCCCGGATAGGCGAGATCCCCGCGGCCGCGCCGGCGGCCTCGTCGCGGCGCGAGCAGGCCGGGGTGACCGGTGCCGCCGGGGCAGTGCTCGCGGAGCTCGCTGAGGGCAACCGGGTATACGAGGAACGGTTCGGCCACATCTACCTCGTCTGCGCCAGCGGACGGAGCGCTGCCGAGCTCCTGCGGATCCTGAGGGAGCGGCTGCGCAACGATCCGCTGACCGAGCGGGCAGTCGTCCGCGCCGAGCTGCGCAAGATCAACGAACTGCGGCTGGAAAGGCTGGTCGGCTAGTGAGCCCCTCCCGAAGCGCCCGCGAGACAGGCCAATGAGCACCGTGACGACGCATGTGCTTGACAGCGCGCTCGGTCGCCCGGCTGCCGGCGTGCCGGTCACGCTGGAATACACCGGCGGCTCCCACGTCGCCGCGGCGGTTACCGACGGCGACGGCCGGGTGCGCCAGCTAGGGCCCGCGGATCTGCCGGCCGGGATCTACCGGATCGTCTTCGACACGGGTGCTTACTTCGCGGCCTCCGGCCGGCTCTCGTTCTACCCGGAGGTCGCGGTCAGCTTCCTTGTCGACAGCGCCGACGGTCACTACCACGTGCCCCTCGTGCTCAGCCCGTTCGCTTACTCCACCTACCGGGGGACCTAGCCATGATGCGGTTCTCGGCGGCGGCGCATTTCAGTAACAAAGGGCCAGGGAATTCTGCTGCGGCAGGTAATTCCATAGGATGCGCATAGCATATTCTCCCTCACGCTCCTCATCAGTTACCTGCTGCTGGCCAGCGGATGCACACAGTCAGCTGACCTCGCCTCCCACGGGTGAACGCCTCGCAGCAGCCCGTGACGGATGGGAACCGGGCGTGAGCCGAGAGGGTGGTACCTCGCCGCGTTCGTCACCCCGAAGATGCATAGGAGTCCCAGCCGTGGGTCCGGGCGTTGCTGACCGTGCTCTGGCCGTCACAATAAGGCGAGCAGCAGAATTTACGCGGCGGATTTGAGACTTATGCATTGACACGATTGTGAGCGCCTATTACCATGGCACACGACATGGAGAGTGGTCAGAACGCCCTGCGGATTGCCTGGTATTTCTGGCACACTTCAGCCGCATATTAGGTAAGCCTTTCTGAACCCTCTCCGAAAGGTCAACGATATTGTCACAGGAAGCGGGGAGTCAGCAACCACGACACTACCGCTGCGTCGGCATCGGTGTTGGCCCGGCGAATCTGAGCCTGGCATCCCTGATGTACAGTCATCCTGAGATCACGAACCTCTTCCTTGACAAGAAGGAGAGGTTCGGGTGGCATGATGGCCAGCAAATGCCGGACACGTCAATCCAGGTCCCGATGCTCAAGGATCTCGTCAGCCTTTCAGAGCCTACCAACGCGTACTCCTTCCTTTCCTATCTGCACGAGCTCGGCCGCATCTACCACTTCCTCAACGCCCAGTTCGACGCCGTGCCGCGCCAGGAGTTCCGTAACTACATGGAATGGGCGAGCCGGAAGAACGAGAACATCGTCTTCGGCCAGGAGGTGCTTTCTGTCGAGTACACCGACGCGTTCCACGTTCATGCCAGCGCGATGACGGTGACCGCGGACAACATCGTGGTCGGCGCGGGAGTCCAGCCGCAGGTACCGCCGCAGGCAGCCGCCTGCCTCGGCGACCGGCAGTTCCACGTGAGCGAATTCCTCAGCAAGGCGAACGGCCTTGGCGGCATGCGTGTCGGCGTGGTCGGCGGCGGGCAGTCGGGCGCGGAGGCGTTCCTCGATCTCATCTCTCGCCCCTATGGCGATCTACCCCGGCGAGTCGTCTGGATATCCCGGCGGCCCAACTACTTCCCGTTAGATGATTCGCCGTTCACCAATGATTTCTACATGCCGAGCTACTCCGACTACTTCGCGAGGCTCGACGCCGCGACCCGGCATGCGTTCAATGCGCGCCACGTCCTCACCAGCGACGGGATATCCGATTCCACGCTGCGGCTCATCTACCAGCGCGTATACACACATCGCTTCCTCAACGGCTACCAGGATCTGGTGGCGCTCTATCCCAACCGCAGCGTCACCGACGTCACCCGCGCCCCGACACGTGCGTGGAACCTCGCGCTCGCCCTCAATAACCACGAGGGTGTCCGCGAGAGCGTCGAGCTCGACGTGGTCATCTGGGCCACCGGCTTCCGCCCGGCACCGCTGGATTTCCTGGATCCGATCGAGTCGCGGCTGGAACGAGAGGGCGATGAGTACAAGATCGACGACAGTTTCGCGGTCCAGTGGGACGGCCCCACGGAACACAACATCTTCGTGCAGAACGCCGCCCGGGGACAGCGCGGCCTCGCCGATCCCAACCTGAGCCTCAACGCCTGGCGCAGCCAGCGGATCCTCGACCGGCTGCGCGGCATCCGCACCGAAAACCAGCTGAACTCGTTCATCGAGTGGATGACCAAGCCATCCAGCGGAGAGTTCCAGGGAGCGTAGGCGAGATGGCGCAACCCGTAACTGCCGTCATCGGTGCCGGGGTCGTCGGCTGCCTGGTCGCGCGCGAACTGGCTGCCCGTGATCCTGAGGTCTCGATCACCGTGCTCGATCGCGACGCGGTCGGCACCGGGGCCAGCCGAAGGTCGGCAGGCTTGCACGTGCCGAGGGGGGCGACGCCGCGGACGCGGCGGATGTCGGCCTACAGTCACGCCTACTACGCGGATCTGAAGCTGCGCCGCCCCGAGGTGCCGATCCGCCCGGTCGGTGCGACCGTGATCACAGACTGCGCGGACGGCGACCGGCTCGGCGGCGGATACCTCGACCAGGCCGCGCCCACCCCCGTCGCCGGCGTACCGAACCGCGCCGTCTCGCTTCCGGAAGGCTCACGGGCCTGGCGCATCGAGGGCTGCCACTACACCGACGTGTATCAGCTTGCCCAGGCCATCGCGGCTGAGCTGCGTCCGCGGGTGCGCTTCCTCGAGGGCGTCGCGGTGACCGGGCTCGCGTCCGGTGCGGGCGCGGTCACCGTATACGGCGGGACCGGTGAGCGGCTTGTCGCTGACTCCGTGGTCCTGGCGCCGGGGCCGTGGCTGTCCGTCCCGGCATGGCGCGACCACCTCGCCCCGTTAGGCCTGCGGGTCAAGAAGGTCGTTGCCCTGCACATCGAGCAGCGGCCGCGCCCGTCCGACGAGGCCGTCATCTTCGACTCCGACGACGCGTTCCTGCTGCCTCTCATCCACCGCGGGCACTGGCTGTTCAGCTACACCTGCCAGGAGTGGGACGTCGATCCTGACGCGCTGACGGCGGGCCTGTCCGCCGCCAACATCGACGCGGCCCGCGACTGCCTGCGCCGCTACTCGCCGGCCCTGGCGGGCGCGTGCGGTGCCGGGCGCGTGTTCTGCGACGCGTACAGCCCTGGCCGGGAGCCGCTGGTACGCGCGCTGGACCAGGCGGAGCGGATCGTGTTCGCCGGAGCCGCGAACGGCTCCGGCTACCGGCTCGCCCCGGCGATCGGATCGGAAGTCGCGGACCTGCTGCACTTCCATCGGAGCGAAGGAGTTACCGGTGATCACCAGCACGTATGACGCGGACTCACTGCACCGCTCGTTCGGTATTGACCTGGGCGAGATCGATATGGGCGCGGTCGAATCGATGGGCGTGGGCGCGGCATGGGGCAAGGTCCCGCCGGGTCTTCATTCGGATCCCCATCAGCATGACGAGACCGAGACGTTCGTCATCGTCTCCGGCGGCGGCGACCTCGTCGTAGATGCCAGGCGCACGCCGGTGTCACCTGGCATGGTGATCCAGTTCGAGCCGTTCGAGACGCACTACCTCGATAACACCGGCACCGCCGATCTCATCTTCGCGACGTTCTACTGGCGGGACTCCGATCGCGCCTCGCGGGTCGCGGCCAGGACGGACAGCAGGCGATTCGGCGACCGGCCTGTCTTCGCGTTCTCCACGCCGCCAACGCCGAATGGCGGGCTGCACATCGGTCACCTCTCCGGGCCCTACCTCGGTACCGACGCATTCGTCCGATTTCAGAGGATGAACTCCAGACGCGTCTGGCACCTGGCCGCCACCGACGACAACCAGAGTTACGTCGCGGAATGCGCCAGGCGTGAGGGACGCCTCCCCGCCGAGGTGGCCGCGCACTACGGAACCGAGATCTCCGAAACGCTCCGGCTGATGGACATCGAGCCCGACCAGATCACGCACACCAGCCGGGACGAGCGTTACCCTGCCGCGCTCCAGGCGTTCTTCTCCCGCCTCGTCGACTCCGGACGCGTCACCCGCCGGGAGGGCACCGCGCTGTTCGACGGCGAGACCGGACAGTACCTCTACGAGCCCTACATCAGCGGCGGCTGCCCCACCTGCGGCGCTGCCACTGGCGGGAACATCTGCGAGGAGTGCGGCGAGCCCAACTTCTGCGTCGACCTGGCCGAGCCGCGCCCGACCAACGGCACCGCCGAGCCAGCTGAGGGCACGATCATCCGGTACACGCTGCCCCTGCACGAGCTGCGCGCGCAGGTGCTCGAGCACCACCATGTAGGGCGTGCCCCCGCCCGGCTGCGCGAGCTCGCGAACCGGATCTTCCAGCGTGAGCGCGTTGACGTCGCGCTCACCCACCCGTCGTCATGGGGCGTGCCGCCGGCCCAGCAGGACGTACCTGGCCAGGTCATCTGGGTCTGGATCGAGCTGGCGTTCGGCTTCATCTACGGTATCGAGTCACTCGGCCGAAGGCTCGGCATCGACTGGCGGGCCGACGCGCCGCAGGACGACTGGAAGATCGTGCACTTCCTCGGCTACGACAACACGTTCTACCACTCAATACTCAGCCCGGCGCTGTACAAGGCCGCCAATCCGGAGTGGACCCCCGACATCGACTACAACGTCAACGAGTTCTACCTGCTTGACGGCGACAAGTTCTCCACAAGCCGCAGGCACGCGATCTGGGGCAAGGACATACTCGGCCCGGACAGCGTCGACGGCATCCGGTTCTACCTGGCACGAACCCGCCCGGAGACCCACCGCACCAACTTCACGCTCAGCGAGTACGAGACCGTCGTACGGGAGACCCTCGTCGGCACCTGGCAGCGCTGGCTGAACGACCTCGGCGCCCGCGTCGACAGACGCTACGACGGCATCGTTCCCGACGCCGGCATCTGGACGCCGGAGCACACCGCGTTCCTGGCCCGGCTGGAGAACCGGCTCGGCGCGATGACCGGCTGCCTCGGACAGGACGGGTTCTCCCTCAATCGCGCGGCCGAGACACTGCATGGCATCGTCGAGGACACGCTGCGCTTCGCGGGGTTCGAGGCCGCGGCCGGTGACATCGAGGACTGGAAGGACGAGGCGCGTACCGCGATCGCGCTCGAACTCGCCGCGGCCGGGCTGCTCGCCCACTGCGCCGCGCCGGTGATGCCGCGCTTCGCCGCCAGGCTCGCCGCGGCGCTCGGCGTCGCACCGCCAGCGCAGTGGCCGCGGACGGTGACACTCCTGCCGCCGGGTACACGCGCAGACCTGGCACGACAGGTGTTCTTCGGCGCGTCACCCGCACCGCGGGAACCGGCGGAGCCCCTGCTGTCCTGGCTCTCCGGGCTGGTGCGCGAGGCACTGCGGCTGCCCGAGGATGAGCAGGTGGCAGACGAGACGCTGATAGCGCTCGGCATCAAGTCAATGCAGGCGATCGCGTTGCAGTACCAGATCCTCGAACGCACGGGCGCGGACGTGACGGTGGAGGACCTGCTCGGGATGCGCACCGTCGCGGAACTCGCCGCACTCCTTTCAGAGGAGGCGGTGGTGGGGGCGTGAACCACCTCCAGGTGCTGCGTGAGGTGGAGGCGCGCGGTCTTGGACTCACCGTGTCAGGCACGGACCTGCGCCTGCAGGGTCCGCGGCAGCGCGTCGATCCCGAGCTCGTCAGCCGCATCAGGTCGGTCAAGGCCGAGCTCATCGGCTACCTAACGGCCGTCCAGTCGGCCGCCCAGCAGACTGCTGAGCCGGCCGAGGCGAACGGCTATCCGCTGACCCTGTTGCAGCGCGGCTACCTGATCGGCCGCGGCGACTCGGTGGAGATCGGCAACGTCGCGAGCCACGTCTACCACGAGATCGACGGCTGCTGGGACATCGACCTGCTGGAGTCGGCGCTGCGCCTGGTCGTCGCGCGGCACGGCATGCTGCGCACCCGCTTCACCGCCGACGGCCAGCAGGTCGAGGAGCCGGCCGTAGACGTCAGGATCGAACGCCTCGACCTGCGCGGCGAGTCCGGGGCCGAGCAACGGGCCCGCCTGAACGCGCTGCGCGAGCAGCGCTCCCACCGCATCCTGCCCTGCGACCGCGCGCCCATGGTGGCCGTCGACGTCACGCTGCTCGCGGATGACCGGATGCGCCTGCACGTCGGCCACGACGGCCTCGTGATGGACGGCATCAGCATGTTCCTGTTCTTCGAGGACTGGTGGCGCGCCTACAGCGGCGGGACGGAGCCGCCCGGCGCGGGCACCCTGTCGTTCGCGGACTACGTGGCCTCGCTCGGGGCGCTGCGCGCAAAGCCGCCCGCGCAGCGCTCCCGGACCTACTGGCTGGACCGGATTGACGACCTGCCGCCGCATCCGGGGCTTCCGCTTCGGGCCAGCCCCGCGGCGATCACCCGCCCCCGGTTCGTGCAGTATGCCGCGCGCCTCGACCCGTCCTCCTGGGCCACGCTGAAGGCCCGGGCGGCGAGCGCCGGGCTGACCCCGACAGGCGTGCTGCTCGCCGCCTACGCGGAAACGCTCGCTCGCTGGGGCGCCGGGAGCCGGTTCACTCTCACCACGACGGTGGCCAACCGTCCGCCGATCCATCCGGACATCATGGACGCGGTCGGCAACTTCTCGGAGACGCTGCTCGTCGAGATCGACATCGACCGGTGCCGCCCCTTCCAGGAGCGGGCGCGCGCGTTGCAGACCCGGCTGCGCCGTGACCTTGACCATCGTCACTTCTCCGGCATCGAGGTCCTGCGCGAGCTGGCGCGGCGCGACAGGAGCGCCGACGCGCGCATGCCGTTCACCTTCAACTCCGCAATCGGATACGTCCGGGCCGACATCGACGGCTCCGCTCTTGAGCATTTCGGTCCCGAGGTCTACACCTCCAGCCAGACACCGCAGGTGTGGCTCAACGTGTTCGCGTTCGAGGCCCATGGCGGCGTGGTCGTGCAGTTCGACGCCGTGGACGGGCTCTTCCCCGACGGGATGATCAGCGCCATGGTCGACGGCTACCAGACGCTGCTCGGCAGCCTGCTCGACGAGACACCGTGGTCGGCAACGACGTTCGACCTGCTGCCCGAGCAGCAGCGGGACCGCCGCAGGGCCGCGAACGACACCGCGGGCCCGCTGCCCGAGCAGTTCTGGCCTGGGGGGACGACCCCCCAAGACCCCCCGCGGATGCTGCAGGACGCGTTCGCCGCCCAGGCGACGCGCGCCCCGGACGCCCCCGCGATACTGACGTCGAGCACGTCGGTGAGCTATGGCGAGCTCTCTCAGCGGGCCGCGCACGCCGCCGCGTGGCTGCGGGCCAGGCAGGTCGGGCGGGACGAGCCCGTCGGCCTGATCATGCACAGGGGGCCCGAGCAGATCGTGGGGATCCTGGCCACGCTCATGGCAGGCGGCGCGTACCTGCCGGTGGATGCCGCCCTGCCGGCCGAGCGCGTGCGCTACATGCTGCGCGACGGCGGGGTGCGCTGCGTGCTCACCAACGCCGGCTGTGCTAGCTGGCGCGGCGGTGGCATCGACACGCTCACGCTCGACGCGGCCAGCCCGCCTGGTACGCGGGCGCCCGGCCCCGGCTACACGCCGGCACCCGGCGCCGCACCCGAGGACCTGGCCTATGTGCTCTACACGTCGGGGACCACCGGCGAGCCCAAGGGCGTCATGATCAGCCATCGCAGCGTCGCGAACGTCGTGGCCGACTGCAACGCCCGGTTCGGCATCGGCGCGGCTGACCGGTTCCTCGCGGTCAGCGCGTTCAACTTCGACCTGTCCGTCTACGACGTCTTCGGCGCGCTCTCCGCCGGCGCCGCCCTGGTGCTGCCGGACGCCTCTCGCGCCACCGACCCGGCGCACTGGCTCGAGCTCTGCGACCGTTTCGGCGTCACGGTCTGGAACTCGGTGCCGGCCATCGCTGGCCTGATGCTCGAGCAGGCGGAACCCGACGGGGGCACGAGGCTCGGCGCGCTGCGCCTGGTCATGCTGAGCGGCGACCGCATCCCGCCGGCGCTGCCCGCCGCGTTGCGCCGGGTGAAGAAGGATAGCGACCTGACGCTGATGTCCCTCGGCGGTCCCACCGAGACCACGATCTGGAACATCCTGCACCCGATCGGCGCCGAGGACGGTACTGAAACCATCCCGTACGGCCGGCCCAACGCGAACAACCGCTGCTACATCCTGGACGCCGACGGCCTGGACACACCGGACTGGGTCACCGGGGAGATCTGCGCCGCGGGTACCGGTCTCGCCCGCGGATACTGGCGAGACGAGGCGCGCACCGCAGAACGCTTCAGCCGCGATGAGCGGCTCGGCGAACGGCTCTACCACACCGGTGATCTTGGATATTATCTGCCGAACGGAAGCGTTGCGATCGTCGGCCGCAGCGATTTTCAGATCAAGGTCAATGGCTATCGGATCGAAGCCGGAGAAGTCGAGACGCGACTGACGGCGATCCGCGCGGTGAAGCAGGCGGCAGTGGTACGGCAGGCCGCCGCACGCGGCGACCGGCTCGTGGCGCACCTCGTTCCGGCGGGCGACGCCCGCCCGGCTGAGGAGGAGATCCGGCAGGCACTGCGCGAGCACCTGCCGGACTACATGACGCCGTCCGCGGTCGTCTGGCACGAGAGCCTGCCGCTGACCAGGAACGGCAAGGTGGACCGCGCCAGGCTCACCGCGATGACGCCGCTCACCGGGACCCCTACGGCAACCGCGGAAGGTCGCACCGGCGAGACCACCGGGATCGAGCGGGGGCTCATCGAGCTGTGGGCATCGGTGCTGCGCCTGCCGCCCGCGTCGATCGGCCCCGGCAGCGACTTCTACGACCTCGGCGGCGACTCCCTGGCCGGGGCCCGCATCCTCACCGGCGCGCGCAAGCGGTTCGGCGTGAGCATCACGCTCGACCGGCTGTACGACGTGCGGACGGTCCAGGCGATGGCCTCTTTTATAGAGGCAGGTGCGGCGTGAGCGACTCCGTCATCAACCGGATCGTGGCCGCGCCGCCGCGGGCCGGCCACCGCATCAGCTACCTGCGGCTTGACGGGGCCAGCGCTATGACGCTGACCGAGCTGCACGTCGCGGCGGAGCGGCTGGCGCGCGGCCTGCGTGAGCTGGGTATCGGCCCGGGTGACCGCATCGGCATCCTGGCGTCGAACAGCCTGGAGTGGGTCCTGCTCGACCTCGCGGCGCTGCGCCTGGCGGCCGTGACCGCGGGGTTCGAGCCGGGCAAGTTCGATCCGGACGCCGCGCTGCTGACCCGCTACCGGCTGGCCGTGCTTTTCACCGACCGCTTCGCGGGGGGTATTGGGGGGTCGTCCCCCCAGGCCAGCACGGTTCCCGATGGAACGGAAGGCATCCGCCGCATCGGCGACGTGGCGGGCCTGATCGAGAACGCCGGCCCGGCGGGCTCGCTTCCGGCGGTCGAGTACGGACCCGGAGACATCACGACGATCAAGTTCACCTCGGGCAGCACCGGGGAGCCGAAAGGGCTCGCAGCCACGGTCGGCAGCATCGACAGCTCGATCAGCGCCGTGCAGGAGATGTTCGGGCACAGCGGCACAGACAACCTGCTCGTGTTCCTGCCGCTGTCCCTGCTGCAGCAGCGGTACTGGATCTACTCCGCGCTCCGCTTCGGTCACGACGTCACGGTCAGCACTTACGAGGCGGCGTTCGCCGCGATGCGCCGCGTCGATCCGACCGTGGTGATGGGCGTGCCCGCGTTCTACGAGACGGCGAAGAAGCACATCGAGTCCAAGGCGCGGGGCGCGGGGCGCGGAGAGGCGCTCCGCGCCGCCGCCAGGGGCCTGTTCGGCGACCGGATCCGGTATCTCTGGACCGGGTCAGCGCCGGCCCGCCCGTCGATGCTGCGGTTCTTCACCGAGGTCGGCATGCCGATCTACGAGGGCTACGGCCTGAACGAGACCTGCATCGTCAGCAAGAACCATCCGCGTGCCCACCGCGAGGGCAGCGTGGGCCAGGTGCTGCCCGGCAAGAAGGTGCTGCTCGACGTGGACGGGGTGATCAGCGTCTACAGCGAGCATCCGGTCAGCCGGCGCTATGAGTACGCCGCTCCAGGTGAGTCCGAGCGGGTCTTCGGCGCCGGCGGCGCGGTCCGCACGGGCGACCTTGGCTACATCGACGATGACGGCTTCCTGTTCATCCGCGGTCGCGCCGACGACGTGATCGTGCTCGACAACGGCAAGAAGGTCATCGTCCGGCCGCTCGAGGAGTACCTGAAGGCGAGCCCCGCGATCGAGGAGTGCGTGGTGCTCTGCCCGACGCAGACCCACCTGGTGGCCGTGGTGTCGCCGGCGGGCGAGCCGGCGGACGAGGGGGCGATCACCGCGCGCCTTGCGTCGGCGAACGCCACGTTCAGCCGGGACGAGCAGATCAGGAGCGTCGTCATCGCGCCCGAACCGTTCAGCGTCGCCAACGGCATGCTGACGTCGCAGTTCAAGCCGCGCCGGCAGCGGATCCTCCAGGCGCACTGGACGCGGGTCAGCGCCGCCGCGCGGGCGGACGCAAGGACGGCGCCCGGCGATGGCTGACCAGATCGTGACGGCGGCCACGTGCGATGCCGGCCCGCCCGCGGAGTCTCGTGACGGCGTCTTCGCCAACCGGGATTTCGTCAAGCTGTGGGCCGGGGAGACGGTGTCGCTGATCGGCACGCAGGTCACCCAGTTCGCGATGCCGCTTGTGGCGATCCTCACGCTCAACGCCACGGTGTTCGAGGTCGGGGTGCTCAACGCGCTGCGCTTCGTGCCGGTGATCGTTGTCTCGCTGTTCGCCGGGGTCTGGCTCGACCGCCGGCGGCGCCGGCCGGTGCTGGTCGCGTGCGCCCTCGGCAGCGCGGTGCTGATCGGGCTGGTGCCGCTGTCGTCGGCGACGGGCTGGCTGTCCATCGGCCTGCTCCTCGTGGTGACCACGCTGGCAGGCGCGCTCGCCGTGATCTTCGACGTCGGGGCGCTCTCCTACGTGCCCTTCCTGGTGGAGCGGCGGCATCTGCCAGAGAGCAACAGCAAGCTCCAGGCCAGCTTCGCGGTCTCGGGCATCGCGGGCCCCGGACTCGCCGGACTGCTGATAGGGCTGATCACCGCGCCGATCACGCTGTCGGTGGACGCGGTGTCGTACCTGTTCTCCGCGCTCGGCCTGATCGCCATCAGCAAGCCGGAGCCCGAGCCGGAGGTGCCGGCCGAGCGTCCCTCGATCTGGCGCTCGATAGCCGAGGGGTTCTACGCGGTCTACGGCAGCAGGCTGCTGCGGATCCTGCTGAGCCAGTCCGCGATGCTCAACGTGGGTTTTGGCGCGGTCTCCACGATCTTCACGGTGTATGCCGTCAGGGTTCTCGGCCTGAGCCCGGCCGAGCTCGGCATCGTCATCGCGGGTCTCGCGGCTGGCGCGTTGTTCGGGGCGCTGTTCGCTACCCGTATCAGGAGTGCCCTCGGGCTCGGGCGTGCCCTGGCCGTCAGCATCATCGGCGTGTCCGCGTCGCCGCTCCTGCTGCTGGTCCCGCGCGGCGCCACCCCGGTCGCGATAGCCGTCCTCTTCGCGGGGTGGCTCGGCCACGGATGCGGCATCTCGATCTGGAACGTGAACACCATCACGCTGCGGCAGGCCCTCACGCCGATGCGGGTGCTCGCCCGGATGAATGCGACGTACCGCATGCTGCTCTTCGGCGCGCTGCCAGCCGGGGCGATCGCCGCCGGACTGCTCGGCAGCGCCGTGGGGCTGCGATCCACGCTGGTGATCTCGGTGATCGTGCTGCTCTCCCCGGTGGGATGGCTGTTCTTCTCACCGGTGTTCCGGCTCACGGAGATGCCACTGGGGCCGCTTTCGGCTCCCCAGGACACCCCGGTGGGCACTTCCCCAGACAACTCGGACGCGTCAAAGGATGGATACAACTGATGACTGAGGCCGCCACCCGCGCCGCAGGCGCGCCCGCGGAGACTGCCGACGGCGTCCTTGCCAACCGGGATTTCGTCAAGTTGTGGGCCGGGGAGACGGTGTCGCTGATCGGCACGCAGGTCACCCAGTTCGCGATGCCGCTTGTGGCGATCCTCACGCTCAACGCCACGGTGTTCGAGGTCGGGGTGCTGAACGCGCTGCGCTTCGTGCCCGTGATCCTGCTCTCGCTGTTCGCCGGGGTGTGGCTCGACCGCCGGCGGCGCCGGCCGGTGCTCATCGCGTGCGCCCTTGGCAGCGCGGTGCTGATCGGGCTGGTGCCGCTGTCGTCGGCGATGGGCTGGCTGTCCATCGGCCTGCTCTGCGTGGTGACCACGCTGGTCGGCGTGCTGAACATGGTCTTCGACGTCGGCGCGCTCTCCTACGTGCCCAACCTCGTCGAGCGGCGGCACCTGTCGGAGAGCAACGGCAAGCTCCAGGCCAGCGGCGCGGTCGCTGGCATCGCGGGCCCCGGACTCGCGGGACTGCTGATAGGCCTGATCACGGCACCGATCACGCTGTCGGTTGACGCGGTGTCGTACCTGTTCTCGGCGGTCGGCCTGATCTCCATCAGGAAGCCGGAGCCCGCGCCGGAGGCGCCCGCGGAGCGTCCCTCGATCCGGCGCTCGATCGCCGAGGGGCTTCGCGCGGTCTACGGCAGCAGGCTGCTGCGCACACTGCTGACCCAGTCCGCGACGTTCAACCTGGTCTTCGGCGCGTTCTTCGTGCTCTTCGTGGTGTACGCGGTCAGAGTTCTCGGCCTGAGTCCCTTCAAGCTGGGCATCGTGCTCGGAGCCGTCGCGGTCGGCGGGCTGGCCGGAGCGCTGCTCGCTACCCGGGTCAGGAATGCGATCGGGCTCGGACGCAGCATGGCCGTCACCACGATCTGCGTGTCCGCGTCGCTACCCGTGGTGCTGATCCCGCGCGGCGCCGGCCTGCTCTCGATGGTCATCCTCGTCGCGGCGCATCTCGTCTACGGATGCAGTGTCGCGATGTTCAACGTGAACGCCATCACGTTGCGGCAGGTCGTCACGCCAAGGCGGCTGCTCGCCCGGATGAACGCGACGTACCGCATGCTGCTCTTCGGCTCGGCGCCGTTCGGATCGATAACCGGCGGGCTGCTCGGCAGTGCCGTGGGGCTGCGATCCGCGCTGGTGATCTCGCTGATCGCGATGAGCTCGCCGGTACTCTGGATCTTCTTCTCACCGGTGTTCCGGCTCAAGGAGATCCCCTCGGGGCCACCCGAACCAGTACGCGGAGGGCGTGAAGGGATGGATGGAACTCATGAGTGAGATCCCGCGGCGCGCTGCCGAGGCGGTGGATCTGCCTGTGTCGTTCGCGCAGGAGCAGTTGTGGTTCATCGACGAGTTCCACCATGGGCTTCCCGCGCACAATGTTCCGAATCTGGTGTGGCTGCGCGGGTCGCTGGACGTGGCGGCCCTGGGGCGTGCGCTTGACGGCCTGGTGGCCCGGCATGAGGCGCTGCGGACCCGGCTGGTCGCGGGCGGAGACGCTCGGCCGGTGCAGGTCATCGACCCGCCGGCGTCGGTGCGGCTTGAGTTCGCTGACTACGCGGAGCTGGGCCGGGAGGCCGCGTCAGGGCGGCTCCGCGAGTTCGCGATCCAGGAGTCACTGCGCCCGTTCCATCTGGCGGATGACCGTCTGCTGCGCGGGAGCCTGGTGCGGCTGGAAAGCACTGATCAGCATGTCCTGGTGATCGTGGTTCACCAGGTGGCGTTCGACGAGGGGTCGTTCGGCGTGCTGCTGCGAGAGCTGGCCGCGCTGTACCAGGCGGAGGCGGCCGGTGAGCCGTCCGGGCTGGCCGAGCTGCCGGTGCAGTTCGCCGATTACGCGCGGTGGGAACGCGACAGGCTGCAGGGCGGCGTGCTTGCGGAGCTTGAGGACTACTGGCGGGGGGTGCTCGAGGGTTTCGAGACCTCGCAGTTCCCCGCCGACCGGCCCCGGCCGCTGCTCGCGAGCCACGACGGCGCCGTCGAGATCACCAGGACCGACCGCGAACTGCTTGACGGGCTGCGGGAGCTGAGCCGCCGCGGCGGCACGACGCTGTCCGTGACACTGCTGGCGGCGTTGCAGGTGCTGCTGTCCCGGTACACCGGGCAGGCCGACGTGGTGGTCGGCGCGGTCAGTGCTCACCGCGGCCGGGCGGAGCTGGCGCCGCTGATCGGCTTCCTGGCGAATACGCTGCCGATCCGGTCCGACCTCTCGGGTGACCCGACGTTCGCGGAATTGCTCGGACGCGTCCGGGTGACGGCCGAGGGTGCCCGCGCCCACCAGGACCTGCCCTTCGCCAAGGTGGTCGAAGCCCTGGACGTCGAACGCGACCCCGGCCGCTTCCCGGTCTTCCAGATCGGGTTCGCCTGCCAGGAGCCAGTCGACGACATCGAGTCGGCGGGAGTCGTCTTCCACCGGGAGCATGCCGAGCTGCGTGCCTCGAAGTTCGATATCAGCTTCCTCGCCGAGGCGCGCCCCGACGGGCTGTGGCTCGAGACCACCTACACGCCCGCGCTGTTTGACGCGGGGACGGTGCGGCGGCTGCTGGGGAATTTTGAGGTGCTGCTGCGGGGGGTGGCGGCGGATCCGTCGGCGCGGCTGTCGCGGCTGCCTGTGCTGACGGGGGAGGAGCTGCGCCGGGAGCTGGTGGCG
>WNFD01000804.1_pt1 | contig 98544 bp, 89 predicted proteins | sample 5400491 | NCBI WGS metagenome assembly WNFD01 (sample SAMN13153343, study PRJNA577476) | soil metagenome | isolation source: 120 cm saprolite under Douglas fir tree site 2 hole 2 replicate 2 | place: USA:California | collected 2015-04-18 | reverse complement strand
CGCCTCCCCCGCCTCCCCCCGCTCCAAACAGCAATTGCACGACTGCGCTGAGGCTCTGGAGCGCACCGTCTGCATCGAGCGCCATGATGTCCAGCCAACCATCGTCGGGAGCGAGGTCGGCTCGGAGCCGCAGGAACCCCGGCGGCAGCTGCCCGCAATTCAGAATCAGCAGCATCGCCGCGCGAATCTCGTGGAGCGTGCCGTCAATCGTCACGCGGTGGGTCGCGCTGCGCACGTTCGTCAGGGTGAGCGCGGCACGCGCGAGGTAGGCGCCGAGCTTCCAGCGGCGCTTCGACCGGAGGTCGGTATCGGCCATCAGCTGCGCATCAAAACCAGTGCCTGCGGCGACCGCGAAGTAATGCGGGCCATCCGCTCGCTCGACGACGCCGAGATCGATGGGATGGGGCCGGGCTGTGAGCAACGCGCGGGCGGCGCTCACGGTGGTTCGGGGCAGCCGGAGATTGCCCGCGAGCACGTTCCCTGTGCCGCCCGGGATCAAGCCCAGCGCGATCCCTGTGCCCGCAAGACCAGCCGCGACTTGCATCGCCGTGCCATCGCCGCCGTGGCTCACCAGGACGTCAAAGCCCTCGCCCCGCGCCTGCTCAGCGATGCGGCGCGCGTCGCCGGGGCCGGTGGTCGTTCGCAGGTCGACATTCCAACCGCCGCGACCCAGGATTCGCAGGATCGCTGTGACGGCCCGCGCGTCGGCGCGCGCGGCGAAGGGGTTGGTGATCACCAGCGCGCGCGTCACTCTAGTACCGTCGCTCCCAAAAGACGTCGAATCCGACCTGGCGGCTGGTCGTCGTGAGCTTCGGATCCGACGCGACGAAACAGGCACGGACCGGCTCGAAGCTTGCCTCCGTACGCCACTCGGGGCTGAACCGGAATAGCATCGTGGCGCCGAGCGCGTCCGTCAGTCGTGATTGCGACTGCGTTTGCGACTTGCTGCAGAACCCGGCGTTCAGAACGAGGAAGGTCTTGCCGCCTATCGCCCAGCCGGCCGCGAATTGCGCTCCGGCAAACGGATTCGTGGGATCGCCGGGACGGATCTCGAAGTAATCGAGCGGCACGCCCAGGTCTGCGACGACCGTTCGCTCCAGCTCCCCTGCAAGCAACGATGCGGCCGCGCTCCGCACGAACGCCCCCTCGCCGCCACCAAGCTCGAACGATGGTTTGCCGCTGATCAAATAGGAGATCAATTCGGCTTGCGAGTAGTCCTGATTCTCCGCGTCAAGCGTCAGCTTGGGGATTTTGAGTGTTCCGCGAATGTGCGCGATGACGGTGATTTCAGGTGGCTGGCCGGGCCCCGGGAGCGGATGGACGACGTGCCGCGCCGCGATGTCAAGCTCAGCGTCGAGGTCGGGAGTGCCGAAGTAGCGGACGGTTCCCTGATCGACGGTGAATTCCCGGGTCACCGGGCCGATGATCAAGCGGTACGTGCCGCGAGGCGCCTGGAGCGTGCCGCTGAGGATGTAGTTGGTGCGCACCTTGTTCACCACCACCGCGCCGGAGAGCTGGATGTTCGCTTCGTTGGAGCGCAGCCACACGTCCTCGCCCATCGTGAGCTGGAGATTTTGCACCTGCAGGCTGTCGAAGAAGAGGCTCTGGAATTGGGGGCCCAGTCGCTGCGTGCGAATCAGCGACGTGTCGATCAAGTCCTGCACCCACGGCTCGTCGAGGTTCACGACGCGCTTGTTCACGAGATCGGCGAAGTGCAACACGCCGGAGGTAACCGTGCCGCGACCCGTCAGCGTAGCGCCGAAGACCGGGCCGGTGAGCGATACACGGCCACTCGCGGTGAGCGCGAGATAGCCTCGCAAGTCCAGCGCCTTGAATTCCGACGTCGCGATGTTCAGCGCGAGCACCGGTTTCGTCAGCCGCTCGAGCCGCATGTACCCGCTCAACTCGGCGCGCCCACGATCCGACACGGCGCGAATCCTATCCACGCGGATCGTGTCACCCTGCAGGGAGAGTCGGCCGTTGATATTCGTGTACCGCACGTTGAGCGCAGGGATCGTCGCCGCCGCCTTGCCGATTTCGAGACTGCCACGCAGCTGCGGCGCCCCCCAGGTGCCGCCGATCCCGAGGTCGGCGGTAAACACGCCTTCGACTTGTCGGACTGTCGTGGTGACGGCAGCGAGCACCCCGAGGTCCACGCTGTCGGCGCGCGCTTGCACGGACAGCGTATCGGGAAGCTGCCGGTCGGCGACAGGGACGAGCGCCAGATCCAAAGGCAGGTGGGCGGTGACGTTGAGAACCTGCTGCCCCGACCGCCACAAATGCACTTCGCCGTTCAGCCGCCGGTTCGCATAGTCGAGGTTTCCGTCCATGAACGGCGCGCTGAACGAACCGAACGATGCATTTGAGAATGCAAACGAGCCTGTATAGGCAGGGTCGTCCCGCGTGCCCGTGGCCGCGACCGATGCCGTCAGCGCGCCTCTCACACCCCCGGTGTCCTGTTGCAGCAGCGCGTAGAGGCCCGTCAGCGGGAAACTGTCCAGCGACACGCGTGCGTTGATGCGTCCGCGGCGCGGCAGATCTCCGGCGATCGACAGTCGTCCGCGACTCGAGCCGCCGGCGTTGGCGAACGATGCCAAGTCCACGCGCAGCGTGGAATCGCTCAATGTGACCGCCGTGGGATGCTCGAGGAACCAGGCACCGCTCGGTAACAAGACCGCGAGCGAATCGATGGCGACGTGTTCTAGAGACCGGCCTGCCGGGCGCTCGTACCGGCCGCCGGCCAGGAACGCACCCAAGTCGCCAACGCGAGAGCGCGCAAACCAGGTGAGCGAGTCTCGCGTGCCCTTGGCCTGGGCGGCCGCGGCGCCAAAGCCCAAGGTGCCGTAGCCGAGCGAATCGATGTTCGCGTCCAGCTCAAAACTCGGGACAGGACCCGGCTGAAACAGGATCGAGCCTTCTCCCTTCGGCATGTGCCAGCCACGCCAGCGCAGGTCGGCGACCTGGGCTTCGGCGCCCACCGCGATCGAATCCAAAGCTCCCTCGAGCGTCAGCCGCACTTTCGCCGATCCCCGGAGCGCTTCGGGCGTGGGCCCGCCGGTCAGCGTTCTTCCCGCGAGCCAGGTTGCCAGCGAATCGAGGACGCTAAGACTGTCGGCCTCGAAGTCGAACACCAGCGTGCCGCGGTTGGGACGGTTCCAGCCGATTGAACCCCGGCCTTGGGTGAGCAGTCCGGGCTGCTGCAACCGCATCGAGTCGACGTACAGACGGTTATCGGCGAGGTGAACCATGCCGCCACCGCTGTCCACCACCGTTCCCGCGAACAGCGATGGCGCGACATTCACGGACACTCTGCCGGTGGGTGGCGTCAGCTTATCGCCCTCCACGCTGCCGGTCGCCGTGAATGTGAGACGCGTCGGTGGGATGTTCTGATTTCGCGCCAGCCAGCGCTGCACGCTCACGTCCGTCGCGCGCAAGGTAAAGCCGCGAACGCCGTAGACGGGATGCGTCGTGGGCTCGCCGAGTAGCAACGTCCCGTCGCCGCGGATCGCGCCGCCGCCGCCGAGCATCGCGAGATCGGCATGGGTTTCGAGGCTGGCGAGAGAGCCGTCGAGGCGGATTGTGCCGGCGAGCGAGCCTCGGAGTGGGAAGTTGCGCGCCCTGCCGCTCAAGCCGTCGAGCGCCAGCGAGTCAGCGTGCACATCGGCGAAGACGCCGAGGATCGGCGTGCGCGAGTCGAGCGCCACGACGCCACGGATGACACTCACGGGCCGGTTGCTGTCGTGATGACGCAGTGTCCCGCTGAAGCTCGCGTTCTTGAGCGTACCGGTCAGCGTGCCGGTGGCATCGAGCTCGCCCTGGAGATCGAAGGAAGGTACGAGTCGCCGTACCGTGCCGAGATTGATGCGCCCGGCTTCCACCGCAAACGGCTGGAAGGCCAGCTCGTGCCCCGACAGGTTGATCTCGCCTTTGCCTTGGATCTGTGTCTCGGGCCATCCCGCGACCATTGAATCGCGGAACGACCATCCTGTTTCGATCTTCAGCGCGCGCATCGGCCCGTCGACGATCGTCGGGCCGGTGAGGCGCCCCGCGAACGGCAGCGTGTCCAGGTAGGGGCGCACGAGCTCGAGCGACAGATCGCGCGCCTGCAGGTCCCCCTGTCGCAGCGCGACCAGTCCAGAGTCCGCGGCACTGTAGGCAGTGACGTGACCCGTTAGACGGCCTGTGCCCAAGGCGAGATCGAGTGGACGCAGTTCGATTTCGAGCACGCGTCCGCCGTGAGACGACAACGTCACACCGCCGTGCAGCACCGCGTGCTCGGGAAAGCGCCGGTCGATGAAATGGATATCGGTCAGCGTGGCTGAATCGGCGCGCAGCGCCAGGTTCCAGAGCAGCGTGTCGCGCGGCCACTTCACCGTACCACGCGCGCTGAACTGCGTCCCTGGAAAGCGCACGCGCGACAGATCGACGTCGAGATTGTGGCCGTCGATCGTGACGCGCCCCTCGACATCGGCGATCGAGAGCCGCGGGTCGCTGCTCTCCGTGGCGAGCCGCAGCACGTCGATGCGAATTCCGCGCTCGCGCGGCGCCTGGATGCGCAGCGCCGCGAGCCGCGCGTTGAGATGCTCGAAGCGGCGAATGCGGTAGCGGCCGTCCTCACCGGACGATTCGACTTCCTCGTTCGCGCTTGCGTGGCCGTGCTTCTGCAGCCGCAGCGTGAGCGAACCGTCGTCGATCTGCACGTTGCGTAGCAGGATCAGAGACCGAGGTCCTGCTGGTCCGAGCGGCCTCACCTTGACGGTGTCCTTCACGTCGAGGCGAAGCAGCTCGGCGAAGTTGGTCTTGCCGTTGGCGTGCTGGACGATGTTGATCAGCGGCCGGTCCAGCCGCACTTCCATGAAGACAATTCGACCGGCCGCGAAATCGATGAGGTTATAACCGAGCTCGGCGTGCGGCAGCCAGGCGACGAGGGTCGAATCGGGATCCCACATGCGGACGTCGCTGAGCACAACGCCGGTCAGCAGCGAGCCGCGCACTTCGCCGACCTGTATCGTGCCCGACACGGCGCCTTGTACCGCCGCGCTCGCGATGCGGGCGAGCAGCGTCCGGCCCGCCTCCGTCCCGACCAGCGCGTTGAGGGCGCCGAGGAAACAGGCGAGCAGTCCGACCAGCGACCAGAGGGCGACGCCCAGGGAGCGGCGGATCATTTAGAAGGCCTGGCCCACCGCAACTTGGATGACGATTTTTTGCCAAAAGCGCTTCTGGGCGCCGAGCGGCGGATAGGATGGACGAATCTGTGTCACCGTCCTGGTTGAGTCATTGAGATACAGCAATGGTCCGCGTTCCGTCTGATAGCCGTTGTAGGCGGCGTCGATACGCACGGGACCGAGCGGTGTGGCGAACCGCACTCCGACGCCGGGCGTAACGCGAACGCCGCGGATGGTCACGAGCTCTTCCCCGCGCTCCCACACCTGTCCGGCATCGCAAAACAGTCCCAGCCGCATTCGCTGTGAGAAAATCGGCGATGGAAGACGCAGCTCGGCGTTCAGGATGATGGCCGTGTTACCGCCGGTCGGCGCCGTCGTAACACCGCGCCACACCTTCTCCCCGGCTTGTGCGGTCGCCGCCGAGTCGAGCGCCGTCGCCATACTGTCATGAATGACGTAGACGCGTGGTCCCAGCTCATTGCGTCCGTAACCGCGGACGGAGTTGGGACCGCCACCGTAAAACCGCTGATCGGGCGGTACGTAACCCACCTTTTGTCCCGCGAGTTGAATGTTGCGGGGCAGAATCGTGCCACCACGGACGCGCCAGGCAAACACGGTGCGGCGTCCGATCGGATAGTATTTCGCGATCTCGAATTCACCGCGATTGAACTCGTAGGGCGCCTGCGAGCCGACCAGCGAAGACGCATGCAACAACGTCACCGTGCTGACACTGCCCTCGGACGGTTCGAGAATGCTGTTGGCACGGTCGCGCACGAACGTGAGGGTTACCGCTCCGAAGTGCCGGCGATCTTGCAGGAATCTGCGGCTGGCTTCGTCGCACAGCCGGAACAGAACGCAGTAAATCCCCTCTTCGGCCACCGTTCGGCCGACCGAATAACTGTAGCCCAGCGTCGTCGGCAGCCGGCCGCGCGCGTTGAACGTGATATCCGCGTTGCCGCCAACCGCCTCGCGCGTGTACACGTTGAACTCGGAGCGGCGCTCGGCCACGAAACCCAATGAGGCGACGTGCGAACGGTTCAAGAACGCCGGCTGCCTGAGGGTGATGCCGAAGCTGTAGTTGAGTGTATCGATGGTCCAAGACCCGGCAGCGAATGGATTGCAAAACTGCTTGAAACCCGTGCTTTGCGCCGGAAAGCCGCCACCGAGTTTCGAGACGCGCGCCGTGAGATCGAGCGTCCTCGCCCCGCCAAGAAAATCGTGAGCGGTCCAGCCGCTCTGCACCCGGAAGCACTCCAACGTCGCATATCCCGCCCCCAGTCGCACCTGATGGCGCGGCCCTTCCACAACCTGAATCAGCACCCTCACGGCGGAATCGCCCGGTGCCGACGGTGGGATGGAATCGACCAGCACGACGTGGACGGAACTGAAGACCCCCATTCCGTAGAGATCGCGCTGCGTCTGATACAGCGCTTCCTGTTGAAAAAAATGACCGGGACGCACGGACGTCACGCGGCTGACGGTACCAGTATCGACTTCGCGTAAGCCCCGAATCACTACTTCACCAACGCGCATGCGCGGCCCGGGTTGCACATCCAGTTCGATTTCCGCCCGCAACGCCCCCGCCTCAGAATCGAAGTTTCGGAGTACCTCGGCGTACGGATACCCGTCATTGCGCAAACGCGCCACGATGGTATCGGCTGAGGCCTGCATCAGGAAACGATTGAAGGGATCGCCGACTTGCAGCGGCATATCGCTCTTCAGGTCCTTAAGGTCCAGAATTCCTTCGACTCCCTTCACATCGAGCCGGGCGACCCGTACAGGATCGCCCTCATGAATGCGAAACGTGATGTAGACATCCCGAGGGGTGCGGCGCACCAACGTGTCGACGACCGCATTCATGTATCCGCTCTGGCGATAGAGCAGAATCAGGCGCACGACATCGCGCCGAAACTCGACTTCGCTGAAGTAGCGTTTTTCGCCGAGCCCGAGCCACCGCACCAAGGGGCTCCTAGCCCACCAGCTCGATTTGGTCGTCGCGATCGCGCTCTCGAGTGTCAGATCCTCGAGCGCACGGTTACCGTCGAACGCCAGCTCCCGTACCACCCGCTCCTGCTCCTGAGCGGAAAGAACGGTCGACGCCGCGAGCGCGGCGAGCAGCAGGAGGGATGCGACGCGCAATTGACGGGATTTGCCAGTCTTGGCTATGTTGCGACACTTGCTCCGCACTGTCAACCTTTTCGACACCGCGACGAGCGCCCTGTTCCTCTGTTTTCTCGCTGCCTGCCATGCAAAGTCGGGCGGCGGGAACGAGCTGCGGGGGCTCGTCTACTACGAAACCTACGACCCACGTTCGCTCGATCCGGCGCTGTCCACAGATGTGCCTACGGGCGAGATGGTCTCGCTGTTGTTCGACGGTCTGACGCAGTTCGATCCCGACGGCACACTGCTGCCCGGCCTTTCCGATCATTGGACTGCCGACAAGAAGGCGCAGCGTTACGTCTTTCATTTGCGTTCGGGAGTCACATTTCACGATGGCCTTCCGTTCGTCGCGGCCGACGTCAAACGCTCACTCCTGCGTGTTCTGAATCCCGCAACGCACGGCGGACGAGTCTGGCCGCTGCTGCCGATCGCCGGCGCGCAGGACTATGCCGACGGCCGGGCCCTCGGCGTGCGCGGCATCGACCTCCTCGGCGACAGCGCGGTTGTCTTCACACTGACGCAGCCGCTCGCCGTGTTTCCGAAATTCCTTGCCATGCCTGTCGCCGCGATCGTGCCGTCTTCCGTAGCGCCCGACTTCGGCCAGCGGCCGATCGGCACGGGACCGTGGCGATTCGTCGCGTGGGAGCACGACGACTACCTCCGGTTCGCTCGCAATCCGTCGTACTGGGGCGGCGCGCCCCGCGCCGAATCGCTCACCGTGCGCATCGTGCCTGAGCCCCTGACGCGCGCGGCCGAGTTTCTGGCGGGCCGGCTTTCGGTTGCCGAAATCCCGTTCGGTGAGACGATGAAGTGGGAGCACGAGCACGCCGACTGGCTGCACCGCAAAGCCGCGCTGCGCGTCGTCTACGTGGCGCTCAACAATCGCCGTGGTCCGCTGCGCGATCCGAACGTGCGGCGTGCGATCAATCACGCCGTCAATATCCCTGAGATCCTCAGCACCGTCTGGAACAGTCGCGGCATCGCGGCCGCGGGATCGATTCCGCCCGCGCTGGGCGGCAGCGATCCGACCCGCCGGCCCTACGCGTACGACACCACCGAGGCGCGACGGCTGCTGCGCGCCGCCGGTTATCCGGACGGGTTCGCCCTGCAGCTATGGCGGTCAGGCACGAACGTGGAACTGGGTCGCGTTGCCCAGGCGCTGCAGGCACAGCTCTCGGCAGTCGGCATCCGGGTCGAGATCGTGTCGCGCGACGCGTCCAGCATGCGTGAGGCGGCGCGCAAAGGCGAAACCGATATGGCGTTGCTGGACTGGTGGGCCGACTATCCCGATGCGGACAACTTTCTCTATCCGCTTTTTCACAGCGCCAGCTTCGGGCCCGGCGGCAATGTTTCCTTCTATAGTGATCCGGTCAACGATTCGCTGATTCTGACGGCGCGCCGTACCGTCGACCAGCGCGCGCGCGAGGCGCTCTACAGCCGCATCGAGACCCGAATCTTTCGCGACGCGCCGTGGATTTACCTTTGGTTTCCGGTCGATCTCTGGGCCGCCCAGCCATCGCTCGACGGGTGGGACGTGCCGGTGATCTTCAACGGCCAGCGCTGGATCAAAGCGCATCCCAAGTGATCCGCCTCGTCGTCGGCCGACTGCTGGCGATCATACCGACCCTGTTCGGCGTGCTCGTCGTCGCCTTCCTGCTGCTCGACGTCATCCCCGGAGACCCCGTCGCCGAAATGGTCGGGGAGCGGGCCGACTCCGCCACGATCGTCCGGTTGCGCGCCGAGCTGCATTTGGACGAGCCCGTGCCCGCGCAGTTTGGCCACTATCTCTGGGGTGTCGTACGGGGCGATTTGGGCCGGTCCTACATTACCCAGCGTCCCATCCTCGGCGACCTGGCCGAGCGATTTCCCAAGACACTGCAACTCGCCGGAGCCGCAATGTTGCTCGCCGCGACCTGTGGTATCACACTCGGTGTGCTCGCGGCGATCAGGCCGGGCGGTGCGGTCGACCGCTGCAGCATGTTCATCGCCTACGTCGGCGTATCATTCCCCGTTTACTGGGTCGGTTTGCTCCTGATCCTGTTGTTCGCCGTCGCACTACAATGGCTGCCGCCGTCGGGATACGGCGGGATGGCGTTTCTGGTGCTGCCCGCGCTGACGCTCGGAACGCGTTCGATCGCGTTTCTCGCGCGCATGACGCGCGGCGCCATGCTCGAGGTGCTGCCCGCCGATTTTGTGCGCACGGCGCGGGCGAAAGGTCTTCCCGAACGCCGCGTCATCGGCCGTCACGCGTTTCGGAACGCGCTGCTTCCGATTATCACCGTGCTCGGACTCGACGTTGGCAATTATCTCACCGGAAGTATTCTCACCGAGACGATATTTTCCTGGCCCGGCGTGGGACGCTACGTGTTGCTGGCGATTCAAAAGCGCGATCTGCCGGCGATCCAGGGCAGCATCCTGTTCCTGTCCGTGATTTTCCTGCTGGTCAACCTTCTCACCGACGTGCTCTATGCGAAAGCTGATCCTCGCGTCGCTTACGATTAGCGCCGCGGCTGCTCTCCAGGCGCAAAGCCGCGGCTCATTGCAGCAGCGCATCACGCGGCTGCTCGATCAGCCGCCGTTCGATCGCGCCACGTGGAATATTTACGCCCAGGACGATCGCGGGCACGTCTTATTCAACCGCAACGGCGATCACTTCTCCGTACCGGCGAGCAATACCAAGCTCGTCGTTGCCGCCGCGGCGACAGTCCTGCTCCCCGCCGATTATCGCGTACGAACGAGCGTGTATGCGAACGGAACGGTGACGAACGGCCTGCTGAAGGGCGATTTGATTCTCTACGGGCGGGGCGATCCAACGTGGTCCGAGCGCTGCTACGCGGTCGATACGCTGGCGCCGGGTGTGTGCGACTCGACGTGGACCGCCGTCGACGCCATCGCCGATTCGCTCAAGGCGCACGGACTGCGCCGCGTCACCGGGCGAATCGTGGGAGACGGATCGTATTTCGAGCCGAGGCTGACGCACTGGAACTGGGGCTCGTTCGACCTCAACTGGTGGTATGCGGCGCCCGTCTCGGGGCTCGGATTCCACGACAATAGCGTCGATTTCCAGATCACACCCGGCGGCGCGGTGGATCAGCCGCCGTCCATCACCTGGAATCCCGACCTGCACCTTTTCACGTTCGAGAACCGCGCGCGGACGGTGCCGGCGGATTCCGGCACGACGATCGGCGACAACTTCTTCCGCAAGCCGGGGACACTCGACATCTGGGCCGAAGGGACCGTGTCGCTGAGCCGCACGCCGTGGATCGAAAGCTTCGCGCTACCAGATCCGAGTCTCTATGCCGCGCGCGCGCTCGGGATGTCGCTACAGCGCAAGGGTGTGTCGGTGGAAGGCGGCGCAGCCAGCACGACCGACTCGATGGCGTATCGTGGCGTCCGGAGCAATCCAATCGTCGAATACCGCGGTCGACCATTGACCGACATCATTTTCCCGATCCTCAATACCAGTCAGAACTGGTTCGCCGAAATGCTGCTCAAGATTCTCGGGCGCGAGGTCGGTGACACGGGAAGCTGGGCGAAGGGGCTCGACGTCGAGAAGCGATTCCTGATGGATTCGGTGAAGGTCGACTCGACGGCGTTCGCCCTCGATGACGGCTCGGGATTATCGGCCGGCAATCTCGTCACTCCGCACACCTTCGTGCAGCTCCTCGCCTACATGTATCGCCACCCCAAGCGGCGGCCATTTCTCGCCGCGCTGCCACGCGCCGAGCAGCGCGGCTCGCTGCAGAAGCGCTTCGGCGGGACGCCGCTGGAAGGTCGCGTGCTCGCGAAAACGGGATCGATTTTCCGGGTGAATACGCTATCGGGCTATATCGAGCGACCGGACGGGCGGGTGATCACCTTTTCGATTCAAGCCAACGCGCACGACGTACCGAACAGGCAGATGCTCGCGCAGATAGACTCAGTGGTCGTACAGCTCGCGCGCTAATCGTCCTTCTGTCCGAAAATCGCCATGTTCGAGCTATGTCCCGGCTCGAACTTGGCGGACGGGTTGAGAAAGTGCACCGCATGGTTGACGGCGATACACGCCTCAGCCACACCCGTCGCGATTAATTTCAGCTTCCCGGGATAGGTCGTGATGTCTCCCGCTGCGTAGATGCCCGGGATATTGGTCTCCATCGTCTGCGCCACCTTGATGTCACCCTTCTCGATGTCGAGCCCCCACTCCGCGATCGCGCCCAGTGACGAAACGAAGCCGAGCTGCGGAATCACGCAGTCCATCGGCAGCGTCTCTTCCTGTTTCGTCTTGTTGTTGATGATGGTCACGCGCTCGATCCGGTCGGCTCCACTGATCGCTTTCAGCTCCCAGAACGTGCGCAGCTCCATCTTCCCAGCCGCGGCGAGCGCCTGCACCTGGTCGACGGTCGCCTGGTGGGCGCGGAAGCCGTCGCGCCGGTGGATCATCACGATGGATTTGGCGACGCCCTGAAGGTTCACCGCCCAATCGAACGCCGAGTCACCGCCGCCGACGATGAGAATCCGCTTGCCGGCAAAGGTTTGCAGATTGAGCACGCGATCGTGGAGCCCCTTGTCGTTCCACTGATCCACGTCTTTGAGCGGCAGCTTGCGCGGCGTGAAGGCGCCGATCCCGCCGGCGATCAAGACCGTGCGGCCCGGATACTCATCTTGGTCGGTGACGATCGTGAACAGGGGCTTGCCGTTCTCCTGCGTGCGCTTGAGAGCGATCACCTTCTGCGCAAGATGCACCGGCGGCTTCCACTGCAGACCCTGCTCCGCCATCCCCTTCACCAGGTCTTTGGCGAGAATCTTCGGGAAGCCCGCAACGTCGAAGACGTATTTCTCGGGGTACAGCGCCGTCAGCTGGCCGCCGACTTGATCGAGGTTATCGATCAGCCGATGCGACGCGCCGCGCATACCAGCATAAAACGCCGCGAACAGACCGGTCGGGCCGGCGCCGATGATGGTGATATCTTTCGCGTCTTGCATCGGGCCAACGCTAACCTGCTTCTTGTCCTTGTCCTAGTGGGATGCGCCGGTAACGGGCGGCGTGCCGCGCTCGGCTGGAGCCTCGGCGGCGAAGCCCACGTGTTCATTGCCGGCGACCGATTTGCACGGGACGTGTACCACGAGCTCACGCGCCGCGATCTGGCTGACTCGTTGCGCATCAAACCGCTCATCGCCGTTGATCCCAACAGTGGACACCGCGCGACGGTACTCTCGGCGAGCGGCGCGGCACCGGGCCGGCTCGTGCTCGCTCGCTTCCACGCCGGCGAGACGTGCGGGTATTCCGAATCGGTCACAGAGCTGGTATTCGCGTTTCCGCCGGGAGGTGCAGCGGGTCACAGTACGCCACCGTCTCACGTCGCGGTGGTCGCACTCCTCGATGCGCAGCCGTTCGCCGGTGGCGCCGGCACGCCGTCGGCAACGCTTGCTCGACAGGCTGCGCTTCGTCTCGTGACCCGCGTCGCACAACGCGCCGACAGTATCAGCGGGAGCCCGGCGGCATTGCTGCACGGCCTCGTGCTCGATGCCGACCAGGCGTCGGACGCCGGCGAAGTCGTGCCGCTGTTCCGCAGCAGTTCATCCTATGCGGTGGGATTCCGAGGACGATTCGTTCGCGCAGCAGACACCTTGCTGATCACGGGACTGGCCGTCACAGACACGGCGTTGCGTGCCCTGCGGTGGGTGCTGCGTCCACAGCGCACTCGGCTCGTCGCTGGAATGATTTCGGCCGGTGCGCGGCGCTACTCGCTGCGAGGCGCGGTGGCCGGCGCGGGCGGCGGGACGCTGCTCTTGGTCGATGAAATCGCGGACGTGAGGATCAGCGATTCCCGCGCCGTGGCGCTGGATGCCGCCACGCGCAACGTCATCGCGGAGCAACCGCTCGCGCTCCGTTGCCCCTGACGGTACGTTCCCGACTCGTGAAGATCTACACGAAGACTGGCGACTCTGGTGAGACGGGGCTCTTCGGCGGGGGCCGCGTTCCCAAAGACCATCTCCGCGTGCGCGCGTATGGCGAAGTCGACGAGCTCAACGCGGCGCTCGGATTTGCCGCGACGCTCGAACCCGTGCCTTTCGAGTCCAGCCTGCTACAGGCAATCCAGCGAGATCTCTTTACGATGGGCGCCGAGCTCGCGGCTCACGATCCGGGTAAGCTCCGCGAAGTGCTCGACGCCGCGGACGTCACCGCGCTGGAGCAGGTCATCGACCGTCACGAGGCCGGCCTCACGCCACTGAAGAACTTCATTCTGCCGGGTGGCGCGTCCAAAGCGGCCGCGTTGCACGTCGCGCGCACGGTCTGCCGGCGGGCGGAGCGGGCGGTGGTGAGCTTGAACCGCGAGCAGCCGACCAACCAGACCATCATCCACTATCTGAACCGGCTTTCCGATCTGCTGTTCGTGCTGGCTCGCGCCGTCAACGCGCAGACGGGGCACGCCGACGTCACGTGGTGACGATTCGCGTCTCGCTCCAGGAACAGCGAGACGCTTCTTACGACATCCTCATCGCCCCCGGACTCTTTCAGAAGCTGGACGAGCTCCTGCCGCGCCATTGCCCCGCGGCGGCCTATGCGCTGATCTCCGATTCACATGTCGGCAAGGTGTACGGGGAGCCTCTGGCAGCACAGCTCGAGCAGGCGGGCGTCACGGTGAGGCTTTTCACGTTTCCGGCCGGCGAATGGAACAAGACGCGCGACACCTGGGCGTCCCTGAGCGACCGCATGCTCGCCGCGCAGCTCGGCCGCGATTGCGCGGTCATCGCATTGGGCGGCGGGGTGGTGAGCGACGTCGGTGGCTTCGTGGCGGCGACATACCTGCGTGGCGTGCCGCTGGTTCAAGCGCCGACATCGCTGCTCGCGATGATCGATTCATCGATCGGTGGGAAAACCGGCGTCGACGTGGCGGCGGGGAAGAATCTGCTGGGCGCATTCCACCAACCGCGCCTCGTCGTCGCCGATCTCGAGGCGCTGGGATCGTTGTCGAGCGTGCAGCTCTCTGCCGGACTGGCCGAAGCGGTAAAGCACGGCGCCATCGCCGACGCGGATTACTTCGGCTTCCTGGAACGGCACTACGCGGAAATCTTCGGAAAGCACGCGCCCGCCCTCGAACGGCTGGTACGCCGGTCGGTCGAGATCAAGGCGGCGATCGTCGGGCTCGACGAGCGCGAGGCCGGCCGGCGGGCGATCTTGAATTTCGGTCACACCGTCGGCCACGCCATCGAAGCGACGTCGAAGTACGAGGCGTTGCACGGTGAGGCGGTCGCGATCGGCATGGTCTACGAAGCGCGACTCGCCGAGTCGCTCGGGATCGCCGCGGCGGGCACGGCGTCGCGTATCGCCGCGGTCCTCGAGCGGCTCAACCTGCCCATCGAGCGGCCCGATGCGAGTCGGGTAGATGATCTGATCGAGGCGATGCGATCGGACAAGAAGGTTCGCGCCGGGGAGCTGCGGGTGGCGATCCCGCGCGCCATCGGTACGCCCTACGGCGATGACGAGAACGGCTGGACCGTAGCTGTTGACGAGGATTTGATGCGTCAGATTCTGGTCAACACGTAGCCCACATTCCTTTCCACCTCTCCACAGGTTCTTCTCATCCTTCGGATTGACTCCGTTCCGAGGGGAATCACGGGTGGGGAAAGCTGTTTCCACACCGGATGTGGATAGTGGACAAACCACGGAATGCTCACATATCTATTAATTTGTGATGTGGATAACCGTGGAGATTTGCACCTATTGGCAGGAAAACCTATATTGCCGCCGTTCCCGTTGGCCTAAATGGCGGCAGCGCCGTCTGTTCCGATCACAACACGGCAGCTCGGGAGAACCGGCATGGCTCGGTCGAATGGCGGCAAAGCGAAAGCGTTTTTCCGCACCACCCCCTCCGGAGCATTCGACCAGTACTTACAAGACATACAAAAACTCCCCCTCATAAAAGATCCCGCTGAAGAACGTCGTCTCGCTCGTCGCGTGCAACGGGGAGATGAAAAAGCCGCCGAGCGTTTGGTGACGGCCAACCTGCGTTTTGTCATCTCTTACGTAAAGAAATATCAGGGCCACGGACTCGATCTCTCCGAGTTGGTCGCCATCGGTAACGAGGGACTCCTCAAGGCCGTCAAGAAGTTCGATCCCGATCAAGGCGTCAAATTCATTTCATATGCCGTGTGGTGGGTGCGGCAGGCGGTGCTGAAGGCGTTGGCGGAGCAGACGCGCAGCGTTCGCATTCCGCTGAATCAGAACTCGCAGCTGATTCGCATGAGCCGCACGGAGACGTATCTCTCGCAGGAGCTGGGCCGGGAACCCACCGACAACGAAATCGCCCAGGCACTCGAAGACAGCGTCGAAAACGTCCGCACCGCGCGCCGCATGACGGCCGCGGAGTTGTCGCTCGACGCGCCCGTCGATCGCACCGACAAGGATGCGGCGACGCTCGGCGAGCGCTTCGCGGGCCAGGAAGGCGGCGAGATCGAAGAGCGCACCGACGGCAAGTTGATGCGCGAATTCATCGACCGGATCTTCCAGAAGTATCTCACGCCACGCGAGCGCAAGATTCTCTATCTCTACTACGGGCTCGAAGAAGGCAGCGAGGCGATGACGCTCGAAAAGATCGGAGCGCTGATGGGCGTCACGCGCGAGCGAATCAGGCAAATCAGAGAACGCGCGTTTGAGAAGCTCCGTGAATCTCCGGATGGAAAAGCACTGAAAGGGTTCTGGCGAGCGGCCTAGGACAGGCAAAGGCTAGACGCAGCAGGCGCACCGCGGGTCACAGGCTTGAGGGGTCGGGACAACACGATTGTCCCGGCCCCTTTTGACTGTTTACCGCGGTGCGTGTGTACATCTAGTATATAGCATGTCCTCGCTTTCTCACCTGGCTCCGGACCTCGCTTCGATCGTTGGATCGCGGCACGTTCGAGAAGCCCGTGCCGAACGTATCACCTACGCGATGGACGGTCTTCCCACTCATCGCCGCCTTCCCGATCTCATCGTTCTGCCGGGCACTCGTGAGCAGCTGATCGCCGTCGTGCGACTGCTGGCCGCGCACGACGTTCCCTTCGTACCGCGAGGCGCTGGCACCGGCTTGTCGGGTGGTGCGCTTGCCGATGCCGGAAGTGTGCTGCTCGTGTTGACCCGACTGAATCGCGTCGTGCGTGTCGATGCCGCGAATCGGCTTGCCATCGTCGAACCCGGCGTCGTGAATGCGAAGCTCAGCGCGGCCGCACAGCCACACGGATTGCACTACGCGCCCGATCCCTCGAGCCAGAGCGCCTGCACGATCGGCGGGAATGTGGCCGAGAACGCCGGCGGTCCACACTGCCTGAAGTACGGCGTCACCGCGAATCACGTGCTCGCGCTCGAGGTCTTGCTCGCCGACGGCACGTTGGTGGAAAGCGGCAGCCCCGGCGGCGAGCCGTGGGGTCCCGATCTCGTCGGCCTGTTCGTTGGTTCCGAGGGAAACTTCGGCATCGCCACGAAAATTACCGTGCGTCTCACGCCGCTGCCGCGCGCGGTGCGAACGATGCTGGCGGACTTCAATGGACTCCGCGTCGCTGGTGAAGCGGTCTCGGCGATCATCGCCGCCGGCATCGTGCCGGCGGCCCTCGAGATGATGGATCAATCCTGCATAGCCGCCGTCGAGGATTCCGTGTATGCGGCGGGGTATCCGCGCGATGCCGCCGCCGTGCTGCTCGTGGAGCTGGACGGCCGCAACGAGGCCGGCGTCATCGCGGAGACCGATGCCGTTGCCGAGCTGCTGCGGAAATCAGGCGCGCGCTCGGTGCGCGTTGCCGGCAGCGAGGCGGAGCGCGAGCGACTGTGGCAGGGACGCAAGAAGGCGTTCGGCGCGATGGGACGACTGTCGCGCGACCTGGTCGTGCAGGATGCCGTCGTGCCGCGCTCCGCGCTCCCGCAGGTTCTCGAAACGATTTGCACGATCGCGAAACGTTATGACCTCGTCGTCAGCAACGTCTTTCACGCGGGCGACGGCAATCTGCATCCCAACATCTCGTTCGATGCCACCGATCCGGTGCTCAAGCAACGCGTCGAAGCCGCGAGCGCGGAGATCATGTCGACATGCATCGCCGCCGGTGGTACGATCACAGGCGAGCATGGCGTAGGCATCGACAAGTTGCGCTACATGCCGCTCATCTTCGATCCGGAGTCTCTGGGTGCTATGCAGGCGGTGCGGCGAGTGTTCGATCCGAAAGAACGGGTGAATCCCGGCAAGGTGGTGCCGGTGCATGCGTGCCGGGAATGGACTCACGGCAACCGGGGCAATTGGGGTTCGGCTAACCCCGGGGCGCCGCCTCGGGGTCAGCCGATGCTTGCAGGAGTTCCATGACCATCCTCGAGAAAGTCACCGCCTTGTTGGGCGAGGGCGCCGTTCTCGAGCCCAGCACCGACCGCGTCCCCCGCATCGCTCCCGGATCGCCCGACGCGGTCGCCCTCCTGCTCGGCACGGCCCATCAGGAAGGGTGGCGGGTGCGCATCGAAGGGGCGGGCACGTGGCTGCAGAGCGACGCGCCCGCCGACCTTGCACTCACCACGCGTCGCCTCGATCGGGTTCCCGCGGTCGAGCCGGCGGATCTGACGGCCACGGCCGAAGCGGGAATCGGATTGGACCAGCTGCGCCAGCAGCTCGCCGATCGCGGCGCCTGGCTGGGCATCGATCCGCCGGGCCTGGCGGGCCGCACGCTCGGCTCCATCGTCGCCACCGCGACGGCCGGCCCGCTGCGACACGGCTTCGGTCCGATCAAAGATCATCTCCTCGGCGTGACGTTCGTGACCGGGGATGGCCGCATGGTCCAGAGCGGCGGCCGAGTGATGAAGAACGTCGCCGGCTACGACCTCACGCGATTGCAGGCCGGCGGGTTCGGCGCATTCGGGGTGATCGTTCTCGTGCACCTGCGACTGCGCACGCTGCCGCGCGCCGACGTCACCTATTTGCTCGAGGGCGCGCGCGAGGATCTCACGCAGGTTGGCGAAGACGTCGCGGCCGCCGGGCTCACGCCCGCCGCGCTCGAGCTCGTGTCCCCAGCGCTCGCCCGGCGCGAGCGCTGGGTCCTCGGCGTGCGACTCGCCGGGTCACCGGCGCTGGTCGCCGCCGATGAGGCGGGGCTGCGCGCGGCAAGCGGCGGCGCCCGGTTCACGCCGCTGCGCGCCGAAGAGGCGCACGCGTTCTGGATGCGTCTCGCCGAGGGATTTGCGGTCCGGCCGGTAACCTTCCGCATCGGCGGCGTGCCGTCGGCGAGCGACGAGCTGCTCGACCTGCTCCAACACCAGCTTGGCGACGAATGGATCTCCGCGTCGCCGGCGGCGGGCGCGATCCGGTGGACGGGCGACGCCAGCATCGATCGGCTGCAGCGATTGCGCCGCACGCTCGCGGGACTCGAGGTGCCGCTCACGCTCGAGCGCGCGCCGTGGCCGCTGCGGGGCGCCGTCGGCCACTTCGGTGCGTATCGCGAAGGCGTGGGCCCGCTCGTGGCCGGACTGCGCCGCACCTTCGATCCCGGCAGCGCGCTCGTGGTTGCCACAGAAGGCTCATGACGCGAGGAGGCTTCGAAGGGCTGGACGCATGCGTGCATTGTGGTTTCTGTCTTCAGGCTTGCCCGACGTTCCTCGCCACCGGAGATGAATCCGATTCACCCCGCGGCCGCATCGAGCTGATGCGGGCCCTCGAGCGCGGCGACCTGACCGCCGACGACGCCGCGCTCTCCTATCACCTCGATCGCTGTCTCGGCTGCCGCGGCTGCGAGCCCGTCTGCCCTTCCGGTGTGCAGTACGGCCATGGCCTCGAGGCTGCTCGCGCACGACTCACTGCCGCTCGCGGCGTTCCGCGCCTCGCGAGAATGGCGCTTTGGGCGTTGACGACGCCGGGAGTGAGTGCGGTCGTGTACTGGTTCGCCCGACTATTCAGAGCGACCGGACTCCCGCGACTGTTCGCTGGCTGGGGAACAGTCCGATTCGCCATGGGGATGTTGGGGGCGACGAAACCGGAACGTTGGAAAGTTGGAAGGTTGGAACGTGGTACGTTGTCACCTTCCAACTTTCCGACCTTCCAAAATTCCGTCCTTTTGTTTCGCGGCTGCGTCCAACAAGGCCTCTTCTCCCACGTCCACGATGCTACCGTGCGCACCTTGGGCATCAACGGCTACGACGTTCGCGAAGTCTCGGGCCAGGGCTGCTGCGGTGCGCTGCATGCACATGCCGGATTGATCGACGAAGCACGCGAGTTGGCGCGCAAGAACGTCGCGGCGTTCGGCGCTGGCGACGAGCCCATCGTCGTGAACAGCGCGGGATGCGGTGCCATGATGAAGGAATACGGGCATCTGTTGGAAACCGCGCGGAGCGAACAATTCGGCGCCCGCGTGCGCGACGTCACGGAGCTCCTCGCCGGCGATGCGATGAAAGGTCCAGTTCCCGGAGCCCCGCTGGACCTGCACGTCGCGTACGATCCACCGTGCCACCTCCTGCACGCGCAAGGCGTCGCCGTGCCGCCGCTGAAGCTCTTCGCGGCGATTCCGCTGCTCGAACTCGTGCAAGTCCCCGGCGCCGCCGAGTGTTGCGGCAGCGCGGGGCTGTTCACGCTGCTCGAACCGGAGATGTCGCGCGCGGTGTTGGCGGCAAAGATCGAGCGGCTTCGAGTCGCGGCGCCGCAGGTCGTCGCGACCGGCAACCCCGGCTGCGCCATGCAAATCGGAGCAGGGTTGGCCGCGGCAAGAATTCCGGCGCGCGTACGTCACCCGGTCGAGCTGCTCGATGACTCCTATCGCGCGGCGGGACGCTACGAATGACGGCGCGCCTCATCTCCGCGCCCGACGGCGTGGAGCTGGCGCTGCATCGTGTGCGCGCGTTTCGAGACGGCCGCCCCGCCGTGTTACTCGTCCACGGCGCCTTCACGAATCATCGCTTCTGGCTGCACTCCGAAAACGGCACGGGCGGAATGGCCCATTTTCTCGGCGCCGCGGGCCTAGACGTGTGGCTCGCCGATCTCCGGCATCATGGCGAAAGCGCGCGCGAACCGCGACGCGGTGCCTGGACGTTCGAGGACTGGGTGCTGAACGATACGCCCACGTTGGTTGCTCGCGTGCGCGAAGAGACCGACGGCGCGCCACTCGCGTGGATCGGACACTCGGCGGGGGGCGCCGCCGGTCTCTGCTGGCTGGCGCGCGTTGCGGCGGCGGCTCCGCTCGCCGCGGTCGTCACGCTCGGGACGCCGGGCCCGCGCCGGCTCGGACCCATACGGAGGACGCTCGCCGCCTGCACGATTGCCCTGTCGCGCGCGTTGGGTCGCTTCCCGGCGCGGGCGCTGCGCTTCGGCAACGAAGACGAGGCGGCGGAGATCATCGCGGAATGGATGGAGTGGAACGTGCGCGGGGCGTGGCTCGGGACCGATGGATTCGACTACTTTGGCGGCCTGGCGGCGGTGAGTACCCCGTACCTCGGCGTGGCCGGGAGCGCCGATCGGATCTTCGCACCACCAGCGGCCTGCCGGCAGGTCGTCGACCGCGTCGGATCGCGTCGCAAGAAGCTCGCGGTCGAGCCGGGACTGACGCATCGTGGCCTGGTACTGTCAGACCGCGCTCGCCAGTCCTGCTGGCCCAACGTGGTCGGGTGGCTCAAGGAGACGCTGTGACCGAAGCCGTGTTGTTCGATTTCAACGGCGTGTTGGTCGATGATGAGGCGCAGCACTGTGAAGCGCTGCAAGCCATCCTGCGTGACGATGCCATCACCATGTCACGCGAGCAATACTACGCCGACTACCTCGGCTTGGACGACCGCACAGGATTCGTTCAGGCGTTTCGGCGCGCGAATCGCACGCTGACGACCGAGATCTTGAATCGGCTCGTCGCGGCCAAATCGCGCCGGTATCTCGCGCTCGTTACGAAATCGTTGCGGCTCGTCCCCGGCGCTACGGAATTCGTGCGCGATGCCGGCCGGCGCTACCGGTTGGGAATCGTCTCCGGTGCACTGCGCCGCGAGATTGACATCGTGCTGCGCAAGTCGGGGCTGGGGGATCGCTTCGAGATCGTCATCGCCGCGGATGATGTGCGGCATTGTAAACCCGATCCAGCCGCTTACCTCGCCGCCCAAGCCGCGTTCACCAAGAGACGAGCGGTTGCAGCAAACGCATGTGTCGCGATCGAGGACTCGCTGCCGGGCCTCGAAGCGGCGCGCGCCGCAGGAATGGCGTGCGTGATGCTGACGACGAACTACCCCGGGAGCACATTCGGCGGCCGGGGCGCCGCGCTGGTGTGGGATTCTTTCTCCGGACACACCGCGGCCGAGCTCGCAGACCTATGAGCGACACCTTTCCCGCCGCGCCCGCTCCCACCGTCGTGCGCCTCGATCGCGACGAGGTGCCCGCCGAGATCGTTGATCAGCTGCGCGCGGGCGCCGTGGTCGCGCCGGCTGAGGTCGGCGTCATCGATCTCACGGGCGCGGGCTCGGGAGACGGAGCGATTTCCTGTTTTCAGGGATTGCTCACGAGTGACATTGAGAAGCCGGGCGACGCGGCGTTCGTATACGGCGCGCTGCTCACACCGAAAGGAATGATCGTCGTCGACGGCTGGGCCGCGCGCCTTGGGTCGCGGGTCCGCTTCACCGTGCCGGCGGAAGGGCGCGACCGAGCGCTGACGATCCTGCAACGGTCGGTGCCGCCGCGTCTCGCGCGTTCGGCTGATCGCACTGAAGACATGACGGTTCTGCGAATCACCGGCGCCCATGCGGCGGCAGTGATGGGAGCCGCGGGCCTGCCGCTGCCACATAATCCGAATCGCGTCCTCGAAACGACCGTCGGCGACATGCCGCTTGAAGTCGCCCGCGCGCCCGAGTTGGCGCCGTTCCTGTTTCAGATCACCGTCGCTTCGCAATACCGCGATGCCGTCACAGAGCGGCTGGTGCGCGGTGGTGCGCACGCGGGCACGCCGGCGGCACTGGAACTGGCGCGCATCCTCGCGGGCTGGCCGCGACTCGCCTCGGAAGTCGACGAGAAGACGATCCCGCAAGAGCTGCGCTTCGATGAGATCGGCGGTATCTCGTACACGAAGGGCTGCTACACCGGCCAGGAAACCGTCAGCCGCCTGCATTTCCGCGGTCATGCGAACCGACATCTGCGCGGGCTGCTCTTCGAGACGGATCCGCCGGCCACTCCGGCGACCGGCTGGAGTGCCGTCACCGATGACGAGCGCGATGTGGGCCGCGTCACCAGCATCGCCTGGCTGCCCGACGGCGGGGGCTCGCTCTTGGGGCGCTGGATCGGTTTGGCGGTGCTTCGCCGCGAGGTGCCGGTAGGCGCCGTCGTGCGCGCCTCGGGCAGAGAGGCTCGCGTCGTCGATCTTCCGTTCACGGTTCCCAGCGTCCGGCCAGCGTGACCGTCCTCGTCACGGGCGGCAGTGGGCTCGTGGGGAGTCATGTTCTCGACGCCCTGCGCATCCGTGGCGCACGCGTGCGGGCCCTTGTTCGCCCCGATTCGCAGGCAATTGTCGCGAGTCTTGGTGCCGAGCCTGTGATCGGAGATGTGACGGACCCCAGGGCGTGGGAGCGCGCCGGCGCCGGAGGTGAAGTCTCAGCGATCGTCCATGCCGCCGCGATCATCGTTTCGCGCGTTTCGCTCGATGAGTTCATGCGCGTCAACGTCGGCGGCGCTCGGCTCGCGGTCGAGACGGCGCGGCGGCTGCGCGTGCCGCTCGTCCATGTGTCGACAGTCGCGGTCTACGGGCGCGCGATCGAACCGCCGGCCGGCGGGCCCGGCTTCGGGGAGGATTTCCCGTTTCAAGCGCTTTCCGAGCACGATTATTACGCACGCAGCAAGCGGGCCGCCGAGGAGATCGTCCAGGAGGCAGCCAAGCGCGACGGCCTGTCCGTCATAGCCATCAGGCCCAATGTGATCTACGGAGAGCGCGACAAGCTGTTCACGGCGCGCGTCATTGCCACGATGCGGCGCCGCGTGCTGCCACGGCTTGGCCCGCGCACGAACCACCTGTCGTGCGTGTACGCCGGCAATGTCGCGTCGGCGATTTTGGCTGCTCTCGATGCACGGCCGTCGACGGGTTTCCGCGCGTACAACGTCACGCGTGACCGGCCGCCATTGCTTACGCAACGTGAGTTCTTCGGGGAATTCGCACGGGCATTGCGGATCCGCGTCCGATTCGTTCCTGTTCCCATCACCATCGCAGCCACTGGCGTGGCGATCTGGAGTGCGCTGCTGCGACTGCTGCAGCCGCGGCGTTACACCGGCCTCGCCGGGGCGGCCGTCTCATTCATTGTGGGTGAGAATCCGTACGCGACGGATCGGATTCGGAATGAGCTGGGATGGGAGCCGCCGTTTGACGCCCGCACGGCGATTGCGCGGGCGACACAAGTGGCGCGCGCATGAAAATCAAAAGCCCGGGGAGCACCCGGGCTTGATTCCCTTCGAAACGACAAGCGCGATTACGGACGCCGTGTCGCTGGACGACGAGCTGGACGACGCGCATGCGTGGTATCCATGCGAGCCTTCGACGTGTCGGCGGCCATGTGATGCGTCGTGTCCGTCCTCGTCATCTTCATCGAATCGGCCATTTTCATCGAGTCGGCCATTCGCGCGCTGTCGGCAGCCATGCTGCCGCTCTGTTGCGCCTTCTTACACGCGCCTGCGGCCATGACGACGAGCGCCACGACCAATGCGATGCGCTTCATGCGAGCTCCTGTTGAGGGCTGGGGGACGGCGAAACGTACACGGAGGACTCACACAGTCAAGCATCGCTAAATTATAGGAATCATGCCCCATTTTGATCGTCGCTCATTCCTTGCATTGGCCGCGACGATACCGGCGCTGCGTCGTTCCATTTCTGGAACGCCGTCGCAACAACCGGTGATCGATGTCCGTCCCACCGCGCTGTTTCAACAACCCGATGGCCACAAAAACCTGGCGCGCATCACCGTCGCGGGACTCAGCGCACCGGCGGCCCGCGCCCGCGTCACCGATCGGCGCGGTGCGCTCGTCGGCACCGCCGGGCTACTCCCCTCGCCGGAAGGAGCGACGTTGAGCGGCGAGCTCTGGGTGCCGCTCTCCGAGCCATCAGAATATCAAGTCGACGTCGAAGTCGGACGAGACCGCGTGGCGCGCCGGCGCGTGCGCGTCACGCCGCCGAAACGGTGGACGCTGTATTGGCTCGCCTCGATTCACACCGACGTCGGCTACACCGATCTCCAGGAACGCGCGCTCGAGATCCATCGCCGCAACCTCGATGCGGCAGTCGCGCGGCTCTCGAGTCATCGCGATTTTCGATTCACCGCCGAGTGCGCGCTGCAGGTTCTCTCCTATTTGGAGAATCGGTCGAGCGAGGCGGGCGACGCACTCCTGCAGGCCCTCCGCGACGGCAGGATTGGATGGCAAGCGCTGTTCGCGAACATGCTCACGGGACTTCTCGATCACGAGACATTCGCGCGGCTCGTGTGGCCGGCGGGAAAACTCGCAAGAGAGCGCGGGCTGACGTTCGCAACGGCACAGATTACCGACGTTCCCGGCCAAACGCTGACGTTTCCCATGCTGCTCGCGGCGAGCGGCGTGAAGTACCTGGCGAGCGGCGCCAATCCGGACCGCGCCGCGCCACTCCTGCCGGCAACTGCTCGTGGCGAGGGGACCGTCTACCCACAGCTCTACTACTGGGAGGGACCGGACGGCAGCCGGGTGCTGCATTGGCGCGCGCATCACTATGGCGATGGCGCGCGCTTCGGGTTCGAGGCCGGCCCCGATGAAATGGCCCATCGTCTTTCCGAGTGGCTCCTCAACCAACCCGCATTGCTGGCGCAGGATTGGCCTTACGACACCGCCTTGCTGTATGGGGCCGATTGGCAGGACAACGCCCCTATGAAGGAAGCGATGGTCGCGAATGTGGAGGAATTCGGCCGCCGCTATGTCTTCCCCCGCATCGTCACCGGCCGTTCCGATGAGTTCTTCCGCGATGTGGAACGCCGCTACGGACCGCGAATCCCCGTGCGTCGCGGTGATACCGGCACGTACTGGGAAGACGGCGCGGCCTCGACGGCGGCGGAGCTCGCCGCGTTTCGGTCTGCGCAATTGGCCGCTCGTGCCGCCGAAATCGTCGCGCTCTGGGACGATCGCATCGAGCCGCACGATGAGAATTCCGTGCAGCAGCGACGCGACCGGGCCGCCGATCGGGCGACAATGTGGCGCGACCTGCTGCTCTTTGGCGAGCACACGTGGGGCGCGGACGTCAGCGTCTCCGATCCCACGTCTCGCCAAACCGTCGCGCAGTGGGCATACAAGAAGCGATTCATCGAAGCCGGCGCCGCCGCCGCGCGCGACGACCTCCGCGACGGACTCATGAGGTTGGGCCGCGCGACGCGGGCCGGTCGCGGCCGGCTGGTACTCAACGCGGGCACCTGGGAGCGCAGCGATCTCGCGCGGGTCCCGGCCGGCGCAGGCAAATCGTTCACGCACGAAGGCCGCGAATTACCGTCCGTGGATCTCGAGGATGGCGACGCGCTGGTGCTGTTCCGCGAAGTCCCGTCGGTTGGCTACCTGGCTGTGACTGAAGCCGATCGCGCAGCCCGAACAGCAACGAGTGATGGGAACGGGCTCGATGCCACGGCCGGGGGCTTCAGCGTCCGCATCGATCCCGCAAGTGGCGCCATTCGGTCGTTTTCGGGACCCGACGGCAAGGAGCGCGTGAAGGTCTCCGGGTGGTCGGGATTGAACCAGCTCGTTTACGCGCTCGGCGGTGAGCACAGCGCGTTATGGACCTCCGGGGACCGCAACGATCTCAAGAATCCGCCGCAGCTTTCGCTCACTCAGGCGAAGTTGGTCAGATGCCGGCGCGAACGGCTACCCGGGATCGGTGTGCGGCTGGTCGTGGATCGGTCGCTCGAAGGATTTCCTTCGATCACCTCGACTGTAACACTGTACGACGAGCTGCCCTGGATCGACATCGAGAATCGCATCGTCAAGACGCCGACGCTTGCGAAAGAAGCACTCTACGTCGCGTTCCCATTCTCATTCACGAATCCGACCGTGGAGCTCGAAGTGCCGTTGGGGCGCATGACCGTCGACCGCGATCAGCAGCCAGGCAGCTGCCGCGACTGGTACTGTCACACTCACTGGGTCTGGCTGCGCGAAGGTGCGGACGGGCTGCTGTGGAGCGCACCCGATACTCCTCTGTTCACGTTGAACGATCTCGTGCGGGGAGCGTGGCGCCGGAGCATCGTCCCCGACGGGACGCTGTTCGCATACGCGATGAACAACTACTGGCATACGAACTACGCCGCATCGCAGGGGGGCGCTGCGACGTTTCGCTTCAGACTGTCGCTGCTCGCGCCGGGTGATCTAACCGAACCGGTGCGGCGCGGCTGGGCGGCGTGCGATCCCCTCTATGTCAGCCCGTCCTACTCAAACGAGACTCCGGGACCGTTGATTGCCAAGGATCGCGCGCTGTTCTATGCCGATAAGAACGTGATGATCGTCGGCGCAAAACCAGCGGACGACGGTGACGGCGTGATCGTCAAGCTGCTCGACGTCGCGGGGCAGGCCCGCGCCGTTGGCATATGGCCCGCCGCGTACGCCTTCAAGCTCGCGCGGCGCACCAATCTGGTCGAGCAGAATGGCGAGGCGATCCCAGTGGCCAGTGACGGACGGGCGTCGCTCGATCTCGCCGCGTGGGGAGTCGCCGCGGCCCGGCTCTTCACACCCGCCGAGGCTCCCTGAGCGTTCGCCGCGAGGTCGAGTTTGCCCCGAAGGACGCGCAGCTGCGCGACGACGTCCGCACGCTCGGCGCACTCGTCGGGGACGTTTTGCGCGAGCAGTGTGGCGACCCGTTCTTCCAGCTCGTCGAGCGCGCCCGCCGCGCCGCGATCGCCTCAGCGGATGACGAGCTGCATGCGCTGGTGCGTGGCTTGCCACCGCGCGATGCCGAAACGCTGGTCCGCGCGTTCTCGACCTACTTCGAAGTCGTCAACCTCGCCGAGCGGATTCACCGCATCCGGCGACGCCGTCTCAAAGCCACGGTCGGGCGGCTGGCGGCGGCGAACATCCCCCCGCCACAGATCGCGGCCCTGCTCCAGCGGCTGCGGATCGAGCCGGTGTTCACCGCGCATCCGACCGAAGCGACCAGGCGCACGCTGCTCGAGAAGGAGCAGGTGATCGGCCGGCTGCTCGTGGAGCGGCTCGATCCGTCGCGCACGCCCGATGAAGAGCGCGCCACACTGGCGCGGATTCGCGAAGAAGTCACCATCACCTGGCAGACCGATCCGCAGCCTTCGGCGCGTCCCACGGTGATGGATGAGCTCGAGAACGTGCTCTTCTATCTGACGGACGTCGTCTACCGCATCGTCCCGCCGTTCTACGAAGAGTTGGAGCAGGCCGTCCGCAATGTGTACGACATCCAGGTGCCGGCACGGCCGGTCCTGCGCTTCGGGTCGTGGGTTGGCGGGGACATGGACGGCAATCCCAACGCCGGCGGTGACACGCTGCGCTCGGCACTGGCGCGCCAACGTGAGTTGGTGGTCGCGCTGTACCGCCGCGAGGCAGCAGAGCTGGCGCGACGCCTGTCGCAGTCGGGAGCGCGCACCGGCGTGAGCGACGCCGTGCGCGAGTGCGTCGCGACGTATGGCGCCCAATTCCCCAAGACGCTGGCCGCGATTCCATCGCGCTATCACGATATGCCATACCGCCTGCTGTTCAGCCTGATGGCGGCGCGCCTCGATGCGACGCGACGCGATGAGTCCCCGTCGAACGGCTACGCCACTGCCGGCGAGCTGGAGCGCGATCTGGGCGCGGTGATTGCGAGTTTGCGCGCGCACCGCGGCGAGCACGCGGGATTGTTCGCTGTGCAGCGGCTGCTGCGCCGCGTCGAAACGTTCGGCTTTCACCTGGCCACGATCGACGTGCGACAACACGCGCATGTCCATCGCGCCGTGCTCGCGACCCTGTTGCGCGACCCCGATTGGGGTAATCGAACTCCCGCTCACCGCCTCGCGCGGCTGCGACGCGCACTCGAGCAAGGAGAGCAGCCATCGGGATCTCCTGACGACCAAGCCACGCGCACGCTGGACGTATTCAAGGCGATCGCCGAGTGCCGCGCGCGCTTTGGGCCGGACGCCCTGGGACCGTACATCATCAGCATGACACAAGGAGCAGACGACGTCCTCGCGGTTCTTCTCCTGGGTCGTTGGGGCGGGCTCGCGCGGACGGGAACCAAGCACATCGCACTGGACGTCGCGCCCCTCTTCGAGACGGTGGCCGACCTCGAAGACGCGCCCGACGTCATAGGTGCACTACTGGACGACCCCTATTACCGCGCCCACCTCGCCGAACGCGGTATGCACCAGGTGGTGATGATCGGGTACTCCGACAGCAACAAGGACGCGGGGATCGGCGCGGCGCGCTGGGCGCTGCAGCGGGCGCAGGCGGCGCTCGTCGAGACGTTGGATCGGTCTGGCGTCGACCTCACCTTCTTTCACGGACGCGGCGGCACAGTCAGCCGCGGCGGCGGCAAGATCGCGAGCGCGATTCTGAGCTCACCCGCGGGATCCGTCCGGGGACGCCTCCGGGTCACGGAACAGGGCGAGGTCATCAACGCGAAGTACGGCCTGCGCGGCATCGCCATGCGAACGCTCGAGCAGACCGTGAGCGCCGTGACGCTCGCGACCGCCCTGCCCCCCCCCCGCGCGCCAGACGCTCGCGAGAGCGGTTGGACCACCATCATGGACGACATCGCTCGCGACAGCCGGGCGGCATACCGCGCTCTGGTCTACGACGACCCGCGCTTCGTGGAGTACTTCCGGCTGGCAACTCCGATCGACGTCATCCAGCGCATGGAAATCGGCAGTCGCCCAGCGTCACGCCTGAACGAGGAGCAGCAGAGCGGCGAGATCGAGCGGCTGCGCGCGATCCCCTGGGTGTTCGCCTGGACTCAGAGCCGTCACCTGCTGCCCGGTTGGTATGGCCTGGGTACGGCGCTCGACCGCGCGGCAGAGCGCTACGGCACGGCGACGCTTAGTGACATCCTCGTCGAGTGGCCTTTTCTGCGGGCGCTCATCGACGACGTCGAGATGGTGCTCGGCACCGCAGATCTCTCCATCGCCGCGCGATACGCGTGCCTCGCCGGCGAGCTCGGCGAACGTTACTTGCCTGTAATTCGGACGGAGTTCGATCGCACCGTGGCCAACGTGCTCGCGTTGAAGCGGGAGAACGCGCTGCTCGACTCCGATCCGGCGCTGCAGCGCTCTATTCTGCTCCGCAATCCATATGTGGACCCGATGAGTCTGCTCCAAGTCGATCTGTTGGAGCGGTGGCGCGCCGACGGGCGCCCAGACAACGACGTGTTTCGGGCGCTGCTGGCAAGTGTACGCGGGATAGCGCAAGGGTTGCAGAGCACGGGTTGAAGGGATTAACGTCGAGCCATGACACAAGCAACGACTCTTGCTGAGCTGAAACAAACGGAGTGGGCCAGTCCCGCTCGCCGCCAACGCACCGTCAAGGACGAGATGCGCGAGAATCTGATCTGCCTGCTCGAAAACGGCTCGATGCTGTTTCCCGGCATCGTGGGCTATGAGGAAACCGTCATTCCGCAGCTCGTCAACGCGATTCTCTCCCGCCACAACTTCATTCTGCTCGGCCTGCGCGGTCAGGCGAAGAGCCGCATCCTGCGCCAGCTCATCACGCTGCTCGACGAAGAGATTCCCATTCTCGCGGGCAGCGAAGTCAACGACGATCCGTTCGAGCCGATCTCCAAGTACGGCCGCGAGCTGCTCGCCGAGCGCGGCGACAAGACGCCGATCGCCTGGCTGGCGCGCGAGCTGCGCTTCGTCGAAAAGTTGGCGACGCCGGACGTCACCATCGCCGACATCATCGGGGACGTCGATCCGATCAAGGCCGCGCGCGGCGGGCACCTGCTGTCCGACGAGCTCACGATGCATTTCGGGCTCTTGCCCCGCGCGAACCGCGCCATCTTCGCGATCAACGAGCTTCCCGATCTCGCGGGCAAGATTCAGGTGGGCTTGTTCAACATCATGCAGGAAGGCGACGTCCAGATCAAAGGTTATCCCGTCCGCCTCAACCTCGATGTGGCGCTCGTCTTCACCGCCAACCCCGAGGACTACACGGCCCGCGGGAAGATCATCACGCCGCTCAAGGACCGGATCGGTTCAGAGATCACGACCCACTACCCGCTCACGGTGGAGCTCGGATCCACGATCACGCGACAGGAAGCGTGGGTCGAGCGCAACGGCGGCGGACGCTCGATTCGCGTTCCCGACTTCATGGCGGAGCTGATCGAGCGAATCGCGTTCGAAGCGCGCGATGACAAACGCGTGGATCGCCGCAGCGGGGTGTCGCAGCGGCTGCCGATCAGCGTTCTCGATAACGTGCTGTCGAATGCCGAGCGCCGCACGATTCTGACGAAAGAGAAGACCGTCGTGCCGCGAATCTCCGACGTGTATGCGGCGCTTCCCGCCATCACCGGCAAGCTCGAGCTCGAGTACGAAGGCGAGCTCCAGGGCGCGGAGACGATCGCCAAGGATTTGATTCGACGCGCGGCGGGGCGGACATTCGAAGGCCGTGTCGGTGGCGCAAACGTGGACGACATCGTTCACTGGTTCGACGAAGGCGGCGCGCTGAAGATCACGCCCGACGAGCGCTCCGAGGCACTCCTCAAGGGGTTTACCGTCGTTCCCGGCTTGCTCGATCTGGTGGATCAGGTCGGTCTCGCCGGCAAGAAAGATCCCGCCACGATGGTTTCGGCGTGCGAATTGGTGCTCGAAGGACTGGTCGCTGAGAAACGCATCGCGCGCAGCGAGGAGCTCGGCTATGTCCGGGCGCGCAGCGAACCGAAGCCTCCATTCAAGGGGCCCGGACCAGGACCCAACCTCTTTACGTAATTCCTTTCACATCCGGGAGTCGCCATGGGAGAGCTTGTCTTTGGGCTTGTACTCCTCGCGGTAGCCTTCTTCCTTCGCCTCGGCGCCGCCACCGTGCGCGGTGAGACTGCCGCCGGCCGGCCGATCAGCGGGACACTCCGTATCCTGAGTTATGTCGCGCTGTTTGTCGGCGTGCTGGTCGTCCTCGGATCGACGTTGGTGGTGATCAACGCGGGCCAAGTCGGCGTGCGCCATGCGTTCGGCTTCGTGGATCCGAAACCGCTGCTGCCGGGCATCCGCGTGGTCACACCCTGGTCATCGGTCGAGCACTTCACGACGCGCGAAGAGCAGTACCCGTTCACCGGCGATCAGGTGGAGGAGATTGCGGCCCTCTCCAGCGAACAGATGGGGATGACCGTGGACGTCGGCATCCGCTGGCAGATCGATCCGCAGCAGGCAGCGCGCATCTACACGGAGATCGGAGACGAGAACCAGATCCACAGCGCCGTCCGCAATGCCATCCGCAAGGGCGTGCGCGACGGCATGGTGCAGTACTCGATCAACGACATCTCCAAGCGCACCAAGATCGCGCAGACCATGGAAGCGCTCGTCGATTCCGCGCTCGTCACCCAGCCGCGCGCCGGCGGGCCGCCATTCCGGATCGCGCAGGTCACGGCGTTCTTCTTGCGCGACCTGCAGCCGCCCGCGCAGGTCGTCCAGGCGATCAACAACAAGATCGCGCAGGAGCAGCAGGTGGAAACCGAGCGTCACCGCGTCGAGGTCGCCCGGTTGCAGGCCGAGCAGCAACGTCTCCTCAACACGACCCTCACGCCGGAAGCGCTGACGCGGCAGTACTTCGACGTGCTGCGTGAGCTGAAGTCGTCGAACAACCTCGTCATTCTCGTGCCCACGCAGGGCGGCATTCCGATGCTCAATATCGGAGATCTCCGACGCAATCTTCGTCAGCCGTAAAGCCGCTCGTCACGATCACGCGGCAGTACGCGTCCGGCGGCTCGGAGATCGGCCGCCTGGTCGTCCGGCGGCTGGGGTGGACGCTGATCGACAACGAGTTCGTCGATCAGGTGGCGCGCTTCGCGGGCCTGTCCCCGGACGAAGTCGCGCGTCGCGAAGAGCGCGCGCCGGGTCTCCTGGAGCGGCTGGCACGCACGCTGGCCGTCGCGTCCCCGGAGATGTTCGTCAGCACCGGCGGGTCACCGCCCCTCGTCGAGACTGAGGAGCAGACCATCGTCAAGATGACCGAGCGTGTCATCACGGAGGCGGCGAACGAGGGGCGAGTGGTGCTTGTCGGACGCGGTGCGCAGGCAATCCTGGCGATGCGACCGAACGCGCTGCACGTCTACGTGATCGCATCGAAAGCGTTCCGGAAGAAGGTCGCCGTCGAGAGACTGGGCGTCGATCCCGCGAATGCCGCGAAACTGATGGAAGAGACCGATCGGCAGCGCGATGAGTACGTCGAGACGCATTACGGGCGCGATCGGCAGGACCTTACACAGTATGACATCGTGTTGAACGCGGAGCGGCTGGGGTTCGACGGTGCAGCCGAGCTCATTGTCGCCGAGGTAAAGCGACGCGGCTGGAATTAGGCTTGGCGTAGCTCCGGCACGCGGATCGCAGTAATGACGACGGCCAGCGCGACAATCGCTCCACCCGCCGCGAGCGTGTGCGGGACTCCCACGTGCTCGGCCACGAGCCCGAATATGAACGCGCCGAACGGCGCCATCCCCACGAACACAAAAGAATAGAACCCCATGATGCGGCCGCGCAGATGATCGGGCGCGGCGGTCTGGAGCAGCGTGTTCGTGATCGAGTTATTCACGATCATGGCGCACCCCGCGAGCGCGAGCAGCACCATGGACAGGACCAGCGAGCGGGACGCCGAGAAGAGGATGAGGAGGATCCCGAATGCGGTCCCTCCCACCAACATCAGACGCCCGCGCGCGCGAATGCGCGCCGATGCGAGTGCGATCCCCAGTGCCCCAATGACGGCGCCAATGCCGATGGACGACGTGAGCGCGCCGTAGCCGGCTGCGCCACGATGCAACACATCGCGTGCAAAGACCGGCATCATTGCGATGTAGGGAAAGCCAAAGACGCTCAAAATCGCTGTCTGTATCATCAGCGAGCGGATGCGCCGGTCAGCGCGCAAGAAGGTCAGTACCTCGCGGAAACCGCTCCAGGTCGATGTCGTCTTCTGCGGCCGGATCGTCGCGGGTAGGCGCATCATCAGGAGGCCCGCGATGACCGCGATGTAGCTCAGGCCATTCAGGAAATAACACCACGCGATGCCCAACGCGCCGATCAGAAAGCCGGCGATGGCTGGCCCGATCACGCGCGCGCCGTTGAAGAGCGATGAATTCAGCGCGATCGCGTTCATCAAGTCGTCTTTGCCGACCATGTCGACGATGAACGACTGCCGCATCGGGATATCGAACGCGCTCGCGATGCCGAGCACGGTCGCCAGGACCAGCACCTGCCAGACCGCGATGACGCCGGTCCAGACGAGGATGGCGACGGTGAACGCCTCGATCATGAAGGCGAGCTGCATGAAGATGATGACGCGACGCTTGTCGACGCGATCGGCGACCACGCCGGCGTAGAGACTGAACAGCAGGACGCCGAGTGAGCTGAGGGCCGCGGTGAGACCGACGTAGAACGGCGAGTTGGTCAGCGTGAGGATCAACCACCCCTCGCCGACGTTCTGCATCCACGTGCCGACGAGGGAGATGCCCTGACCGATGAAGAAGAGACGGAAGTTGCGGTGGGCGAGGGCCCCGAACCCGTAGCGTCGGGCTCCCCCCCCGCTGGCGGCCAAGGTCATTGCGTGAAAGGTCGCGAGCGCATGACATTGTGGGTAGAGACATGAAATACACGACCTACAGCCGCTACGTCCCCGGTCTGCTCGAGACGCTCAACCTCCAGGCGCTGCTCGATCAGCTCGCGGACTTCCTGTTGCAATCCGGGTTCGCCGGCGGCCCGTACTCGCATCCGTTCTGGGGCGAGTTCGGCGAGGAAGATCCCGACCGCTCACTCGACGCCCTCCGCCAGGCGATTCTCCAAGCGCTCATGGACTCGGGCCAGCTCACGCAGGACATGCTCAATGTCCTGCGCGGCGACTCGACCGGCGACGCGCAGAAAGACGCGGAGCTGCAGAAACAGCTCGCCGAGCTGCTCGATCAGATCGTGCAGAAGCTGATTGAAGAGGGATATCTGAATCTGCAGCAGGCCCCGAAGATGCCCGGCGCGCAGCAGCCGGTGCTCGGCCCCGGCGGCATGGCCAAGGAAGCCGCGCAGCAGGTCCAGTTCAACCTCACCGACAAAGGCATCGATTTTCTTGGCTATCGAACCCTGAAGCATTTGTTGGGGAGCATCGGCAAATCGAGCTTCGGCGCGCACGAGACGGAGCACCTGGCAACCGGCGTCGAGGCCGAAGCGGCGAGTAAGCGTTACGAGTACGGCGACACGCTGAACCTCGACGTCAATGCGACGCTATCGCACGCCTTGAAGCGCGAAGGCCTGGGTGTCCCGATCAATCTCGAGTACGACGATTTGATGGTGTATCAGGCGGAATACCGCTCGTCTTCCGCGACCGTGCTGATGCTCGATTGCTCGCACTCGATGATTCTGTACGGCGAGGATCGCTTCACACCGGCGAAAAAGGTCGCGCTCGCGCTCACGCACCTGATTCGCACGCAGTTCCCCGGTGACACACTGCGCGTCGTGCTCTTCCATGACACCGCCGAGGAGATTCCGATCGGCCAGTTGGCGCACGCGCAGGTGGGGCCGTATCACACGAACACGACGGAAGGGCTGAAACTGGCGCGACGCATTCTGATGGGGCAGCGCAAGGACATGCGGCAGATCATCATGATCACCGATGGGAAGCCATCGGCGCTGACCCAGCCCGACGGGCGGATCTATGTGAACTCGATGGGCCTGGACCCGCACATCCTCCAGGCGACCTACCGCGAAGTCGCGCTGTGCCGCCGGAGCGGCATCCTGATCAACACGTTCATGCTCGCGCGCGACCGCAGCCTGGTCGAGTTCGTGAAGAAGGTGTCCGCGATCTGCCGGGGGAAAGCCTATTTCACGAACACGATGACGCTGGGCCAGTTCATTTTGATGGACTTCATGAGAAGGAAGACCCGGCGCGTCAGCTAGCGCTTCTTTGCAGCGCCCCCCCCCCGCCGTTCAGGCTCCGGGGGACCCGGGTCCTCCGCGACGATCACGCTCTGCGCCAACGCACTCCCACCCAGCGCCGCCTCGCCGCCGAAATACGCTTCCTCGCCATGTTCACTGAGATCGAGCCCCAGCATCTCGTCCGCGATCCTGGCGCGTGTACCCAGTGTGGCGCGGACGATCGCGAGAATCACGACGGTGCCGACCGCCGCAATGATTACCGCCGCTAAGACCGCATACAGCTGCACGAGCATCTGCCCCGGGTTTCCATAGAACAGGCCGTTCGCCGCGCCCGGATTCGCGAGCTTCGTCGCAAAGACGCCCGTCAGCAATGCGCCGGCAATGCCGGCCAGACCGTGGCAGGAAAACACGTCGAGTGAATCATCGAGCCGGCTTCTCGAGCGGCGCTGCATCGCGAAGTAGCTGATCAGCACGCAGATCACGCCGATGGCAAGCGATGCCGGTGGCGTCACGTAACCAGCGGCTGGCGTGATTCCCACCAATCCCACGACCGCACCCGTCGCAGCGCCGACAGCGGTGATCTTCCCAGTCCGGGTTGAATCGAGGACCGCCCAGGTCAGCACCGCAGCGGCGGCCGCCGCGTTCGTGTTCACGAATGCCAGCGCCGCGAGTCCGTTGGCCGCCAGCGCCGAGCCGGCGTTGAAACCGAACCAGCCGAACCACAACAACCCCGCGCCGATGAGGACCAGCGGCACGTTGTGCGGCGATATCGGCACTCTGCGGTAGTCGCGCCGCGGTCCGAGGAACCAGGCGGCGACGAGCGCCGATACGCCGGCGCTCACGTGCACCACCGTCCCTCCCGCGAAATCGAGCGCGCCCATCTTCTGCAGCCAGCCACCGGCGCCCCAGACCCAATGGGCCAACGGAGCGTACACGAACGTCGACCAGAGCACGAGAAATGCGAGGTACGCGCGGAACCGCATCCGCTCGACGATGGCGCCGGAGATCAGCGCGGGCGTGATGACGGCGAACATGGCCTGATAGACCGCGTGTGCCTGCTGCGGAATCGTGGCCGCGTATGCCGGATTCGGTTCGGCGCCGACGCCGCGCAGCGCGACCCACGCGAGCCCGCCCAGCCATCCCGATCCCGGCGCGAACGCGAGCGAATAGCCGATCAGCACCCACTGCACGCCGATCACGCCCATGGCGACGATGCTCATCATCATCGTGTTGAGGGAATTCTTGGAACGAACGAGCCCGCTGTAGAAACAGGCGAGCCCGACCGTCATCAGCAGAACCAGGGCGCTCGAGGCGAGCACCCACGCGGTATCGCCGGCGGAAATCGCCGGCGTTTGGGTCATTCTGTGTCGGCGGCGCGCAACGCCGCCTGCTGCACCTCATCGGCGTTCACGGCCGTGAGCGCCTCATTGTTCTGTTCGCCGGTACGAATGCGAATCACGCGCTCGATCGGCTGCACGAAGATCTTGCCGTCGCCCACTTCCCCGGTGCGCGCGGACGAGAGAATCGCATCGATGCAGGGCTGCACGAAGGGCTCCGAGCAGACCATTTCGATCTTGACCTTCTCGTGGAACTCCATGACGAGCGTGGTGCCGCGATATTGGCTCACGATCTCGTGCTCGCCGCCGTGCCCGCTCACCCGGCTCAACGTGATGCCCGTGATGCCGGCGCGAAACAGCGCCGCCTTCACCTCGGGCAGGCGCTCCGGCCGCACGATGGTGGTGATCAGCTTCATTGCTTTCCTCCCGTCCTTCCGGTCGATTGATCCCGCGTCCGCGATTCGTAGACGATGCGTGACAGATCGCGCACCAGCGCGTAGGCATCGTCGCTCTTCGGAATGCCGCCGGTCAGCACCGCCAACACGTAGCGGCCCCCGCCCCCGCCCCCCGCAGGCTCGACCAGCGCCGCGTCGTGATAGACAACCTGGTCGATCCATCCCGTCTTGTGATAGACGCGCGTTCCCGCCGGCAGCCCCGCCGGAATTCCCTCCTTGAACTGTTGCCGGCCGAGGATGGCGAGCATCTCGCGACATGATGTGGCAGACGCCGCCCGGTTCTCCGCGATCGCCGCCAGTAGCACACCCAGATCGCGCGCCGTGGTCGTGTTGTTCAGGCCGGCACGATACGCCTTGCCGTCTTCGACGCCGCGCAGCACCAGGATGGAATCGGCTCCCAGCGCATGGGCGGTGGCGTTGGCGCGCGGCGGGCCGACGCGCGTGATGAGCAGGTTCGTCGCGAGATTGCTCGACACCGTTTCCATCAGCTCGATGAGCGCGCGAATCGAGATCCGCTGCCCGACGCGCTGGTACAGTGAGGAATCGGAGTCGTCCGTCAAATCGAGTTGGTATGGCGAGCTGTCGACGATCGAGCGAAAGGTGTTGGTGACGGTGAGCGAGTCGTCGAGCGACAGGAGTCCCGCGTCGCGGTCGCGGAACAGCTGGATCATGACCGGCACTTTCATCGTGCTCGCGGCGTGGAACCGCACTGCTGAGCCCACGGTTAGCGAGTCGCGGCCCGCGAGGTCGCGATAGTATACGCCGACTGCGCGCGCCGGCACCTTGGCAATCCGCGCAGCCACGCGCATTTGCAGCGTGCTATCGGATACTTGAGTCGCAATCAGCAAGAGTGAGAGTGTGAGCAGCGGCATACTTGCGAAATAAGATACCCTATAGATTCCAACCCGTGAGCGAATTCGTCTTCGGCACCCACAACGCCGCCTTCGTCCAGGCGATGTACGAGGACTACCTCCGCGATCCGTCGTCTGTCGGCCCCGAGTGGCGGGAATTATTCGATAACGGGAAGCTCGCGGAGCTCCCAGTCATTCCCGCAGATCGGTCCGCAACTCCTCGGGAAGAGGGAAGCGGGAAGGGGGAAGGGGAAGTCGCCGCGCCACGCAGTACCCTTCCCCCTTCCCCCGTCTCTCTTCCTCGCGGCGCGACTCCGATCACCGGCCCCGCCGCCCGGCTCGTTGCCAACATGACCGAGTCGCTAACGGTCCCAACGGCGACCTCCTTCCGCGACATCCCGGCAACGAACCTCGACGCGCGTCGCAAAGCGCTCAATACCCAGCTCGCGGCAAGCGGTAAGAAGATCTCGTTCACACACCTGATCGGCTACGCGATCGTGCAGGCGGCGAAGCGGTTCCCCGTCATGACGCACGCGTTCCAGGAAATCGACGGCAAACCCCATCGCGTCGACCCGGGCGCCATCGGACTCGGCCTCGCCGTGGACGTCGAGAAGAAGGACGGCAGCCGGGCGCTTCTCGTACCCGTGATCAAGCACGCCGAGTCGATGGACTTCGCGGCGTTCCACGCGGCGTACGAAATGCTCGTCGAGAAGGCGCGCAGCAACCGGCTCCTGCCCGACGACTTCGCTGGTGGAACGATTCAGCTGACGAATCCCGGTACGTTGGGCACCGTCGCGTCGGTGCCGCGCCTCATGAAGGGCCAAGGCTCGATCATCGCGACCGGCACCATCCGCGAGATCACCGGGGGGGGCACGAAGATCATCACGATCACGAGCACGTACGATCACCGGATCATTCAGGGCGCGGAGTCGGGGATGTTTCTGCGAACTCTCGATTCGCTCTTGCAGGGCGAGGAGCGGTTTTACGAGGGGGTGGCGGAGAGCCTGGCGAAAGGGGAAGGGGGAAGCGGGAAGGGGGAAGGGTATACGGCGCCTCCTGCGACTGCTGCACCTCTGCGCAGTACCCTTCCCCCTTCCGCCGTCCCCCCTCCCCAACCGGAGTCGGTGAGTGTCGAGGATCTCAAAGATGTAGCTGCAGCTTATGCGCTCGTCCGAGCCCATAGGAACTTCGGCCACCTCGCCGCCCATCTCGATCCCCTCGGCAGCGAGCCGCCCGGCGATCCGTCCCTCGACATCGGCCGGTTGGGACTCACGCCGGAGATCATGGCGCGAATTCCCGCCGACGTGCTCCGCATCTATGTGCCGGGCAAGACACTCGCGGAGGCGCTGCCGTACCTCCAGGCGACCTACTGCGGCACGATCGCCTATGAGGTCGAGCACATCGGGAGTCACGAGGAGCGCCTGTGGCTCAGGCAAGTGATCGAATCGGGCCAGCATCGGCGCCCGCTCTCAGCCGATGGAAAGAAGCAGCTGCTGGCGCGGCTGACCGCGGTCGACACGCTCGAGCGCTTCCTGCACAAGGCCTACCTCGGCCAGAAGCGCTTCTCGATCGAAGGGCTCGACATGACGGTGCCGATGCTCGATTTCACGCTCGAGCTCGCCGCGGCGCACGGTACGCGCCAGGCGACCATCGGTATGGCGCACCGGGGGCGGCTCAACGTGCTGGCGCACGTCGTGAACGTTCCGTACGAAACGATCCTCGCGGAGTTCGAGGGAGGCCGCCGCGAGGAGACGGCTGAATCGGAAGGGTGGAACGCCGGCACCGGTGATGTGAAGTATCACCACGGCGCTGAAGGGGTGTACCACACGGCCAGCGGCAAGGACATCGCCGTGATGGTGTCGGCCAATCCCAGCCATTTGGAATCGGTGAATCCGGTCGTCGAGGGACGGGCCCGCGCGAACCAAACGAATCGGAGCGGCGCGGCGGGGCAACTCGACGTGAACGTCGCGCTCCCGGTCTTGCTGCACGGCGACGCCGCGTTCGCGGGCCAGGGCGTGGTCGCCGAGACCTTCAATCTCGCGCGCCTCCCCGGCTACACGACCGGCGGCACCTTCCATCTGATCCTCAACAATCAGATCGGCTTCACCACGGAACCCCGTGAAGGCCGTTCGACCGATTACTCGAGCGATCTCGCCAAAGGCTTCGATGCGCCGATCGTGCACGTGAACGCCGACGATCCGGAAGCGTGTCTCGCGGCTGTGCGGCTCGCGATGATGTACCGCGAGAAATTCCATGGCGACGTCGTGATCGACCTGGTGGGCTATCGCCGGTACGGTCACAACGAGGCCGATGAGCCGGCCTACACGCAGCCGATGATGTACGAACGGATCAAGCAGACCCCGTCGGTCCGTCAGAAGTACGCCGCGCAGCTCGCGCAGGAAGGCGTCGTCCCTGCCGCTCAAGCGGATGCGGACGCGGACGCCGCGTATCAGCGGCTCGCGGCCGTGCAGCAGGCGGTGAAGTCAGGACAACGCGCCGAGGAGCCGCAGCGCATCCAGCGCGAGAGCGCGCCCGAGCCCGCCACTGCCGTCGACGGCGAGACCTTGAAACGGCTCAACGAGCAGCTGCTCGCGGTGCCCGACGGCTTCGCGACGCATCCCAAGCTTCAGAAGCAGCTCGAGCGGCGTCGTGACACGCTCATGTCCAAAGACGGGATCGAATGGGCCCACGCGGAGTCGTTGGCGTTCGCCTCGCTGCTGATCGAGGGAACGCCGATCCGGTTGACCGGGCAGGACACCGAGCGCGGCACGTTCAGTCAGCGACATCTCGTGCTCCACGACGTGCACACCGGCGCGCGACATACGCCGATTCAGAACCTGCCCGACGGCCGGGCGTCGTTCGAGCTGCACAACAGCCCGCTCTCGGAATACGCCTGCCTCGGCTTCGAGTATGGCTATGCGGTCGAAGCGCAGGATGCGCTGGTGCTGTGGGAGGCACAGTTCGGCGACTTCGCGAACGGCGCTGAAGTCATCATCGATCAGTTCTTGATCGCGGGGTTGGCGAAGTGGGGCGAGACGTCGCGGCTGTCGCTGCTGCTGCCGCACGGCTACGAAGGCCAGGGCCCGGAGCACTCGAGCGCGCGCCTCGAGCGGTTTCTCGCGCTGGGCGCGGAAGGGAACATTCGCGTCGCGAACTGCACCACGCCGGCGCAATACTTCCATCTCCTGCGGCGGCAGGCGCGGCACACGGAGATCCGGCCGCTCGTCCTGATGACGCCCAAGAGTTTGCTGCGGTTGCCTGCCGCATCGTCGCAGCTCGACGATCTCGTATTGGGGCAGTTCAGGACTGTGCTTTGGGATCGCGACCGGACGTGGCCCGAGAAAGTCACGCGGTTGCTGCTGTGCAGCGGCAAGATTTACTACGACATCATCGCCTCGCCACGCCGCACTGAGACGCCACACGTGAAAATCGGGCGGCTGGAGCTGCTCTATCCCTTCCCCGGCACGGAGATCGGAGAATACGCGCGCCGCTATCCGAATCTCAAAGAGGTCGTCTGGGTGCAGGAAGAGCCGCGCAACATGGGCGCGCGCAAGTTCGTGCTGCCGAAGATTCGCGACGCGCTGCCGCAGTCCGTCGCGCTCCTCGATGTGTCGCGCCCGGAGCGCTCGAGTCCCGCCGAAGGCTATCCCGCCGCCCACAAGGCAGAGCAGGAGCGCATCGTCTCAGCCGCCTACGGCTCGTAACAGTTGAACACGTTTGCGATCGTGCGGTACGTCGTATTTGGCGTCGTCGCGCTCGCGGCACTCGCCGCCCTGGGCTCCTGGCTCGTGCGCACTCGCCGCATCTCGCCCTTCACTGCACTGGGACGCGGGCTGCGGTCGGTCACCGATCCCGTTCTCCGACCCGTGGAACGGCGACTCGTGCGCATGGGTGGCAATCCGGCGCACGCCGGTGGCTGGCTCATTGTGCTGGCGGCCATCGCCGGCATCGTGCTGTTGTCGTTGATAGGCTGGTTCTTGGGGTCGTTTCAGACGGTCAACATCGCGGCGCACTCCGGTACACGCGCGACGCTCGCGTTGCTGATCGAGATTCTCTACCGCATCCTGATGTATGCGCTGATCGTGCGCGTGATTGCCGCGTGGTTCGGAATGTTTCGCTATTCGCGCTGGATCCGGCCCGCGTACATCCTCACCGACTGGATCGTCGAGCCGATTCGACGCGTCGTACCGGCACTCGGCGCGTTCGACGTGAGCCCGATCGTGGCGTGGCTGGCGCTCATGTTGTTGCGGCAGATCCTTCTCTCGATCCTGAGGTCCTGATGAAGCTTCTCAAGACACTTGTCAGTTTCGTCGTCGGAACGGTCGCCGGCGCGCTCGGCAGCAAGCTGTTTGGACCGTTCGGCGGCGTGCTCGGCTTCATTGCCGGGGGTGTGGCTGCGTGGTGGGTGGCCCAAAGAATTGGGCTGTTCGAATGATCAATGATCATTGATCAGTGAACATTCTTTAGCCGCTCGTTGACGCGCTGTTGCGTGTCGGGGAAATCGCGGGCGAGCTGCTCGAGCGTAGCGCGCGCGGAGTCAGGCTTTCCAGTTGCGACATAGGCGTCCGCCTTCAGGAAACCATACCGCAAACGTAGCCGCCGATCGTCGGGCGCGACGGTCAGTCGAGTCAGGGCGACGAGCGCGGCTCGCCCATCGTTCCTGTCGTGCACCAGCGATTCGATCGCCAGAAACCGCACGGTCGTATCGTTCGGATTGCGGCGCTCGAGCTCCCTGAACAGCTCAGCCGCTCGGGCGCTGTCGTGGCGCGCGCGCGCGGCCTGAGCCGCCTGATACAAACCGGCGAGATAGAGCCGGCTGACGTCCGCCGTGTCGCCTGATCGCGTGCCCACGCCGCCGGCATAGCTGTACACGAGATCGCCGCCGCGATCGGCCGTTTTCATCAGGGCGGCCACGCCGAAGACGCCTACGACTGCAGAGCCCCACAGCGCGACGCGCGCCATTGGTACGCTGCGCTTCGCGGCGACGAGCGCCACGATCTCCAACAGCGCGACGACCAGGAAGACGTTGCGTGCCCAGTGGCCCGCGTCCTCATGGTCCATGACTGCCTGTCGGACGCCGGGGATCCGCTCGACCGGCCCGTGCGCATCGAGTCCCCGAACGCACGGCGAGGAGTGCGGCAACCGTGCCGGCAAGTATCAAGGTCGCGGCCGCCGGTCCGGCGAAAGCAACGCGCCCGGTGAGGGAGATCCACCGGAAGATCACGCCCACGACGAGGAGCGCGATCGCGAAATGGACGATGATCGGGTGGTACGAGCCGATATTGGGCATATCGGAATGTCCAATGATCAACGAACAATGTCCAATGACCATTGATCATTGGACATTGATTATTCGCGAACGACGCTCCGGTTATCGGGGCCGAACGGCATCGCGCACGATGTCGTCCACGGCAAACTTGATGAACTCCGCGCGCTTATCATGCCGGCGCTGCGTCTCGGCGCGCACGTCCGCGAGGCGTCGCTCGATATCCGCAATCTCCAGACCCCTGAGCTTGTCCTCCAGATCGAAGTGCTGCGAGATGAGCGCCTCGATCTGCGTGCGCAGCGCCTGGCGCTGCGCCTCGGTCGCCGTGCGATAGGCTCGTTGCCGGGCGCGGGCGTTCGCCTCGAGCCCAAACATCTTGCCGACCAGCTGGGCGCGGACGCTATCGCGCTGATTGAGCTTCTGCACCATGTCGAACTGCACCGTCAATTGCGCTACCTCCATCCAATACTGATCCGCCCCGGATGGGCTCGCGATCGGCGTACCGTCCACCACTAGGGTCGGCTGATTATTGGCAGCGTTGGCCTGCTGTCTGAGACTATCGAGCCCCGCTACACGATCCGGCGCGACGAACATCAGAAATGCGCGAGCGGCGGCTTCTGCTTCCCGCGGCCGCTGTTGCATGATCTGCTGCACCTGCATCTGCATTGCTTGTGGGTTGGGCATTTCCTGAGCCGCGCCCGACGAGGCCGCCAAGAGCCCAAACACACCAACCAGAGCACTAATTCGGCAGGCCATAGTACCGCTCCCGTTCGAGTCGAGTGAGTTGTGCGTCGATATCCAGCATCGCCTTACCGCCGGTCACATATCCGGCCGTCCCCGACCACGTCGTCGTTGGCGTCCAGCGTTCGGTCGGGTCACGAGACGGTCCCGACTTGGTGATCACCACCCCCGCGACCACTGCCGCCGCCGCGAGCGCGAGTGTGGCCCAGACCATCGCGTGTTGACGTCGCGCCGGCACTACAAGGTCCAGCGCTGCGCGACCGCGCTCGAACTGTGCAAGCTTCTCCTGGCACGCGCGACACGCAGCCGCGTGAGAGTCGATTTCCGCGGCTCGCGGGTCAGGGAGCTCGCCATACGCGAGGAGCAGCAGCTCGTCTTCGGTCGGATGATTCATCGATAGTTCTCCAGTGCCGTGCTGATTCGAGCGAGCGCCGAGCGCATTTGCGTGAGCACCGTCCCGAGCGGCCGGCCCAGCCGGTCGGCGATCGCTTGAAACGTCAGTCCACCGTGTTGTCGCAACTCCACGACTTCACGCTGCGGCGTCGGCAGCTCGCTCACAGCATGACGGACTGCTGCTCGGAGCTCGCGCTCCAGCAGGCGGGCGTCGGCGGCTGCGGCCGTTGCTGGCTCATCGGACTGCATGGCCAGCGCAGCGCGGCGGTGCACCAGCTCGCGCCGCAAGTGGTCGTGCCACACGTTCGCCGCGATCCGGAACAGGTAGCCCCGGACATTGCCGTTGAGTGTCAGTCGCGGGCTCGCCGTAACCAGGCGCGCCGCCACTTCTTGCAGCAACTCGGCGGCCAACTCAGGGTCGCGGCAGCGAGCGCCCAGGAAGTTGCGGAGCGCCGGTGCGTGCTGTGCTAAGAGCTGATCAGGCGCGATCTTGCTCATGTTCTTATAAGAGTACGCTTGACCCTGGCTATTATTTTCCGGTGCCGCTACGTTGAGCAGAGACAACCGATTCGTGGCGATTTGCGGCGTATTGCGGCCACGTTAAACAACCGCTAAAAAGCCAGACCCCGTACCGGGCGTTGGCCTTGGGCGGGGATTTCTTTTGGGACGACACGCAACCGATGCCTACTGACTTCCGATCTCTCATTGCCGACGGCCGCGTCCACGTCTTCGACGGGGCGATGGGCACGATGCTGTACGGCAAGGGCTTCTTCCTGAACGTCTGCTATGACGAGCTGAACCTGAAGCAACCGCGGCTCGTGCAGGAAGTGCACGCGGAGTACGTGCGCGCGGGCGCGGAGATCCTGGAGACCAATACCTTCGGCGCCAATCCGCTGAAGCTCAACAGCTACGGTCTCGCCGACGACACCGAGAAGATCAACCGCACCGCCGCCGAGCTGGCGCGCGCCGCTGCGGGAGGCCGCGCAAGCGTGGTCGGCGCGATCGGCCCACTCGGCATTCGCATCGAGCCGTTCGGCCCGACCTCGCAAGCCGAAGCGCAAGCGCTGTTCGCCCGGCAGGTGCAGGGCCTGCTTGCCGGCCGCGTGGACGGCTTCGTGCTCGAGACGTTCAGCGACATGCAGGAAATGCACGCGGCGCTGAACGCCGTGCGCGCCGCAACCGATCTGCCCGTCGTCTGCCAGATGACGATCGGCACCGATGGCCTGACGTACTACGGCACCGATCCCGAGACCTTCACCAAGCAGCTCACGGCGTGGGGCGCGGATGTGATCGGTGTGAACTGCTCCGTCGGGCCGGCGGGCGTGCTCGAGGCCGTCGAAAAGATGGTGAAGGCGACGGACAAGCCGATCTCGGCGCAGCCCAATGCCGGTCTGCCCAAGGATGTGGGCGACCGCAAGATCTATCTCGCGTCTCCCGAGTACATGGCGAGCTACGCGCGGCGCATGATCGAAGCGGGCGCGCGCTTCGTCGGCGGCTGTTGCGGCTCGACGCCGGAACACATCAAGAAGATCCGCGACTACGTCGCCAGCGTGGTGCCGCGGCAGCCGAGCGTCGTCGTCTCGCGCGCGCAGGTGAAGGCGCCTGAGGGAGTGACGGCGACCCCGCTCGCCTTGAAATCCGGCTGGGGCAATAAGCTCGCGCGCGGTGAGCTGGTGACGAGCGTCGAGATCGTGCCGCCCAAGGGTGTGGATCCGACGCCGATGCTGGCGCAGTGTCGCGCGCTGAAAGCCGCCGGTGTGGATGCGGTGAACGTGCCCGATGGCCCACGCGCGCAAAGTCGCATGGGGGTACTGCCATCGGCGCTGCTGATCGAGCGCGAGGTGGGCATCGAGACCGTGATTCACTACTGCTGCCGCGACCGCAACCTGCTCGGCATGCTGTCGGACATCATCGGCGCACACGCCGCGGGGTTGCGCAACATTCTCATCATCACGGGCGATCCGCCGAAGATGGGGCCCTATCCCGAAGCGACCGCGGTGTTCGACATCGATTCGATCGGCTTGACGAACCTCGTCTATCGATTGAACCAGGGCCTCGATCCCGGCAACAATCCGCTCGGCGGCGCCACGAAGTGGGCGATCGGTGTCGGCGTGAATCCCGGCGCCGGCGACCAGGATCGCGAGCTGTCGCGGTTCGCGTGGAAGGTGGATGCGGGGGCGGAATTCGCTGTGACGCAGCCGGTGTTCGACGTGCGCCAGCTCGAGGCATTTCTCCAGCGCGTCGATCAGTTCAAGCTGCCCATCGTCGCCGGGGTCTGGCCGCTCATTTCCCTGCGCAACGCCGAGTTTCTCGCGAACGAAGTCCCCGGCGTGTCGGTGCCCGAGGAGGTGCTCCAGCGCATGAGGAAGGCGCAGGAGCAAGGGAAGGAAGCGGCGCTCGCGGAGGGCGTCACCATCGCGCGTGAGATGTTCACGCGGGTCAAGCAAATGGTGCAGGGGGTTCAGGTGAGCGCGCCGTTCGGCCGGGTCGAGGTGGCGCTGCAAGTGTTCCAGTAGATAGGATCCGGCTATGCCGGAGCTTCCCGACATCACGATCTACCTCGAGGCGCTGGCCCCGCGAATCGTGGGCCAGCCACTCGAACGCGTGCGCATCACGAGTCCTTCCCTGCTCCGCACCGTCGACCCGCCGCTGGCCGCGGCAGAAGGCCGGAAGGTCGTCGGACTCAAACGCATCGGGAAGCGCATCGTGTGGGAGATGGAAGGGGGAATGTTCCTCGTCTTCCACCTGATGATTGCGGGACGCTTCAAGTGGCGGCCGGGAGGCACCAGCCCGCCCGCCAGAGTCGGGCTCGCTTCCTTCGATTTTCCAACCGGCACGTTGCTCCTCACCGAGGCGAGCCCGAAGCACCGCGCATCGCTGCACGTGGTGGAGGGTGAAGCCGCGCTCGCGGCGCACGATCCCGGCGGTCTCGACGTGCTGGCCGCCGATCTCGATGCCTTCCGCACCCGGCTGCAATCGGAGTCCCACACGCTGAAGCGCGCGCTCACCGATCCCCATCTGTTCGACGGCATCGGCAACTGGCTGTCTGATGAGATTCTGCACGCGGCCAAGCTTTCGCTGTTTCAGCTCGCCGGAAAATTGACTGACGAAGAAATCGCGCGGCTGTACGAGGCAACACAGAAGACAACACGCTCTTGGATCGAGAAGCTGCGCGCCGAGACCGCAGGGGGCACGAAATTCCCCGAAAAAGTGAGCGCGTTCAAGGAAGGAATGGCGGTGCACGGACGCTACAAGCAGCCCTGCCCGGTGTGCGGCTCGCCCGTACAACGCATTCGCTACGCCGACAATGAGGCGAACTACTGCGCGACGTGTCAGACGGGCGGTCGAGTGCTGGCCGATCGCTCGCTTTCACGACTGCTCAAGGCCGACTGGCCCCGCTCGCTGGAAGAATGGGAGGCGAAGCTGGGCCGATGATCCGACGCGCATCGACGAAAGACGCCCCAGCGGTCGGGCACATTCACGTCGAGTCGTGGAGCGTCGCCTACCGCGGCATCATGCCGGATGATGTCATCGCGAAGACCGACCTTACCTATCGCACCCGTTTCTGGTCCGAACGCATCGCCGATCGCGAGTGGCCGGTGTTCCTGATCGAGGAAGCAGGCCAAGCCCTCGCGTTTTGTCAGATGATTCCGTCGCGAGATCTCGATGACGATCCCAAACGCGTCGGCCACATCACGTCACTGCATGTGCTGCCGTACTTGCGCGGTCGCGGCTACGGCCGCGCGCTGGTGGATCACGTGCTCGATGAGTTTCGGCGCCGCGGATTTGCGGAAGTGACGCTCTGGGTGCTCGAAGAGAACAGGAGCGCGCGGCGGTTCTACGAGAAGCATGGGTTTGACCTGGACGGGGGGAAACGGACCTATCCAACGACACAGGTCCCGGAGGTGAGATATCGAAGGATCCTTTAGCGGGTGTGTTAACCCCGGGCTGCCAGCCCGGGGTTAACAAACGCTGGCCGGGTCCGGACTTCCTCTCATTAGCGCCCTTGCACAAACTTCTCATTCCTCTCGAACCGACCAGGAGTCGCATCGTGAGACGCGTCCTGCCCGCGCTATTTGTTGCCGTCCTCGCTCCAGCTGTCGCGCTTACCCAAGGTCCACCGCAGCCGTCGGGTTTCATAGTCGAGAATTCTGTTCTGCGCCGCATCTGGGCGATCGAGACCGACAGCTCTGCGCTCCCACATCTCGCGCAGGTGCTCTTTGATTCCCTCGGACCGCGCCTGACCGCATCGCCTGGAATGACCGCCGCCCAAAACTGGCTGGTGGCCACGTACACGGCGTGGGGCATTCCGGTGCGCAAGGAGCAGTATGGGACGTGGCGCAGTTGGCGTCGCGCCAAGACGCATCTCGATCTCGTGGCGCCGCGCACGCGCACCCTGGAGGCGACGATGCTCGCCTGGAGCCCGCCGACGCCCCGCGCGCGGCCGGTACGCGCGCCCGTCGTCATTCTTCCCGACGTCGCCGACAGCTCGGCCTTCGTCGCGTGGTTGCCGCAGGCAAAGGGAAAGTTCGTGCTCATCTCATTCCCTCAACCAACGTGCCGACCGGACGACAGCTGGGAGAAGTGGGCCACGCAGACGACGGCCGATTCGCTCAAAGCACGCCGTACCGTCGCGCAACAGACGTGGCAACAACGCGTGCAGCGGACAGGCTATTCAGGAACGGGAGTAAACGGAGCAGCCGCACTCTCGCGACGGCTCGAGGAGGCGGGCGCCGCGGGAATTATCGGCAGCTTCTGGTCCCAGGGCTGGGGCGTGCAGAAAATCTTCGCGGCGCAGACCGACCGCGCGCCTGTCATCGACGTCGCCTGCGAGGATTACGGTCTACTCTTTCGTCTCGCCGACAACAAACAAGCCCCGGTCATCGAGTTGACCGCGGAGTCGCAGGCGTTGGGCGAGGTTCCGGTGTTCAACGTTGTCGCGGAAATGAAAGGCGCGCAGCTGCCCAATGAGTATGTGATGTTGTCCGCACACTTCGACTCGTGGGACGGCGGCTCGGGCGCGACGGACAACGGTACGGGAACGATTACGATGATCGAGGCGATGCGAATTCTGAAGCAGGTCTATCCCAATCCGCGGCGCACGATTCTCGTCGGTCACTGGAGCGGCGAGGAACAGGGCCTCAACGGCTCGCGTGGCTTCGTACAGGATCATTCCGAGATCCTCGCGGGACTGCAGGCTTTGTTCAACCAGGATAACGGAACGGGCCGGATCGAGAACATGAGCGCATCCGGTTTCCCGGATGCAGCGGCCAACCTGGCGCGCTACCTCGCGCGCGTGCCGGCCGATATCACGCGCAATATCAAGTTCGGTTTTCCCGGCGCGCCGAGCGGCGGCGGGACGGATCACTCGTCGTTCGTTTCCTGCGGGGCTCCCGGCTTCAATCTCGGATCGGGCGATTGGGACTACGGCCGGTACACGTGGCACACAAACCGCGATACCTATGACAAGATCAGTTTCGACGACGTGAAGACCAACGCAACGCTCGCGGCGATGCTCGTCTATCTCGCGTCCGAGGACACGACGCATGTCTCCCGCGTGCAGCGCGATGTGTTCCAGGCCCGACCCAACGGCCAGGCGGGCGCGTGGCCCGATTGCCAGCAGCCGCAGCGCGCCACGCCGCCGCTCGCACCCGCGCCGCCACCCCCGCCTGCGCCGGCGCCGCGGACACCGTGAGCTTCGCAGATCATTTCTCGGGTGTTGCCGCCGCGTACGCCGCATTCCGGCCGCGCTATCCAGATGCGGTGTTCGATTTTCTCGCGCGTGAGGCGCCGGCGTTGGAGGCCGCGTGGGACTGCGGCACGGGATCGGGACAGGCGGCGATCGGCCTGGCGCGCCACTTTCGCGACGTATTCGCAACGGATGCCAGCGAGTCGCAGCTCGAGCATGCGACGCGCCACCCGCGCATCACGTATCGCGTGGCACCGGCCGAGGCGAGCGGCCTGGAGGACGCATCGGTCGACCTCGTCGCAGCCGCGCAGGCCCTGCATTGGTTCGACCGCCCCAGATTTTGGGCGGAGGCGCGGCGAGTGTTGCGGCCGCGCGGCGTTGTCGCAGTGTGGACGTACCTGCTCTTCGAGATTGCGCCCGAGATCGACCCGATCGTCCGCGAGTTTTACCGCGACGTCGTAGGACCGTTCTGGCCGCCGGAACGGCGCATCACCGAGGAACGTTATCGAGGCATTGAGTTTCCGTTTGCGGAATTTGCCGCGCCCAACTTCCTGATCGAGCAACCGGTGACCTTGAACGACGTGACGGGCTACATCCGTACCTGGTCCGCGACGCGCGCGTTCATGAAACACCATCGCCAGGATCCTGTCGATACCCTCGTCGCGAAGCTGGCGGGGCCCTGGGGTACTCCACAGTCGGTGCGCTTAGCCCGCTGGCCGGTGGCCATGCGGATAGGGAGGATCTGATGAAAGACTGGATCACCAACGTCATCACCCGCGAGCTCAAGGCGCTGCGCCGCGAGATCGAGTCGTACCCGAGCGATGAGGGCCTCTGGGAAGTTCTGCCCGGCATCGCGAATCCCGGCGGTAATCTCGCCCTTCACCTCGCCGGCAATCTTCAGTATTTCGTCGGTCACGTGCTCGGCAAGAACGGATACGTCCGCAATCGCGACGCCGAGTTCGGCAGCCGCGACATCCCGCGTGCCGAGCTGCTGCGCGAGATCGATAACGCGATCGCCGCGGTCCAGACCGGGATGAGCAAGGTCAGCGAGGCCGACCTCGCTCGGCCATATCCCGAGCCGGTGGGCGGCGTCAACTCCACCACCGGCGCGTTCCTCGCTCATTTCGCTACGCATCTCGCCTATCACCTCGGCCAGGTGGATTATCACCGGCGCATTCTGACGGGAGAGGGGAAAACCGTGAAGGCGATGGCGTTGAATGAGCTCGGCGGAAAGGCGTCGTGAACGCCAGAACCGTCGGCCGGCCGGAGCCGGACGAGATTCCATCGCATTTCGTCGGTTACATCAAGCGCGTTCCCGAGCTGGATCCGGTGATCGTCTGCGCGTCGCAGATCGAGGACACGGCGGCGTTGCTGCGCGGGCTGTCCGACGCGGACGCGATGCATCGCTACGCCCGCGACAAATGGAGCGTCAAGGAAATCGTTGGCCACCTCGCCGACATCGAGCGCATCATGGCCTACCGGGCGTTACGGATCGCGCGCGGCGATACCACGCCGCTGCCGGGATTCGATGAGAACGCGTATGTCCCGGTCGCAAAGTTCGACACCCGCTCGCTCGCCGATCTCGTCGGCGAGCTGCGTACCGCCCGGGCCGCGACCCTCGCCCTGTTGCGCACATTCGATGCCGATGCGTGGCGCCGACGCGGCACCGCGAGCGGCAACCCGGTGAGCGTGCGGGCGATCGCGTACATGATTCCGGGGCACGAACGGCATCACGTAGAGATTCTCAGAACCCGGTACCGCGTGGGAGAAGGAGGTCACTGATGAAGACCGGCGAGCTGTTCGCCAAATAGATATATTCTCGCGGCTCTAAAAGAGGATCGTCTATGCGACAGCTTGCGTTGGTTGGTGGGCTCACCGTTTTGGCGGCTGGCGCCGCGGCGCAACAGCAGGCCGCGCCGGCTGCGCCGCCGGTACCAGAGGTCGGCGCCGTAGCTCCCGACTTCTCCGTGCCCGGCGCAACCCGATTCGGAACGGTCCGCAGTCCAGTGCGCCTCAGCGATTACAAGGGAAAGACGGTCGTGCTCGCGTTCTTCTTCAAAGCCCGAACGCGTGGCTGAACGATTCAAATGAATGCGTACCGTGATCAGTACGCACAGGTTTTCAAAAACGGCCGCAACGTCGTTCTCATCGCCATCAGCGCAGACCCGGACACCGCCCTCGCCTCATGGGCGCGGGACGCCGAGTATCCATTCCTGTTTGCGAGCGATTCGAATTCAGCGGTCGGGAAAGCGTATGGCGCGTTCAACGCCCAGTACAAGCTCGACAACCGCACTCTGTTCGTAGTAGGACCGGACGGGAAAATCGCCTACCGAGCGACGCCGTTCCGGGAGATCGATCCGACCGCATATACGGAGTTGACGGCGGCGATCGCGAAGCTGGTGCCGGCGGACAGCACAGGGCGGCAATGACGGCAAAGGCGGCAAGGGCGATGGCCTAACGTCGCCCTGCCGCCGTTGGCGCCCCTGCCGCCTTTTGGAGTCCTCCTTCGATATCCTGATCCGCCCCGACCCCCGTATACACAACGCGCCCTGTGGCGTCGAGAACCGCGACGTAGGACGTGTTCGGGGCTTGAAAGGCGCGCACCGCGGCGCCGTTGCCATCCCAGAGGATGGTGAACGGCATCGGCTGCTTCTCGAGATGACGCCGAACCGTGTTCTGGCTCTCGTTCACGGCCACGGCGACCACGAGAAACTCGGCGCGATCGCCGTACTTCTTGTGGGCGGCCTCCATCCGCGGCAACAGCTCGGCGCAAATGGGGCACCACGTCGCCCAAAACTCGATGAGGACGGGCTTCTTCCCGATCCATTGGGACAAGGAGACTGAGTCGCCGTTGAGATTCTGCAGCGTGACGGCGGGCGGCGTCTCGCCGACCGGAATGCCGATGACCTCTTGTGCAGACATGAGGGCGGGCCCCAAGAGCAGCACCCCCGCGCACACCGCACCGCACACCGCGTACCCAGTCACCATACTTGCCCCGCTTTGACGAAGTAGTACTCAGCCATGAGCAGGAGAACCACGCCCGCGGCTTTTTTGATCCTGTTCATCCATGCGCCCGGCTTCGGCAGAATTGCCAGCACTCCCGAGAAGATCCCGACGATCATCAGGACGGCCGTCATTCCCAACGAGAATACAAACAGGTACACGAATCCCAACGTCGCACTGTGCGTCGCCGCCACCCAGGTGAGGACCACCGCGAATGCGGGCGCACCGCAGGGGGCCGCGACGATTCCTGAAGTGGCGCCCAGCAGAAACACCGCCGGATACGATCCTCCGCCGAGACTTCCGGCCCACGTGGCCAACCGCGCCGGCATCCGGACCGGAATCACGTCGAACATCACCAGTGCAAACACGAGCAGCAGACTCCCGATGACGAGGCGCGACCATCGGTTCGAGCTGATGGTGCCGAACAGCGATCCGCTCAATCCTGCGATCAGTCCGAGAATCGCGTAAAACAGCGCCAGCCCGGCGACGTACGTCAGCGTCAGCGCAATCGTGCGGCGGCGCGAAGGCGTCGCGCCCTGCGTGCCCCCCCCCACGCCGGTGATCGTACCGATGGTGATCGGGATCATCGGCCAAATGCAGGGATTGGTGCTCGTCACAAGACCGGCCAGAAAGAGCAGCGGCACGGCAACGAGCGGCTGATGTTGCAGCGCGTTCGACAAACCGGATTGAATGATCGCAAAGGTGACCACGAGTGCGATAATAACTTACTTTAGCGGGCGTGAGCCGCACCGCTTTGCTCGCCGGCGCGACCGGCCTCGTGGGCAGTCACGTTCTGCAGCATCTGCTCGCAGACAGCGCCTGGACCGGGGTCGTTACCATCGGCCGTCGCCTCATCCCTCAACGCCACGACAAGCTAGAGCAGCGCATTGTCGACTTCGATTCCCTTACCGATCTCCCACACATCGATGACGTCTTCTGTTGTCTCGGCACCACGATCAAACAAGCGGGATCGCAGGCAGCGTTCCGGCGCGTCGATCACGACTACGTCGTTGCACTGGCGCGGGCGGGCTTACGCGCCGGCGCAACGCAATTCCTGCTCGTGAGCGCGATCGGCGCCGATCCCGCCGCGCGGGTGTTCTACAGCCGCGTCAAAGGCGAGACGGAAGCAGACGTTCGTAAACTCCCCTATCGCGCGATTCAGATTTTCCGGCCGTCGCTGCTGCTCGGCGAGCGTGCGGAATTCCGCCTCGGCGAGCGCATCGCGATAATGGCTGCTCCGCTCCTCTCGTGGCTCCTGTTTGGACGACTGCGGCGCTATCGGCCAATTCACGCCGCGGTCATCGCCCGCGCGATGACACGCATCGCGCTTGAAGCACCACGCGGACCCAATGTGCTTGAGTACGACGCCATGATCGCCGAGGCTCGATGACGACCGATCCGTTTCTGGCGGCCGCGATCGCGGAGGCCGAGCAGGGCCTGAGAGAGGGAGGAATCCCGATCGGGTCGGTGCTCGTTGCAGGCGGCAAGGTCCTGGGACGCGGACACAACCGCCGAGTGCAGAAAGGGAGTCCAGTGCTGCACGGCGAGATGGACGCGTTGGAGAACGCGGGAAGGCTGCCGGCCACGGTCTATCGCAACGCGACGTTGTACACGACGCTGTCCCCGTGCGCGATGTGCAGCGGCGCGATTCTGCTCTACGGAATTCCGCGGACCGTCATCGGGGAGAACCGCACGTTTCGCGGGGAGGAGGAGCTACTCGCGGGCCGTGGCGTCTCGATCGATGTACGGCAGGATCCTACCTGCATCCGCATCATGACCGAGTTCATCCGGGCGCACCCGGAGCTGTGGAACGAGGATATCGGCGTCTAGGGACTGGTGCGCCGCACCGTCATCGGCCCGTTCGTCGTCACCACGCGAACCGGAGGCCCACCGCTGCCCAGCGTCGTGGAGATGCGGTCTCGAACTCTTCCGCTGAGTGTCACCGTCAGTGGGAAGCCCACGTTCATCGGACCGTTCACGGTTCCGAACTCGATCTTCGCGTTGTAATCGTCCGGAATGCGAAGATCCGCCGGGCCGTTTGTCGTTTCGGCGTCGAGTCCAACGCCGTCCCAGCGCGAGCCCATCAGTCTCACAGCCAGGGGACCATTTTCGGCGCGCGCGTGCACGTCGCCCGCCACGCCTGAGAGGTACAGCGGCCCGTTCAACGTCGACAGCTCCATGTGGCCGTTGACGTTTTTCACCGATAACGGCCCGTTCTGAGTGGCCAGCGACAGATCCGTTCGGCGTGGCACCAACACGACGAAGTTCACAGACCAGTTCTGGTGGCGCCCCAACGGACCAGGTCCCCTGGCGCGGATAGTGGCGCCTGACGCTTCGATATGAATGTCACGGGCGATCGCGTCCGCCTCGTCGGCGGTACGAGCGCCGACCTGTATGCGGGCCGCGATGTCGATGCTATCGGAATCCCACGCTTCGATCTCGACGCCGCCGTTCATACTCGGGTCTACGGTCAGTGGCTTGCCCGTCGCCTTGAGACCCAGCTCGCGGATTTCGCAGTGCCGAGCGCGGGAAGACCAATCGCCCCACGAGGATTCACGGCATCTCAGCAGCCATTCCTCGTCGCTTTCCTGGGCAGTGAGAGATGCGAGCGGAAGGATGAGTGCGCTACCGGCGAGTAATAGTGCCAGACGGCTCATACGATTTCTCCAGAAAGGGCCCTAGGGTTCGACAGTCTGTACGGTGGAAAGGTTGCGCGGATTCGGGCTAGCTTATTCTCATGACTACTCTCCTGCGCATTGCCTCGATGTCCCTGGCCGCGTTTGCGGCCGTTCCATCTCTCTCCGCCCAAGCAAACCGCCTTGACGCCGATGTCGATCGGCGCGTCCCGCAAGTCGTCGAGAAAGTCGTCGCGTGGCGTCGTGACATCCACGCGCATCCGGAGCTGTCGAATCGCGAGACGCGTACCGCTGACATCGTCGCGCAGGAGCTCCGCGCGCTGGGACTCGAGGTGCGCACCGGCGTCGCCCATACCGGGGTCGTCGGCGTACTCCGCGGCGGCAAACCGGGACCGGTCGTGGCGCTCCGCGCGGACATGGACGCGCTGCCCGTCACCGAAGAGGTCGATGTGCCGTTCGCGTCCAAAGTGCGGGCGACCTACAACGGCCAGGAAGTCGGCGTCATGCACGCCTGCGGCCACGACGCGCACACGGCCATGCTCATGGGGGTCGCCGAGATCCTGACGAGCATGCGCAACGACCTCCCCGGGACCGTCAAATTCATCTTCCAGCCAGCGGAAGAAGGGGCGCCGGCGGGAGAACAGGGGGGCGCCGCGCTGATGATCGCGGAAGGGGCGCTCGAGAATCCAAAACCCGACGCCATCTTTGGCCTGCACGTGTTCCCGTATCCAACGGGCGAGATTCGTTATCGGCCTGGCGGCACGATGGCCAGCTCGAACTCCTTCCGGATTGTCGTGCACGGGCGGCAGACACATGGCGCGATTCCGTGGGCGGGAATCGATCCTATCGTCATCGCGTCGCAAATCGTCCTCGGCCTTCAGACGATCGCGAGCCGGCAGATCGACTTGACGGCTGCGCCCGCAGTGGTCACCGTCGGCGCGATCAATGGTGGCGTGCGCAACAATATCATCCCCGACAGTGTCGTCATGATCGGAACGATCCGCACGTTCGAGGACGCTGTGCGCCGCGACGTGTTCGATCGCGTACGGCGGACCGCGGAATCCATCGCGCAAAGCGCCGGCGCCTCCGCGTTTGTCGCCATCGACAGCGGCAACCCGGTGACGTACAACGATCCCGCGCTTACCGAGAGACTGCTTCCCACCCTGCGCGCGGTGGCCGGTGCCACTCACGTCTCACTCGGCCCACCGATCACGGCGGCTGAGGACTTCTCCCGCTATCAGGAGCGCGTGCCCGGAGTGTTCTTCTTCTTGGGCATCACGCCGCCGGGAACGGATCCCCGCACCGCGGCGCCGAACCATTCGCCCCGCTTCTTCGTGGATGAAGCGGCCTTTCCGATTGGTATACGGGCACTTGCGCATGCGGCCGTGGATTATCTGGCGGCCCGTCACTAGCTTGCAATCCGCTTCTTACAGGGGAGATAGATGCGTACCAGTAACCCAGCATTGAACGCCAAAACCTTCGAACGCTTCGGTCCCATCGCCGCCGGCGAAGGGATGACGATCGAAGGAACCGTCAATCGCACCGGCTTCCTGCTCCTCCTACTCGTCGCAACCGCGACGTACACGTGGATGCAGACGTTCGCCGGCGTACCCGTTGGGGGATATCTCTGGACCGGCCTACTCGGCGGCTTCGCGGTCGCGCTGGTCACGATATTCAAGCCCGCCTGGGCGCCCATCACGGCGCCGGTCTACGCGGCGCTCGAAGGACTCGCACTCGGCGCATTGTCCGCGATTCTCGAAGCGACCTACCACGGCATTGTCATCCAGGCCGTGGCGCTGACGTTCGGAACGCTGTTCGCGCTGTTGATCGTGTATCGCGCCCACCTGATTTCCGTGACGCAGAAGTTCAGGCTCGGCGTCGCCGCGGCGACGGGCGGGATCGCGATTTTCTATTTAGTCGCGATCGGGCTCAGCTTCTGGGGCATCCGCATTCCCTTCCTGCACGAGGGAAGCGCGCTCGGCATCGGTTTCAGTCTGTTCGTCGTCGTGATCGCGTCGCTGAACCTGGTCCTCGATTTCGACTTCATCGAGCAGGGCGCCGAGCACGGCGCGCCGAAATTCATGGAGTGGTACGGCGCGTTCGGCTTGATGGTGACGCTGATTTGGCTGTACCTCGAGATCCTACGGTTGCTCGGCAAACTCCGCAGCCGGTAGACTCGGTTCGCCTCGATCGTTGGCTCTGGGCCGCGCGTTTCTTCAAGACGCGCGGCCTTGCTGCAGGCGCCATCTCCGGCGGCAAGGTACAGGTCAACGGTACACGCGCCAAGCCCGGCAAGCAGATTCACCTCGGCGACGAGCTGCGAGTTCGTATCGGTCCGTATGACTGGCTGCTGACGGTGCGAGCGCTCTCTAATCGACGCGGCTCGGCTCGCGATGCCCAATTGCTCTACGAAGAATCGATCGAGGGTCGCGCCGCGCGTGAACGGCTCGCCGAACAGCACAAAATGGCACCGGCCCCTGCCTACACAGGCAAGGGCCGGCCGACAAAAAAAGAGCGCCGCGAGCTGCGGCGGCTCGAAGAAGGAGACGTCTAGAGCTTCTGCAGCCGCACGTTGCCTGATCCGGTCTCGACCGAGACACGGCCACTGCCGTCGCCTATCGTCCCGGTGATGTGATCATGCTCGAGGCGTCGGACTTGTAGCGTCATCCGCAGCGAGCGGAACGTGGCGACCAGCGCGACGTCGACATTGCCGCTGCCCGTCTCGAACGACACCTGGTCACCCGACGTGTTGGTCGCCTCGATGTCGCCCGATCCCGTTTCGACCATCAGGTCGCTCGCCTTGCCGTCCCGGAGTGTGACGCCGCCCGAGCCGGTGTTCAGACGCAGCCGCGCACCACTGGTTCCGGATACCGTGATGTCGCCCGAACCGGTTTCCAGGCTGACGTCGCCGGTGCCGTCACGGAGATCCACGTTTCCAGAGCCGGTCGAGACGCGCAGCGTGCCGCGCGTGCGATCGACTGCGACGTCGGCCGACGCGACGTACACGCGGATGACGCCATCGACGTTGGTCACGACCGCTTTGCCGACGCCCAGGTACAGCGCGACGTTCTTGCCGGCGGGGACTGTCACGTGCAGATCGGCCGATGCCTCGAGTCCGTCGCGCGAACGGCCCGTGATGCGTACCTCGTGCCCCTCCCGATCGCGAAACCGTCCGTGCTTGTGGCTCGCTCCGTCCCATCCGCTGTCGTCGCCGAACGTTCCATCATCGCGGACGCGCAACGTCGTGTTCCACCCTCGTCCCCAATCGGGCATCACGATGACGTCGCCAGGATAGATGACGCGCAACGTCTCGCGGCCGCGCAGCGGTCCGGATTCGACCTGGAGCTTGGACGCGTCGCTACCGGCGCGTTGCACTTCGACGGCGACATCGCCGCCGGATCCGGCTTCGACGCGCAGCTCGCCGACGAGGTTGTACACAGCGACCGAATCGCCCTTGAGGGCGTAACGTGAAGTTTGAGCAACAACAGGAATACCGAGCAGTGTGGCACAGGCAACGAGCGACAGCGAGCGCAGGATCATAGGGGCGGCTCCGCGAGGGGATGACAATTGGATAGCGTAACTCCGGTAAGGGTTGCAGCTTTCAACCATATGCCCGATTGGCTGATTTGGTTTCTCGCCAGTGTCGCGCTGCTGGTCGCCGAAATGTTCACCGCGGGTTTCTGGCTCGCCTGCCTCGCGGTCGGGGCCTTCGTGGCGGGAGTCGTCGCGCTGATCCCGGGCTTGGGACTGGTCACCGAAGGCATCGCATTCGCCGTCTCCAGCGTCGCGAGCATGGCAGGGCTGCGGCCGCGTCTGATGCACTACTTCCAGCTCGGCCCGGGCTCCGAACTGCGCACCGGCGTGGACGCCCTCCTTGGTAAGACGGCGATCGTGACGGAGCGGATCGGACCGGGCAGCACCGGCCGTGTGAAAGTCGACGGCGAAGATTGGCGCGGTGCCTCCAGCGACGCCACGGCGATCGAGCCGGGCACGCCCGTCACGATCATCCAGGTGGACGGCACAACTCTGATGGTCGAAAAGGAGATCTAACGCGTGGGTCCAGGCACGATACTCGTCGCCGCCGTCGCCTTCGGCGTCATCGTTCTGATCTCCAAGAGCATTCGCGTCGTCCAGCAGGCTCAGACGATGATCGTCGAGCGCCTCGGCCGCTACCACAAGACCCTGGCCTCGGGGATCAACTTCATCGTACCGATCATCGATCGGCCGCGGTCGGTCGATTGGCACCAGACAATCGTCACACCGGCAGGTGACAGCTATTCCCGCCGCTTCCGCACCGAGCGCATCGACCTGCGCGAGACCGTCTACGTATTTCCACGCCAGAACGTGATCACGAAGGACAACGTGGTCGTGGAAATCGACGCGCTCATTTATTCCCAGATCACCGATCCCGTTCGCGCGACCTACGAGATCGCGAACCTGCCCGACGCCATCGAGAAGCTGACGCAGACGACGCTGCGCAACGTGATCGGCGAGATGGAGCTGGACCATATCCTCTCGTCGCGCGACACCATCAACGCGAAGCTGCGCGCGATTCTGGACGAGGCGACGCACAAGTGGGGATCGAAGGTCAGCCGGGTGGAGCTCAAGGACATCAATCCGCCACGGGACATTCGTGACGCGATGGAGAAGCAGATGCGCGCCGAGCGGGAACGCCGGGCGACGATCATCACCGCCGACGCCGAGCGGCAATCGCGCATTCTCGCCGCCGAGGGCATCCGGCAGTCGGAGATCAACACGGCGGAAGGCGATAAGGCAGCGAAGATTCTGCACGCCGAAGCCGAAGCGGCGGCGCGGCTCAAGGTGGCCGAGGCCGAGGCGCAGGCGATCGAGCGCATCACCGCGGCGATCAAGGGCACGGGCGGCGATCCCGCGCGCTACCTGATCGCGATCCGCTACATCGAAACGCTCAAAGAAATGGTCTCCGGGCAGAATAACAAAGTCGTCTATATGCCGTACGAGGCGACCGGCGTCCTCGGCTCGCTGGGTGGCATCCGGGAGATGCTGGTGGCAGGACCGTCCGACAAGAAGGCGTGAACCCACTCACGCAGCTCTCCGAAGAAGAGCAGATGTTTCGAGGCGCGGTACGCGACTTCGCCGAGCAGGAAGTCCGCCCGCGCGTGCAGGCGATGGAGCAGGCCACGCAGCTCGATCCCGCTCTCATCCCGAAGTTCTTCGCGCTCGGCCTGATGGGAATCGAGATTCCCGAGGCCCACGGAGGCGCCGGCGGCAGTCTTTTCATGACCGTCCTCGCGGTCGAGGAGCTCTCCGCCGTCGATGCCTCGACGGCGATCTTCGTCGACGTCCAGAACACGCTCGTCAATGCGCTGCTCCTCAAGTGGGCGTCCGAGGACATCAAACGCCGCTATCTCCCGCGCCTCGCCAGCGATTTGGTGGGCGCGTACGCGCTCTCCGAAGCCGCATCGGGGTCCGATGCATTCGGCCTCCAGACCAAAGCCACGAAGCAAGGTGATCGATGGATTCTCGACGGCCGCAAACTGTGGATCACGAACGGTGCCGAGGCGGGCTTCTACGTGATTTTCGCGAATACGGACTTCGCGAAGGGCTACAAGGGGATCACGGCCTTCGCGGTCGAGCGCGGCTTCACGGGATTCAGCGTCGGCAAAAAAGAGGACAAACTTGGCATCCGCGCGTCATCGACGGCCGAATTGATTCTCGATCATTGCGAGGTGCCGGCCGTCAATCTCGTCGGTGACGTCGGCATGGGCTACAAGGTGGCCATTGAGACCCTCAACACCGGCCGCATCGGCATCGGCGCGCAGATGATCGGCGTGGCCCGCGGCGCGCTCGACGCGTCCCTCAAGTACGTGAAGGAGCGCCAGCAATTCCGCAAACCGGTCGCCGACTTCCAGGGGGTCCAATTCCAGCTTGCCCAGGCGGCGACGGAGCTCGAGGCGGCCCGCCTGATGGTCTACAACGCGGCCCGGCTCGAGGATGCCGGCCAGTCGTACACGAAGCAGGCGGCCATGGCCAAGCTGCTCAGCTCCCAGGTCGCCGAGCGCGTGACGTCGCTGGCGGTAGAGCTCTTCGGTGGGTACGGCTATACCAAAGAATATCCAGTTGAAAAGTTCTACCGCGACGCGAAGATTGGGACGATCTACGAAGGCACGAGTAACATGCAGCTCAATACGATCGCGAAGCTGTTGCTGAAGTGACTTCCTTTACCGGAGGGGCCATGACTCGCTTGCTGCTGGTCGTTGCATTGAGTGCCCTCGCGGCTTCCCCTGCCATGGCGCAGGGACACGGGCCGAAGAAAGCGTTCCTCGTCGACCCGAGCCGCGCGATGTCGGTGACGCGCGATGTGCTCGTGCAGAAGGGATTCGAGATCGTACGGGTGGAGCAGTCGGGGGACGATCAGGTCGTCTATTACCGTCAGACCAAAGCCAAAAGCGCGCCGCTGAAGTTCACGGTCCGGCACATGGGAAGTCACGTCGTCTTCGTCGACACGCCACAGCCCATTCTCGTCGAGATCAACACGAAGCTGAAGTCCTAGGCGGGCGGCTCCCATCCGGGCGACGGGTGAACCGTCGCTCGGATGCCTATCTTTAAGTCCTCATGCGCACAGCCCGGCGAACCCACGGCTTCACCGAATCGGTGATTCGGGGGATGACCCGGCTCGCAAACGAGCACGGCGCCATCAACCTGTCGCAGGGCTTCCCGAACTTTCCCTGCCCCGACGTCTTGAAAGAGGCGGCCGCCCGCGCGATCCGCGATGACGTGAATCAGTACGCCATCACCTGGGGTGCGGCGCGCCTGCGGAACGCGTTGGCCGCGAAATACCAGGACTGGTATGGCCTGCCGGTCGATCCCATGACGCAGGTCACAGTGACCTGCGGAGCGACCGAAGCAATGGTGTCAGCGCTGCTCGGGATCGTGAATCCGGGCGACGAAGTCGTCGTGTTCGAGCCGTTCTACGAGAACTACGGACCCGACGCGATCCTCTGCGATGCGAAGCCGGTCTTCGTCCCGATGCCGGCCGAGGGGCCGATCGATCTGGACCGTCTCGCCAAGGCGTTCACCGCGAAGACGCGCGCCATCATCGTCTGCACGCCGAACAATCCGACGGGCCGGGTGCTCTCGCGCACCGAGCTGACGGCAATCGCCGAGCTGTGCCAGCGCCACGACGCGTTTGCCGTGACCGACGAGATCTATGAGCATATCTATTACGAGGGCGAGCACATCCCGATCGCGACGCTGCCGGGGATGGCCGATCGCACGATCACGACAAGCGGTGCCTCGAAGACATTCAGTGTGACCGGCTGGCGAATCGGGACGATCGTCTCGCCTCCTGACGTGACCGGTGCGATCCGGAAGGTGCATGACTTCCTCACCGTCGGCGCTCCCGCCCCCTTGCAAGAGGCGATCGCCGTCGGCATGGAAACGCTGGGCGACGACTATTACGAAGGACTCGCGCGGGATTACCGCCGGCGGCGCGACATCCTCTGCGGCGGATTGCTGCAAGCGGGATTCAAGTGTCGGCCGCCCCAGGGTGCGTACTACGTCATGGCCGATTTCTCAGGACTCTCGGATCTTCCCGACGATGAGTTCGCGAAGTGGCTGACAGCGGAGCACGGCGTGGCCACCGTGCCAGGCTCGAGCTTCTACTCGCGCCCGGAGCTGGGCCGCAGGTACGTGCGGTTTGCGTTCTGTAAAACGGAGGACATGCTGCAGCAGGCGGTGGAGCGGCTCCAGCGGGTGCGCGACTAGAGCGCGCTCTCGATCTCACGGTAGGCGTCCACTTGCGCACCAATGTCGCGCGCGATCTCACGCGCGAGCCCCAGATCGGTCGTCAGGCTTTGGACACTTCCGGTCCCCGCGTGCAGCCGCAGCAGATTCAGGCGGATCGTCTCCAGCGCTGCGACGGCGTCCTTGAGTCGCTGCTGCACGAGTTCCCGCTCGGCGTTCAAGTCCTTGACGATGCGATCACGCCGCACGGCAATCGCGGGATTGGGATCACCGCGCTGGCCGGCGTCCGATAGAGCCTCCTGCAACTCCTCAAGGCGGGCGCGCATGCGTTGCGCATCCTCCTCGAGACGATGCACGACGTCCGGGAGGTCGCGCAGCTCACGACGCGTCTCTTTGGGCAGGTCCTCGTAGAGCTGCTCGGCAGCCATGCCGAGCGCCATTTCGGTGGGGCGATGTGTCAGTGACGAGGGCAACGCGCGCGCGGGCGTGATCGCTCGCGCCACTTTGAACAGCCAGCGGCCGAAGCGCCCCACCCACAGCTTGCTCCAGAATTCGGTATCCACGTCACGGCGACGTTGCAGGAGCACCAACGAGCACGCGCTCGCGTATATGCCGAGACTGAGTCCCTGGAGCAGCATCGACAGCGACGGAGAGCCGAAGACAAGCGGAAATATCGTGATGGCCAGCCCCGCGGAGATAAAGCCGCCGCGGGCGACTGCGTTTAGTCCCCGCTCCAGCCACGTTGGGCCCAAACGCTGTCCGGCCACTCGCTCCTCACGCCACCGTTCCAACTCCGCCTTGAAGGCGACCTCGAGGTCACCGTGATCGAAGCCGGACTTCAAGAGTCGGCGCGCGCGACTGATGAGAACGCTCACCGGTACGAGTGTCATGCCGCCGACGAGCACTTCGAAACCGATCATCGTCGAGGTTGCGGACCCGGCGAGCACGGCGGCGGCGAGCAGTACGAACGGGTAGAGCAGCGAGAGCCCATCGTCGAGCCGCCCGTCCCGCTTGACGAATATCCGTAACGGGATCGGCAGCTCGCGGCGCAACTCGAGCGCTCGACTCAGCTGATCGGCCAAAACGGACGGACCGTCCGGACGCTCTTCCCGTTCTTTCGCAAGACAGCCGTCGAGCGCATGGGCGATCCGTCGCGGCACACCGGGCGCAACGGTCGCGAGCGGCGGCGCGGGCTCGGTGATCTGCTTGGCGAGTACCTCTGTCGGCTTCTCGCCCTCGAACGGCAGCGTCCCCGAGAAGGCGAAAAAGCCCACGACGCCGAGCGCGTACAGGTCGCTCCGCCCGTCGACTTCCTCGCCCAACGCCTGCTCGGGACTCATGAATTCCGGCGTGCCCACCACCTCGCCGGTCGCCAGCCCGCCCGCGCCGGCGACCACGCTCGCAATCCCGAAGTCGGCGACCAGCACGCGGCCGCTGGTCTCGAGCAGGATGTTGTCGGGCTTCACGTCGCGATGGATGACGCCCTGCCCATGGGCGTACGCGAGCGCCCAGGCGACGTCGCGAAGGACACGTGATGCGTCAGAGGGCGCAAGCGGCCCCCGCCGCCGCACGCGTTCCGTCAGCGTCTCGCCCTCGATGTACGCCATCGCGAAGAACACGAATTCGTCGATCTCTTCGACGGCGTGGATCGGAATGATGTTGGGATGGGAGAGCTTGGCCGCCGTGCGCGCCTCGCGCAGGAATCTCTCGCGCAGTTTGGGATCCGATGCCTTCGAAGGCGGCAGGAGCTTGATCGCGACGGGACGATCCAGCCGGACTTCGCGGGCGAGGTACACGACGCCCATGCCGCCGCGTCCCAGCTCGCGCTCCAGCGAGTAGCGACCCGCCACAGCGGCTTGAAAATCGAGAAACAGCCGATCGGGAGCGAGGTGCGGCATAGCGCCCCTAAACTAACGTTTACCTCAGGCGGGGGTCTCCGAGCGGCTGAGGACCGTGACGACCGGCCGGACCGGCGTGAGGCGCACGCTCGCGACCCGGAATAGCACGCGGCCGAATCGTCCTCGCCAAAACCGCAGACTCCGCTCGCCCAGGGGGTCGGTGCGTTGCTCCGTTCGGGCGCGCGCCACGACACCTGCGAGTAGCGCTGTCGCGGCGCCCCCAATGGCCATGGATGGAAGCAGCGGCTCGAGGAGTCCGGGGACACTGATGACCCCGGCAGCACACGCCACACCCGTGATCGCCACCAGCAGCGCCACGCGCGCGACCCACCCAATGGCGCGCTCGAAGCTGGTGGGACCGGAACCATAGACGAAGGCCAATTCCTCGCGCCGCCGGGCCTGACGCTCCGCCAACGCCGCGACGAGATCCGCGCGGTGATGCCCGGCAGCGAGCAGGCGGCGCACGCGTACGATGGCGACCACAGCCGGCGCCGCGATTGCCGCAGCGAGCGCCAGGGTCGCCGCTGCGCGCACCGTACCCTCGGTTGGCGAGAGCCAGGCGGCAACGGTCGCCGGCAGCAGACCCACGCCCGTCACGAACGCATGCATCAGCGCGGGTGCTTCGAGGTGAGTGCTGCGCACGAGGAAGGCGCGGACCGCCAGCGGGACCGGAGAGGCCCCAATCGCCTCCGCGACCGCCCGGACCAGCGCCGCTGGGTCGGCGAAGCGCGCCCACGGCTCCTTCGCGAGACAGCGGTCGACGATTTGCGCCACGCGTGGCGCCACGAACGGAGCGACGGTGGCGAGCGGCGGCGCCGGAGCCCCGATGTGCAGCGCCAGCAGACCTTCGTCCGTTGTGGCGAAAAACGGCAGCCGTCCCGAGAGGGCGTAGTAGGCGACCACACCCAGCGAGTAGATGTCGCTGCGCCCATCGACGGCGTCGCCGCTTGCTTGCTCGGGACTCATGAATGCCGCGGTGCCGACCACTCCCCCGCGCGGTGCGGCAGGACGTCCGAGCACCCCGGGCCTCCCGGACATCCCGGTCTCGTGAGCGATGCCGAAGTCGGAGAGCAGCGCCCGTCCGGTCGCGCCATCGAGCAGGATGTTGTCGGGCTTCACGTCCCGGTGCACCACACCGCGCGCGTGCGCATAATCCAGAGCCTCCCCGATGTCGCACAGCAAGCGGCCCGCCTGGTGGGGATCGAGCGGCCCATGGCTCGCGACCCGCTGCGAAAGTGTTTCTCCCGCAACGTACGCCATCGCGAAAAACACGAACCCGCCGATCTCGTCGACCGCGAAAATCGGCACAATGTTCGGGTGGGTCAGGCGCGCCACCGTCCGCGCCTCGCTCAGAAATCGCCGGCGGCACGCCTCGTCGGCTGCAAGGTCAGGGTCAAGCACCTTGATCGCGACGCGCCGGTCCAGGCGAGGCTCGCGCGCGAGATAGACGTGGGCCATCCCGCCGCGCCCGATTGGCGCCTCGATGTCGTAGGCCCCGGCCAGAGCGAGGCGCAGCTCATGAGTGATGTCAGGAGATTGTGTCATCGGGCCCTGCATACCCCCCGGAGCCCGCGCTGGTTCGGGCGCGGGGACCCCTTATCACGCTGGACACTGGCGCCATTGCGGGCGCAGATTGTGCCGCCTATGACGAGCATTCCGGCAGCCCATCCAGTGGCATCGGGTCGACCCGGAGCCGGTGGTGCGGTGCACGAGCCGTACATTCCCGCCAGCCAGGCTCCGGCCGAGCTCACGCCGCGCGCGATTACGCTGGGCGTGCTGCTCGGCTTGATCTTCGGCGCCTCGAATGTCTATCTGGCACTGAAGATCGGTTTGACCGTCAGCGCGTCGATCCCCATCGCCGTCCTGTCGATCACCATTTTCCGCTGGTTCGGCCGCTCGACGATTCTCGAAAACAACATCGTCCAAACGACCGGATCGGCGGCCGATTCGGTGTCCGCGGGGGTCGTGTTCACGATTCCCGCGATTTTGTTGATGGGCTACGACCTCGACATCTCGCGCGTGACGATCCTCGCGATCGCGGGTGGCCTGATGGGCGTGCTGATGATGATTCCGCTGCGCCGCGCCCTGATCGTGAAAGAACACGGCAATCTGCCCTACCCCGAAGGCACCGCCTGCGCCGAAGTGCTGATCGCCGGTGAGCGCGGCGGCATCCACGCCAAGACGGTATTCCAGGCATTCGGCATCGCGTTCGTCTACAAGTTTTTGATGACGGCATTGAAGCTGTGGCAGGAGCTTCCGGGCAAAGTGCTGCGTGGCTATCAGAACGCCGAAGTCCGCGTGGAGGTGAGTCCCGAGCTGCTCGGCGTCGGATACATCATCGGACCGCGGATCGCGGGCTATTTGTTCGCCGGAGGGTGTCTTGCCTACGTCGTGCTGATGCCCGCGATCAAGCTGTTCGGCAGCTCCATGACGGAGCCGATGTTCGGAACGACCAAGCTGATCCGCGACATGAGCGCGGGCGAGGTCCGGGCCGCCTTCGTCTTCTATATCGGCGCGGGCGCGGTAGCCAGCGCCGGGATCATCGCGCTCGCGCGCTCGATGCCGACGATCATCGCCGCGTTCCGCGCGGGCTTTGCGGACATGCGCGCCAGCCGAGTCGGCCAGGCCATCGCGGCGAAATTGCGCACCGACGACGATCTCCCAATCAGCGTCACCGTGTTCGGCTCGATCGCGCTCGCCATCGTCCTGGCGCTCCTGCCACAGATCGGCGTGAATCTCCTCGGCGGGATCCTGATCATCCTGTTCGGCTTCTTTTTCACGACGGTGTCGTCCCGCATTTGTGGACAGATCGGCAGTTCGGCAAACCCGATCTCCGGAATGACGATCGCGTCGCTCATCGCGATCTCGTTCATCTTCCTGTTGCTCGGATGGACGCAGATCGATGATCGCGTCCGCGCCATTTCGATCGCCTGCGTGATCGCCGTCGCGGTCGCAAACGGCGGGAACACGTCGCAGGATCTCAAGACCGGATTTCTGGTGGGCGCGACTCCCCGCCGTCAGCAGATCGCCATCCTCATTGGCGCTATCGGATCGGCGCTCGCCGTGGGCTGGACGCTCACCTTCCTCAATAACGCCTACCGCTACGAGGTGCCGGAGCGGCGCCCCGGCTTTGTCGCGCCGGCCAGTGGCAAGAGCGCCGACGGCAACGTCGTCGTTCACAGCGAGACGATGACGCATTTCGGTGTCGGTGGCACCGATTCGATCGACAACAACACCTATCAGGTGATTCGCGTGTACCTCCCGACTCAGGGCGTGCCGCCGGGCAAGTACCTCGTCGATCCCGCCTCGCACGAGATCCGCTACGTCGTCGACCCGGGCATCGGCGGCCGCATTCACGAGTACGCGGGCCACGACCTGAAGCGACTCGACTCTCCCAAAGCCACGCTGATGGCGCTCATCACGGACGGCATCCTGACCCACAAGCTGCCGTGGGCGTTGGTGCTGATCGGGGTCTTCCTGACGATCGCGATCGAGCTGATGGGCGTGGGATCGCTGCCGGTGGCAGTCGGCGTGTACCTGCCGCTCACGACATCAGCAGGCATGTTCGCGGGTGGAGTCGTGCGCTGGCTGGTCGAGCGCCGCGTGCGGTCGACAAACCGGTCGCTCGCGGAAATCGAATCGGGGCCCGGCGTCCTCTTCGCGAGCGGCCTGATCGCCGGTGGGGCAATCTGTGGCATCGCCGTCGCGGCGATCGCGGGATGGGGAAGCGCCCGCGGCAAATCCGCCGATTGGTTGGCTGATTCGCTGAAGCTCTATCACGCGCTGGGAGGATTCGCGACTTCGGCGATCGTCGCCCTCGTCATGTTCGCGATCCTTGGCACGTTGCTCTATCGGGTCGGTCTCCGCCGGCAATAAACACTATCGGGACACCATAACGACAGCATGACGCTACCGACGGTCGGATTCTTGAAGCAGCTCCTCGACACGCCGGGCCCCTCGGGGTTCGAGCAGGCTCCTGCACGCCTGTGGCGCGACGAAGTCGCGACGTTCGCGGACGACGTGCACGCCGATGTGCACGGCAACTCCGTGGCCGCGGTCAATCCCAAAGGGAAGCCGCGGCTCATGTTCGCCGGCCACATCGACGAGATCGGCGTCCAGATCACGCACATCGATGAGGACGGGTTTCTCTACTTCAGCGGCATCGGCGGCTGGGACTCGCAGGTACTGGTCGGACAACGCGTGTTGCTCTTGGGGCGCGAGGGACCGGTGCATGGAGTCGTCGGCAAGAAAGCGATCCACCATCTGAAGAAGGAAGATCTCGATCGCGTCACCAAGGTGATCGACTTGTGGATCGACATCGGCGCCGCCAATCGGGACGCGGCCGCCTCGAGAATTCGTATCGGCGATGCCGGCGTAATCGACAGCCGCGTGGAGGAGTACCCGAACGACCGGATCGTGTCGCGCAGTCTCGACAACCGCATCGGCGCCTTCGTGGCCGCCGAAGCGTTACGGCGGCTTGCGTCCCAGCGACCAAAACACGCCGCGGTGTTTGCGGTCGCCTCGACGCGCGAGGAGATCGCCTGGACCGGGAGCGGCGCGCGGACCAGCGCGATCGGAATCGAGCCGGACGTGGCGCTCGTCATCGACGTCACGCACGCAACCGACTACCCCGGCGCCGACAAGAAACACTCCGGCGATCACAAGCTCGGCGGCGGCGTCGTCCTGACGCGAGGCTCGTCGGTCAGTCCCCTCGTCTTCGACTTGCTGGTGGAATGCGCGGAGCAGGCAAAGCTGCCTTACACGATCCAGGCGGCGCCGCGGGAAACGGGGACGGACGCCGACGCCATCTATAACGCGATGCGGGGTATCCCGACCGGACTCGTCAGCGTGCCCAACCGCTACATGCACAGCCCCAATGAGATGGTGGCATTGCAGGACCTCGATCGCGCGGCGGAGCTGCTCGCCGCGTTCGCCCGCCGGCTCGAGCCGGGCATCAACTTCATTCCCCAATAAATCCCTCAAGAAAAAGGCCCCGGCGAAGTCGCCGGGGCCCGTTTGGTCAGGAGTTGTTGCTTGCTACGGCTTCAACATCTCACCGAAGTCGTTGTTCGTCACCCATGTGGCGAACGAGCTGGGCAGAATCGTGAACGAATAGCCTAGCCCACCACAACCCGTCCCACTGGTCGGGACCGTCTGGTTGTACGTGCCCTGGGGGACGACGCACGCGCTGTACGTGCCTGCCGAGAGCCCCGCGAACACATAGTTACCTAACGCGTCGCTCGTCTGCGTGGCCAGCAGCAGGCCACCCGCATCCAACAGCTGGACGCTCCAGCCCATCAGGCCCATCTCACCGGCGAACGGATCACGTATGCCATCGCCGTTGATGTCTTCCCACACCATGCCGTGGACCTCATCGATCCCCGGCGCAGGCGCCGGAGGCGGAGGTGGCGGCGGAGCCGGCGGAGGAGGAGGCGGCGGCGGCGGCGGCGGTGCCGGAGGTGGCGGCGGCGCCGGGGGCGGCGGTGGCGGCGGTGGCGGAGGCGCCGGGGGCGCTGGCGGAGGTGCCGGAGGCGGCGCCGGTGGCGGCGGTGGCGGCGGTGGCGGCGGTGGCGGCACGGGAGCAGGCGGAGGTACGGGCGCCGGGCACTTGTTGGCCTGGGCCTGCGCAACCGCAGCAGCACCACGCTGGCTGTTGCCGTTCTGGCCAGCCTGCGGAGTGTTCTTACAGCGATTAGCGGCGGCGTTCGGATTCGCGTTGCCGCCAGACTGACCCTGCGCAGCACCAGCCGCAAGCGGCATGGCAACTAGCGCCAATACTATCAGTGGGACGCGCATACTGGTCTCCTGACCAAAGTTTGTGGCTCACTGAACAGCATGGCCGACAGGGGCAAGAAGCGCACCCACAACGGCGGTCGACACATAAGTTCTTGGCGGAGTGGGAGATACGATGAAAGAACGGTGCAGAAAACGCCCGTGGTGCCGTATGATTAGTTGACGTTGCGTTCTGCGGTTTTTAATGCGTTATGCTAGTGACAAAAAGGCCGGAAGATCTGCCTTATTTTCGCTTCAAATCGGCGAGCGCAGACTGGGCCGCGGTTCGCACCTGTTTGTCGCCGTCATCGGTCAAACCCTCGAGCGTTCCGACCGCCGCCGGTGTCGCAGCCAGGCGCAGTGCCTCGATTGCGATCGTGCGCCGGCCCGCGGGCTGCCGGCCGAATAGACGTCCGCCCGGTTGGGCAAACTTGATCAGCGCCTGAACCGCCGCGGGGCTGCCGATGCGACCCAATGCCAGGATTAACTCGCGCTCGACGTTTGCATCCTCCTCTTCTTCCATCGCCACCACGAGCGGCATCGCGAGCGCGCTCGATTTCCGGCCGCCCACGCCCAGCGCCGCCTGAATCCGCACCTCCGGTGACTTGTCACGCAGTGCGCGCCGCAACGGCTCGGCAGCGCCGCTCGACCCGATCTTGGCGAGTGCCAAAGCAACCGCTTTGCGAACCCGCTCATCGTCGTGATCCAGCTGCTGCGCGAGCGCCGGCACCGCTTCGTCGAGACCAAGTTCTCCCGCCAGCTCCGCGACGTTGCGCACCACAAACCATTGGTGGTGGCCAAGCATGTGCACGAGCTGGTCGGCGCCCTCTTTCATGCCGGTCAGCGCCATGAAAATGCCGCGCCGTTCTTCGATGGTCGGAGCGGCCGCGAGCAAATCCAGCAGGACTTCCACGCCGTCCTCACCGGCTCGTCTCAGGACGAGCAGCGCGTCGTCGCGCTGGCCCGGGATATTCGCGAGCTCCGCAATTGCCTCGAGCAACGCCTTGCTGTACATCCGCTTCAAGGCGATCGAGTACTGGCGGCGCCGCGTCGCATCAGTCACCTGCTGTTCCGCTCGCACGACGCCGACCATAATCGCCAGCGACTGCCCCACCCGGTGCTTCTTCATGGCGGTCTCGAGCTGCCTGCCGAGCACGGCGAGCAGATCGCCGGCGTGTGGTCCCGATGGTCGTTCGAACAGCTCCGCCAGCAGCTCCGCCGACGGGGGGGGGGGGGGGGGGGGGGGGGGGGGGGGGGGGGGGGGGGGGGGGGGGGGGGACCGGCTTCCGAGCCGTCATCACTGGCACGGGGGCCTCGATCACGAAAGGCTGTATCTCGATGCCGATCCGTGTGGTGCCGCTGGCCCGCAGCCGGCTCGCAATGTCTTCCTCGCCCGGCTGCTCGGCGAGGAGTTTCAGCAGGTCGAACATTTCGCCGAGGGGGGGATCGGCGGGGATCGAGATCGCCTTCACAGCGTGGAATTCCAGCCGCTGTAGCAGCGAGTCTTCGGGCGTTCCGGATTCGGGGGCCGGCAGCATCGTCCCATTGACGAGCAGCCGGCCGTCCCGCGCCGCAATCGTCGCGGCTTCCGTCTTGACGAGCAGCACCAATGCGCGAAACTGCGCCTTCTGTTCCTCCTTCGCGCTCGGGTCGCGAAACAGGTCCAGCGTACGTGCAAAGAGCAGCGCGAATTCCTGCGGGCTGGTCATGGGGACGGTCAATTTAACGCTTCCGGTGTCTCGTCGTCGCGGCTAGAGTAAACCCATGATGGCAACGGAAGGCGTCGTCCGCGCATTGCGAGCGGCACATTTGCACGATGCGAGCCAGCAATCTCTTCTTCAGATGGCCTGCGACCGCATCCGATCGTGGGGCCCGCCCTACACCTCCGTCTACGCGTACATGCTGCACGACGGCGAGCTCGTTCTCGAAGCGCACGCCGGCCGCGACACCGACCACGTCCGCATTCCGGTTGGCGCCGGTGTGTGCGGGACAGCGGTGGCCGAGAAGGCCGACCAGAACGTTCCAGATGTCACCGCAGTCGGCAATTATCTCGCGTGCAACGCGTTCACGAAGTCGGAGTTGGTGGTCCTCATCCGTCGCGGTGACCACATCCTCGGCCAGATCGACATTGATTCCGACGTGCTCGACGGATTTGGCGAGCACGAGCACGCGGATGTGAAAACGGTCGCCGACGCCCTCGCGGTACTCCTCTAGTTCCTCCCTCGGTGTTCGTTGAAGTAAACGGCGTTCGGCTCTTCACCCACCGCGTCGGGGATAGCTCTGGACCGCTCGTGGTTGTTCTGCACGGCGGGCCAGGCGCACACCACGACTATCTCCTACCACAGTACGACCTGCTGGCGAACCGGCGGGGGCTCTTCTATTACGACCAGCGCGGCGGCGGCCAATCACCCGTGTCCCGTGACACGCCTGTCGGCTGGCGCGAGCATGTCGCCGACCTCGACGCCTTGCGCTCGATCCTCGGAATCGAACGGCTGACCATCTGCGGCTATTCCTGGGGCGGGCTGCTCGCCGTGCTCTACCTGCTCGAGCACCCGGCGCACGTCGAACGCCTCGCGCTCGTGTCGCCCGCCTCGATCACCGTCGCGTACCGCCGCGAGTTCGAGGCGGAATTCGCCCGCCGCATGTCCGCTCCCGAGATCCAGCGCGAACGGGACGCGCTGCGCGCTGGCGGTTTGCGGGAGCGGGATCCAGCCGCATACCAGCGTCGCGCCTTCGAGCTTTCGGTGGCTGCGTATTTTCGCGACTTCCACGATGCCAGCAAACTCACGCCATTTCGAGTGACGGCTCGCACGCAGGATGCCGTGTGGAAGAGCCTGGGTGAGTACGATCTGCGGCCGCAGCTCCGTGAGCTCGCATCCCGCGTCCCGCTTCCCGCATCCCGTGTCGTCCACGGCACGTTCGACCCAATTCCGATCGCGGGCTCGCGCGAGCTTGCGAATCTGTTGCACGCCAGGCTGATCGAGCTGCCGGTCGGGCATTGCCCGCATGTGGAAGCGACCCAGGAATTCGTTCGGGCGCTGGACGAGTTTCTACCTTCGTCATGAGAGCCACGCCCTTCAGCCTGGTCTTTGCGGATCTCGCCGCCCAGCAGTTTCCGTTGATCGCAGAGGCACTGCGGCAGGGTAAAGTCGATCCGATACAGCGCGATCGCTTCGTGTTGCTCGAGCCGGTGGGTCGATTGCTGCGCAGCATCGTCCCAGACGCGGCGGGCGCAGACGCGCTGGAGGCGCACGTCCTCCTGCTTCATCATGCGTATTTGCACTGGTCGGGCGGGGGCTGGGACTATCAGGTGAGTGAGCGGGCGCTGCGCCGTGCCATCGCGAACAAGCGCATCACATCAGACCTGCCGAGGTCTTCCTTATACGTGCAGCTCCCGGAGTTGCGTGTCTGGGGATCGCCGAACGCCGACGCGCCGGCGGAGCCGCTCGATGGGATGTTTGTGAGCGGAACGGCTGTGCCTGGAGAGATCGCCGTACTTGGGATCTTTGGTCTGCGACCGGATCGACCGGGATTCAGCGCGGTGGGATTGCAAGGCCATGCCGATGCCGACGATGCGGCAGGCGGAGAGATCGAGGTTGCCGCGGCCCGCGAAGATGGCACCGCGGCGTTCGGACCGACGCTCGCAGGGGGCTCAGCCGCCGGCATCTATTCCATCGGAAACGCTGGAGAATTGCTGCTCCTCAGCTGCCGTCTCCTTGCGCTGCTCCCCGATGAAGAAGTCCCGGCAACTCGCACCGTCGAGTAGATTCCGCTTCACCCCCATGAAGACAAAAGCCGCGGCGGGAGCCCTCGAGCGCAAGGCGCGGGCGAAGAAAATCATCGCCCGTTTGAAACGGGAATACCCGGATGCCATCTGCGCATTGCATCACAAGAGCGCGTTGGAGCTCGTGGTTGCGACGATCCTGTCAGCGCAGTGCACCGACGCCCGCGTCAACATGGTCACGCCGCATCTGTTCGCGAAGTACCGCACCGCCGCCGATTACGCCGCCGCCGATCCGAGAGTCCTGGAGCAGGAAATCCAGTCCACGGGCTTCTTCCGCAACAAGACCAAATCGATCATCGGAATGGCGCAGGCGCTCGTGGAGCGGCACGGCGGCGAAGTACCGCAGACAATGGAAGAGCTGACCGCGCTGCCGGGCGTCGGGCGCAAGACGGCAAACGTGATCCTGGGCACCTGGTTTAAGAAGAATGAAGGGATCGTGGTGGACACCCATGTCCAGCGTCTCACAGGGCTGCTCAAGCTCCGCCGCCAGGACGATCCGGTGAAGATCGAGCAGGAGCTGATGACCATTGTGCCGCGAGAGGACTGGACGTGGTTCTCGCACACGTTGATCCAGCACGGGCGTCAGGTCTGCATCGCGCGCCGGCCGCGATGCGCGGAGTGCGTGCTCAACCGGTTGTGCCCGAGCTCGACGGTATGATCACCCTCCCACCGGTCGATCGATCCGCGTTGGTCGCCACGCGGCGCGATATCCATCAGCATCCCGAGCTCGGGTTCGAGGAGACGCGCACGGCTGCGCTCGCGGCCGACCGCCTCCGCAGCCTCGGCTACCAGGTCACGACGGGCGTTGGGAGAACGGGCGTCGTCGCGCTCCGAAACGGACGCGCCGGGGGGGGCGCGCGCTGCGTGTTGCTCCGCGCCGACATGGACGCGCTGCCGGTAGAAGAAGGAAACGCGGTGCCGTATCGGTCGCAGCACCCGGGCAAGATGCATGCGTGCGGCCACGATGGGCACGTTGCAATCGGTCTCGAGGTCGCCCGCCGACTCGCGGCACTCGATCTCCCCGGCAGCGTGAAATTCGCGTTCCAGCCGGCTGAGGAGGCGTCGAACGGCGCGCAGGCGATGATCGTCGACGGCGTGTTGGAGGCGCCCACGGTGAGCGCCGCGTTCGGCATTCACCTGTGGAATGAGCTGCCGGTGGGAACTATCGCCGTCACTCCCGGCCCGTTCATGGCATCGGTCGATCGGTTCGAGCTCACGATACATGGACGCGGCGGCCACGCGGCCGCGCCGCACCAAGCCATCGACTCCGTGCTCGTCGCCGCGCATGTCGTCACAGCACTCCAAAGTCTGATCTCGCGACGCCGTGACCCGTTCGAGGAGGCGGTCGTCTCGGTCACAGAGGTGCATGCCGGCCGCGCATTCAACGTCATTCCAGCTCGCGCCGATTTGCGGGGCACCGTGCGCACGTTCGGCGGCAGATTTTACCAGCAAGCGCCGCAGCTGATCGAGGAGACCGCTCAGGGAATTGCGGCCGCGTTCGGCGCGCGCGCGGACGTGCAGTATCGCCGCCTGAGCGCGCCGCTGATCAACGATCGGCAGCTCAGCGACCTCGTGCGGGATGTGGCCGCCGATCTCGTCGGGAAAAACAACGTCCGCGCAGGCGTCCGCACGATGGGTGGCGAGGATATGGCGTATTTCCTGGAAAAGGTGCCCGGCTGCTTCGCGTTCGTGGGTTCGGCCCCGAGCAGTGGAAGCGCGCCGCACCACAGCCCGACATTCGACATCGACGAGGAATCGCTGGTTATCGGCGCGGAGCTGCTGACGAGAACCGCCGTGAGATACTTGAGTTGAACACGCTGGCCTCCGAGCCGTCCGCTTACCTCAAATCCGCCGCGCACCAGCCCGTCCACTGGCTCCCGTGGGGAGAGCTGGCCTTCGCCCGAGCGCAGGCCGAGCACAAGCCGATCTTGCTGGACATCGGTGCTGTATGGTGCCACTGGTGCCACGTCATGGACGGCGAGTCGTATGAAGACTCGAGCGTCGCCGAGATTCTCAATCGCGACTTCGTGTGCATCAAGGTCGATCGCGATGAGCGGCCGGACGTGGACGCCCGCTATCAACGCGCCGTCCAGGCGTTGAGTGGCCAGGGCGGCTGGCCGCTGACGGCGTTCCTGACGCCGGACGGCGAAGTCTTCTTCGGCGGAACGTATTTCCCTCCCGACAACAACCAGTCTGGGCGCCCGGGATTCCGGCGGGTGCTGATGGAGATCGCCCGCGCCTTCCGCGAAGAGGGTGACCGCATCGCGAGCAACGCGCGCGCGATTCGCGAGCACGTTACGCAAACGCTGAACGAATCTCGACCCGGGACAGCCGATGAACCCATGCTGGCCGCGGCGGCGGATCAGATGGCTCGTCTCTTCGATGTTCGCGACGGCGGCTTCGGCTCCGCGCCCAAGTTTCCCCATCCCGCGGCCATCCTGTTCCTGCTCGCCCGTTGGCACGACGCCAAAGCGGGACTCGCGTGGCAGCGTGAGATCGTCGACAAGACCCTGACGGGAATGGCCAAGGGGGGGATCCGCGATCATCTGGGCGGCGGGTTTCATCGCTATTCCGTGGATGAGCGCTGGATCGTTCCCCATTTCGAGAAGATGTCGTACGACAACTCCGAGCTGCTCCGCGCCTATCTGTCGGCCTATCAGGCATTCGGAACGCCGTTGTACAAAGAGGTAGCGACCGGCATCGTCGACTGGGTGCTCGAAGTAATGGCTGCCAAAGACGACGCCGCCTTCGCGACATCGCAGGATGCGGATCTCACGTTCGGCGACGATGGCGACTACTGGACGTGGACGCTGGAAGAAACAGAGGCGGAGCTGACTGCGGGAGAAGGCGCGGTCGTTTCGAGTGTGTTCGATATCCGGGAGACGGGTGAGATGCACCACAACACGAAGAAAAATGTGCTGTGGTGGAAGCAGGACCCGGCGGGGGACGATCAATGGCCGGTATTGCGAACGGCGATGCGCAAGCTGAAGGCCGCGCGCGACCGTCGGCCGGCACCATTTGTCGATCGCACCGCGTACGTCAACTGGAATGCGATGATGGCGGGCGCATTCCTTCAGGCCGGCGCCGTTCTCGATCGACCCGAATGCAATGCCCTGGCCCTCAAGATCCTGGGGCGCATCTGGACGCTCGCGTGGAACGCGAAGACCGGTATGACGCACGTACTCGGGGGAGGGCGGGCTGAGCCGAACGGGATGCTCGATGACAACGTCCAGGCTGCCGCGGCGTTCCTCGACGCCTATGAGGCGACCGGTGAAAGCAGCTGGCTCGAGCGAACGATCGCCGTCATGACGTATTGCGAGCGCGCCCATGGTGATCCGGCGGGTGGCTACTTCGATCTCGCCGAAAAGCGAGACAAGGGGGGCGGCCGCGCCTACCTCGCCACGCGCGCGAAACCCGTTCAGGACGCGCCCACGCCTTCTCCCAACGGCGTCGCCGCCCTGGTGCTTGCAAGACTCTGGGCGTTGACCGACAAGGCCGAGTGGCGGGAGCGACTCGATCGTCAGATCGCGGCGTTCGCGGGCAGCGTCCAGGAGCTGGCGCTCTATGGATCCACGTTCCTGCGTGCCATCGACTGGGCGCTGCACCCCATCACGCGAATCGACGTTTCAGGGCCGAGCGGAGCGGGACCCGCGTGCGCGATGCACCTGCTCGCATTACAGACCTACCGCCCGCGCACCGCGATCGTACGAAAAATCGGCGCCGCGCCGAGCGCGACGGTGTGCGTCGGCACGTCGTGCTCGCTGCCTGTCTCGACTCCGGAGAAACTCGCGGAGCTGCTCGAGCGGTGAACCGTCGAACCCTCGGCCGCACAGGGCTCTCGATCAGTGAAATCGGTTTCGGAGCCTGGGCGATCGGTGGGAACGCGTTCGGCAATTCGTACGGGCCTACGGACGACGCCGAATCGAAGCGGGCGATCCGCCGGGCGTTCGAGCTCGGCTGCAATTTCTTCGACACCGCCGACGTGTACGGCCACGGCCACTCCGAGGAAGTGCTTGGCGAGGCGTTGCGCGCCGTTCGCGATCAGGTGATCATCGCCACGAAGGTCGGCGGCAACTTTTACAACCGCGACATTCATCCGCTGATGCGCGAGCGCATCGCCCAGACAGTCGGGAAGTCGCTCGATGAGATCGACGCCGGCGCACCACTGCCGGTCACGCATGACGCCAACTTCACCGCAGGCTACCTGCGATTTGCGGTGGAACGCTCGCTCGCGCGGTTGCGAACCGACCGGATCGATCTGCTGCAGCTCCACAATCCGCCGCTGCAGCTCATTTCCGCGATGGGCACTTACGAGCCGCTGGAGGAGATGAAACGGGACGGTTTGATCAGGTTTTACGGCGTCTCGGTCCATCCACCCGAGGAGGGCCTGGCCGCGATCAACGCCACCATGCCTGACACTATCCAAATCGTCTACAACTTGGCGCGGCGCGAAGCCGAGGACACATTCCTACCCACGGCGCAGGCCGCCAATGTGGGCGTGATCGCGCGGGAGACGCTGGCCAATGGCTTTCTGGGCGGCCGGTACAGTGCCGACAGCACGTGGGAGCGTGGCGATATCCGCAGTCGCATGCCGCGCCCCTACGTCGCACAGCTCACCGCCCTCGGTGAGCGCGTGCGCGAGCTCGCCGTGAAATCGGGGGGAGGAATGACGGCGGCGCAGCTGGCGCTCAAGTTCGTGCTGGACCGCAAGGACGTCGCGTGCGCGCTTGTGGGCATGAAGACGGTCGCGCAGGTCGAGGAGAACCTCAACGCGGGGATGTAGATGGCGCACAAAAAAGCGGTGATAGAAACCGCCAGAGGGACGATCGAGCTGGAGTTGTTCGGCGAAGAAGTCCCCGGCACGGTTGCGAATTTCGAGAAGCTCGCGAATTCCAAATTTTACGACGGCACCAAATTTCATCGGGTCATGCCGAACTTCATGATTCAGGGCGGGGACCCTTACTCCAAGACAGGCAAGGGACCGGTCGGCACGGGCGGACCCGGCTACACGATCAAATGCGAAACGCAGAAGAACGTGCATAAGCACGTGGCGGGGACGCTGTCGATGGCGCACGCCGGCAAGGACACCGGTGGCAGCCAGTTTTTCATCTGTCATTCGCCGCAGCGGCATCTCGATGGCGTGCACACGGTGTTCGGGCAGGTCACCAAGGGGATGGACGTCGTCAACGCCATCAAGGGCAACGACGAGATCAAGTCCATCCGCGTCTCGTAAAGCGGAGAGGTTCTTGTGATCGCGTTACTACTCGCAATGGCGGTGACGGTGCAGGATTCAGGCGCGTTTGTCGTGCGCCTCGGCACCGACACGCTGTCGATGGAGAAGTACACACGTGCGGCGAACCAGCTGCGCGGAGAGTACGTCATTCGCTCGCCGCGCAGCCAGCATCGCATCTACACGGCCGACCTGAACTCCGATGGCTCGATTCGGCGGCTGGAGCTGGTGACGCACCCATTGAGCGGAGGCCCCGCCGCCGGACCGGCGGAGACGAGAACATCGGTGGAATTCGTGGGCGATACCGCCGTCATGAAGTCGCCCCGGGGCGACAGCACCGTGACGCAAAAAATCGCGGCGCCGCGCGGCACGTTCCCGTACCAGTTCTACGTGTATGGCCTGATGGAGCAGATGGGCCGGTGGGCGCGCGGCACAGGGAAGGACAGCGTTCGGTTCACCGCGCTCTACTCTGCCGATCGAACCAGCGGGGGCTACATCCGCAAGCGCGGCGGCGACACGCTCGTGTTCATGTTTGATGAAGGCCAGCTCGCCGGTGTCGGTCCTTTCACGTTCGGACTCGATCGCCAGGGTCACCTCACATGGCTCACCGGTAAGGGCAGCACGCTGCAGGTTGAGGTTCAGCGCGTTCCGTCCGTCCCGATGGCGCAGGCCACGCAGTCCTTCGCCAATCGGCCGCTCGGCCAACTGTCGCCGCGCGACACCGCGCGCGCGTCGATCGGCGGCGCGGAAGTGTGGGTGGACTACGGCCGTCCGGTGAAACGCGGGCGCGAGATCTTCGGCAACGTCGTGCCCTGGAACGCCGTTTGGCGAACCGGAGCGAACGCGGCCACGCAGCTCGGTACCTCCGCTGACCTCGTCATCGGCGGCGCGCCCATCCCCGCCGGGAAGTACACGCTCTGGACGTTGCCGACCGCGAACGGGTGGAAGCTCATCATCAACAAACAGACGGGACAGTGGGGCACCGAGTACCACCCGGAGCAGGACCTGGTTCGGGTCGACACGAAAGTCGAGACTCTCACGACTCCGGTGGAGCAGTTGGTAATAGCACTTGATTCGGGTGCTCTTACGATCGCATGGGACAAGACGAAAGTCTCCGTCCCGGTCAGCAAGAAATAGTGCATCTCGATTTCGCGGTCGTCGCGGATTATGCGCTGGTCGATCAATCGGGCAAGATGTCCGTGTTGGGCATCTTCCAGCACATCTGGGTACCGCAATTCCCGGCGATGCACCCGCGGCTCCATCTGGTGCTCCGCCTGAAAGGCAGACGGACCGAAGTCGGCGAGCATCAAGTGCAGATCAAATTGATGGACGAGATGGATGCGGAGCTCTTGGGCGGCTCGGGCACGGTGAACTTCGCCGAGCCGCCCGCGGGCGTGACGGAGATCGAGGCGGCGGCGGTGCTCGTGTTCGACGTGCCGTTCCCGCACGCGGGCCAATACCGGTTCGAGATCACCGTCGACGGCGAGCGCAAAGCCACCGTCCCGATCACGGTATCACAGATGCCGCCCATGCCCGCACCGACGTCGCCTTCTTCACCCCCCTCGTCGCCGCAGGCGCCTGGTTCCTAGCACTCTGCCGCTGGGCGCGTACGTGCGGCTACCGTTGCTGCTGCTCGCCGCCGTCCTCGCGCTCGGCTTCGACCTCGGCGGGTATCCGCTGTTCGACCCCGACGAAGGACGCAACGCGGAAGTCGCCCGCGAGATGGCGGAGACGAACGACTTCGTGTTGCCGCATCTCGACGGCCTTCCTTATCTCGACAAGCCGGTTGTGTATTTCGCTGCCGCGGCGGTGACGATGAAAGTGCTCGGGCCCAATGAAACCGCCGCCCGTCTGCCCGCACTGCTCTTCACCATGGCGACGCTCGTGGTCGTGGTTCGCTTCGCGCGCCGACGCTGGGGTTCCGATACCGGCTGGCTCGCGGGACTCGCGCTCGCGACGATGCCGCTGGTACTCGCGTACGCGCGGACTACGATTTTCGACAGCGCGCTCGCGTTCTCTACCACGCTCGCCATTCTGGCGTTCTGGGAGGAGCGGCCGCTCCTGGCGTGGGCGGCGATCGGCCTAGGGTCGATTACCAAGGGTCCCATCGCGATTCTGATTCCGCTCGCGACCCTCGTGCCTTTTGCTCTGCTCGCCGGCCGGCCCCTGCGGCGACTGTTTCCACTCGCGGGACTCGGTCTGTTTCTCCTCGTCGCGCTTCCCTGGTTTGTCGCGGTATCGGCACGGATTCCGGAGTTTCCGCACTACGTGTTCGTGCGTGAGACGTTCGAGCGCGTGACGACGACACGTTTTCATCGCACCGCGCCGTTCTGGTATTACCTGCCGATCGTGCCTATCGCCGCGTTCCCGTGGATCGTGCCGGCGCTGGCACGGTGGAGGAGCTGGCGCTGGGTTTGGCTCGCGCGGCGAGTGAATCCGCAGGCACAGGAAACGATTCTCCTCGCCTGCTGGGTTCTCGGCCCGCTGCTGTTCTTCACGATCAACAAGTCGAAGCTGCCGCAGTACGTCTTGCCGCTCATGCCGCCGTTCGCCATCGGCGCGGCGCGAGTGCTCACCACACAGGCAACCGAGCTCGGCGGTGGGCTCACCGCCGGAAGGCGCACCTACCTCATTGTGGCCACGGTATTCGGAGTGGCGCTGGCAGCGCTGACGCTGTGGTTGCCGGCTCCGATCAGTCTTACGCCGGCCGAGCGCGCCGCCATCCCGTCGACCGCATTGGCCCTGGGCGTGGCGCTGCTCATTTCTGCCGCGCTGATCTGGTATGCGGGTCGTCCTGCCCGGCTCCGCCCTGCACTCGCGGTCATGGGCTATGCGATCGTCGTACTCACCATCCCGTTTGTGTCGCATCGCCTGCGCGTCGCGATTGGGGAGGATCGGTCCGCCAAGACGCTGGCGCAGGTGATTGAAAGCAGCGGGGGCGGGTCGACCGCCGTTCTGGGAATCAGCGCCTTTCCCCCGTCGTTGCCGTTCTACTTGCGGCGGCCAGTTTCCGTCGCCACCGCCAATGGACATGAGCTGACGAGTACGTTCCTCGCCGATTATTACGAGCGCTACTTGCAGATCCCCGATTCACCGCTTAAGCCCGCCGACTACTGGCGTGAACGGCTGCAGCAATGCGCCGTCCCTACCGTCTTCGTGACAAACGCAGGAGACGCGCGCACTCGCGCCTTACTCGATCCACATCTTCCTCTGCTCGCCGTCGAGGGCCGCTACGCGGCCTATGGACCATGTGCGGCATCTTCGGCGCGGTAGCGCGCACCGGGGGGGCCGGGGGGGCCGGGGGGAGCGGGGGGGCCGGGGGGGGCGCGACGCTGCGCCACCCAGAATCGATTCCTCGCATGGCCGCGGCCCTCAGACACCGCGGGCCGGATGGGGAATGCATCGTCGGGCACGAGCGCGCGCGCATCGGCGCGCGCCGGCTCGCCATCATGGATCTCACGACCGGCGATCAACCGTTTCAAAGCCCCAATGGCAAGATCTGGATGGTGTGTAACGGCGAGATCTACAACGCCAATGATCTGCGACGTGAAGCAGCGACGTGGGGCTATCCGTTCCGCTCGCGTGGCGACATCGAAACAATCGTGCCGTTCTACGAGCGCTTCGGCGTCGACGCGGTTGCCCGGCTCGAGGGGATGTTTGGCCTCGCGGTCTGGGACGATGCGCGCGAGCGACTGTTGCTCGCGCGCGATCGCGCCGGCGAGAAGCCGCTGTTCTGGACCGAGCTGAACGGAGAGCTGCGGTTCGCTTCCGAGGTACAGGCACTGCTTGAGTTCCCCGACCAGCCTCGGCGCGTCAATCGCAAAGCCTTGTCGTTGTATCGCGCGCTCGGCTACGTGCCGGCTCCGTATACAATGTTCGAGGGCATCCACAAGTTGCCGCCCGCCTCGCTGCTCATCGCGGAAGGCGGCCGCACCGAAATCCGGTCGTATTGGAGCGCGGCGACGGCGGCGAGCCAACCCTCCCGACTCACATTCGATAGTTCCGCGGAGCTCCGAGACACGTTACTGCGCGCCGTGACGCGCGAGCTCATGTCCGACGTACCGCTCGGCGTCTTTACCAGCGGCGGTCTCGATTCATCCGTCCTCGTCGCGGCGGCGGCGCGAAGCATGCCTGGCGAGCGCATCCACACGTACGCCGTACGGTTCGTCGAGCGCGGGTACGACGAAAGCATGTATGCCGAAGCCGTGACCCACGACATCGCGACGGTCCACCACGTCGTTACGGCCGACGACGAGTCGCTCGGTCGCGCGCTCGACGTCGTCTCCCAAAATTTCGCTGAGCCGCTCGGCGACCCCGCAGTGCTCCCGACGTGGCTGCTGGCGGAGGCGGCCCGCGAACACGTCAAGGTAATTCTCTCCGGCGAGGGCGCGGACGAGCTGTTCGGCGGGTATCCGACGTATCTGGGTCACAAGTTTGCGGAGCGCTGGCAGCGCGTACCAAAACCATTTCGCAAAGCCTTTCGTTGGGCCATGGATCGCTGGCCGTCATCGACCGGCAAGATGACGCTCGAGTTCATGGTGAAGCAGTTTCTCGCGGCGACCGACCTGCCGTGGATGGAGCGCCACCTCACCTGGCTTGGCTCGACGGCGATAGAGGACGGCGCAATCGCGGAGCTCGCATGCAAGCTCGACCGGTTCCCGCATGACGACCCCGTGAATCGCATTCTCTGGTTCGATTTTCTGACTTATTTGCCCGACGACCTGCTGGTCAAGGTGGATCGGGCGACCATGCTCGCGTCCGTCGAGGCGCGAGCGCCGTTCCTGGATCGGGAGGTCATGGAGATGGTCTTGCCCGCGCCGTCGCGCCTCAAGCTGCGTGGCCTCACCACCAAGGCGATATTAAAGGAAGCAGCGCGCGGCCTCGTGCCTGACAAGGTGATCAATCGTCGGAAACGCGGCTTGTCGGTGCCCGTCGCTCGCTGGCTCAACACCGGACTGGCTCCGCTGGCCGACCGCCTCTTGGACACGCCGCTCCTGGCAGAGCACCGGTCGGGAAAACGCAACCACGCTCGCCGGCTGTGGCCTCAGTTGATGCTCGGGTTGTGGGCGGAGCGTTGGGGAGTAGACATCGGACCGTGACGCGCGAAGACGCCCTCGCACTCATGCACGAGCACACGAAGAGCCCGTCGCTGCGCCAGCACATGCTGGCGGTCGAGGCGGCAATGCGGGCCTACGCCGCGAAAATCGGCGAAGATCCGGACCCGTGGGGACTCGTCGGTCTGCTGCACGACTTCGATTACGAGAAGTTTCCCAATCAGGAGCATTCCGCGACGGAGGGGCACCCCGCCTGGGGCGTCGGCGTCCTGCGATCGCGCGGAGTCCCGGAGCCGCTTTGCCGCGCGATCCTCGGACACGCCACCTATTCCGGCGTACCGCGCGACACTCCCATGGCGAAGACGCTCTTTGCGGTCGACGAGCTGTGTGGATTCCTGGTTGCCTGCGCTCTGGTGCGCCCCTCGAAGAGTTTTGCCGATCTCGAGGTTTCGTCCGTCAAGAAGAAGCTCAAGGACAAAGCCTTCGCGCGCGGCGTGAACCGCGACGAAGTTCGCCAGGGGGCGGAGGAGCTGGGTGTGCCGCTCGACGAGCACATCGCGTTTTGTATTCAAGCGCTCCGGCCGATCGAGCCGACGTTGGGCCTCGGAGGGTGACCGCACACGCGTTCTCGAGCGCTCTCGATCGCGCCACGGGCGCGCGACCGATTCCCGGCAACATCGTCCGCCATGTCGCCGTGAGCCGGGATGCGCTCGAGACGATGCTCGAGATGATTGCCGGCGCGCAGCGAGCGGTGCATTTCGAGAACTACATCATCCACGACGATCGCACCGGTTGCCGGTTCGCGACGGCGTGGGCCGAGCGCGCCCGGGCCGGCGTGCACGTGCGCGTGCTGTACGACGCCTTCGGATGCCGCAGCACCAGTCGTGCGTTTTGGCGCGAGCTCCGTCAGCACGGTGTGGACGTGCGGCCGTTTCGGCCGCTCTGGACGAGCGGCCCAATCGAGGCATTCAGTCGCGATCACCGCAAGCTGCTCGTCGTGGACGGTGATCGCGCCATGACGGGCGGCTTGTGTATCGGCGACGAATGGTCCGGCGATCCGGCGCTCGGGCAGGCGGCGTGGCGTGATACGATGATCGTGGTCTGCGGTCCGGCCGTGGCCGCGCTCGAAGGCGCGTTTGGCCGGATGTGGGCGCGGGCCGGCTCGGCCCTTCCCGAAGACGAAGCGGCGACAACGACCGACGAATGTGGGCCGTCGGCAGTGCGCGTCGTCGAGGGCCTTCCGGGACAGTCGCGCATCTACCGCACCGTGCAATTGCTCGCCGCCGCCGTCACGGAGCGGCTCTGGATTACCGACGCATATCTCATGGCTCCGCCTCCGCTGTATGCTGCGTTTGTCGACGCGGCCCGTAGCGGCGTGGATGTCCGTCTGCTGCTGCCCGGCACCACCGACGTGCCGATCGTTCGCATCTTCACGCGCAGCGGATATCGCGAGCTGCTGCATGCCGGCGCCCGCATCTTCGAATTCCGCGGACCGATGCTGCACGCGAAAACGCTCGTCGCCGATCACGATTGGGCGCGCGTGGGGTCGAGCAACCTCAACGTCTCGAGCCTGCTCGGGAATTACGAGCTCGACCTCGTGACCGAAGCCGACGGCCTCACGGGCACTTTGGCGACGCAGTTTCTGCACGACATGACGCAGAGCCGGGAGATCGTGCTCATGGCGCGGCGCCGACTGCCGTTGCCGCCGAAACTCGTGGCTGCTGCGGCCGAGCCTCCATCGTCCCACAAGCGGTCGCTGCGTGAGCGGCAGGCGGCGGCGGCCGTTGCACTCATGCAGGCGGCGGGCGGCGCCCGCCGAATGCTCGCGGGGGCGGCGGCGGGTCTATTTGCAGTGATCGGCGTGTTCCTGATTCTCTTCCCGCTTACCGCGAGCGCGGTGCTGGCGGTGGGAGCGTTGGCGACGTCGCTGTGGCTGGCGGGCTATGTCGTCGCGCGACGGCGGCGCCGCCGTGAGACCGATGCCCACTGAAGCCGGGATGCCCCCGCCCCCGCCCCCGCCCCCCTCCCCGTCCCAACCTCCCGGCGGGGCAAAGCGTATGGGAAGCGGACCAGACGACCGGGGGCTCGTTGCCAAAACCCTGGCCGGCGACCGTGCGGCATTCGGGGAGCTGGTCGAGCGCTATGCGGCACAGGCGCGCCGTGTTGCACGGGCGGTGTTGGGTGATCCCGATGACGCAGATGACGCCGCGCAGGACGGCTTTCTCTCGGCCCTGGTGAAGCTCGCTCAATTTGATGCCCGGCGTCCCTTCGGCCCATGGCTGATGCGGATCGTCGCAAACGCCGCCACCGACCGGCGTCGCCGCCGCAGCGTTCGGCGCGCCGAGCCGCTCGATCCAGCGCTGGTTGGCGGAGGCCCACGGCCCGACGCGGCAGCCGTGCAAAGTGAGTTGGGCGATCGCTTGCGCGCCGCCCTGGCCGAGCTGCCCGAGCGGCGGCGTACCGCGGTGGTGCTGTTCGACGTCGAAGGATACTCGCACGCCGAGATCGCCGGCATGCTGGGAGTTCCCGAAGGGACTGTACGCTCGGAGGTATTTCACGGACGCCGACGGTTGCGGACCCTTTTGGCTGATTGGAAGGAGTAGGTGAAATGAATGACTCGCAGATGTTCGACCATCGCCCGGATCCCGAGCTCGGGGCCGCTTTGCGTGCGGCCCTGGAGCCCAGGCAGGATCAATCCGCCTTCGTCGCTCGCGTCATGGCAGGATATGACGAAGCACTGCGGCGGGCGACGGTCCCGACGTGGGACGTGCTCGCGTCGTGGTTCCGCCCGGGCGTTGCCGCAGCGGCTGCGGCGCTGCTCGCCGGTTTCCTGATCGGCCGCACCGTGTTGTTCGCCGGGGCCGGGGGTGGAGCCGCTCCGGTGTCGATGGATGCCGCGATCGCCTCCGCCGCGGTTGGTGGACCGGGACGCGGCGTCGCAGCCCTCGTCACGGCGCCGTCTCCGCCTGATCCGAGCATCGTGTTCAATTCGTTAGTAGAGCAACGCTAAAGGAACATCGAGGAGCCATGCTGAATAAACCGAAACTCGCTGCCGTGGGACTGCTCGCCGCCGTTTTTCTGGCGGGGGGCCTCGCAGGTTGGGGTGGCCACGCGGCCGCCGAGCGCGATGATGCCAGAATGCGCGGACGCCACGGCCCGGACGCCATCGTCGCCTACCTGAGCCGTGAGTTGGATCTCAGTACCGCGCAACGGGACTCGGTGCGCGCGATCTTCGAGCGGCACCGTCCCGAGACCGATTCCCTCTGGGCGCAGGTCCGCCCGCGCTTCGACTCGATCAAGGCCCGTATGCGCGCCGAGATCGACGCCCAGCTCACGCCGGCGCAGCGGGAGAAGCATCAGCGACTGATCGACAAAGCAGAGCATCACCGTAGGGAGAGCTCCGGGGAACGCGGGGGAGGGGGACCGAACTAATGCGGTGGCCTTTCGCTGTCATGTTGGCCCTGGCGGCCTTCCCAGGCGGGCGCCTCGCGTCGCAGCAGCAAGCCCAAAAGGAAGTCACGCTCAACGAAGCCGTCGAGCGCGCGTTGCAGGTGCAGCCCGCGATGGTGCAGGCGCGGGGCGATCAGCGCAATGCCGGCGCGGCGATGCGTTCGAGCCTCGGCTCGTATCTCCCGACCGTATCCGCCAGTGGGTCTTCCCAGAGAATTGGCGGGACCCGGTTCAACTCCTCGACCAACCAAACGCTGACGCTTCCCGCGTCGACGGCCTTCAACGGCGGCCTGAGCGCGAGTCTGGTGTTGTTCGATGGCTTTAGCAGATTGGCTGACGTGCATTCGTCGCATGCATCGCAGGATGCCGCCGAAGCGGGCGTGGTGAACGAGCGCTTTCAGGTCACGCTCCAGACGAAACAGGCGTTCTATAACGCCCTCGCCACCGAGGACCTCGTGCGCGTCGCCGCAGCGCAGGTGCGTCGGGCGCAGCAGCAGCTGCGGATCTCGGTGGACAAGCTGCACGCCGGCTCCGCGACGCGTTCCGATTCACTCCGCTCGCTCGTGGATTATGGCAACTCGCGGATCGCACTGTTGCAGGCGCAGGCGAACCTGCAGACGGCTCAAGCGAATCTCGGCCGCCAGATCGGCGTCGACGCGCTGGTGCGTGCGGTACCAGACAGCGTTTTACCTCCTCTGCCGGACACGTCGGGGTTGCATCAGTCCGTGATCGCGAACACTCCGCAGGTCCAACAGGCTGACGCCCAGGCGCGGTCGTTCGGCGCCCAGGTGGCGATTTCGCGTGCCCAGTACTGGCCGACGTTCAGCGTCTCGATCGGAAATTCCTATTCTGGCTCCGTGGCACCCTGGACGTCGACCCAGGGCTATGCGTCGGGTTGGCGCGTCATCTTCAGCGGGCAGTGGAATCTGTTCAACGGATTCTCCCGCGAGAAACAGCTCACTTCGGCCGTCGTTGCTCGCGACGAGGCCGAAGCGCGAGCGGCTGACACGCGCCGGCAGGTCAACGCCCAACTCACCCAACAGATTGCTGCGCTGGCGACCGCGTACGAAAAAATTTCGATCGCCGAGACGAACGTGGCCGCGGCGACCGAGGATCTGCGGGTTCAGAACGAACGGTACCGCGTCGGAGCCGCGACGATCCTGGATCTCCTCACGTCACAGACGGCGCTCACCACGGCGGAGCAGAACCTCGTTCAGGTGCGCTTCGATTATCTGATTGCCCGTGCGCAGCTCGAGGCGATCGTGGGGCGCACCCTGTGACGACCGCGCAAGCGCTGACGTTCCGCACGGGCGACACGCCGACGCCCGACACCGTGATTCTGACGCATCACCTGGCGCGCGAGTACCAGATGGGTGCCGAAGTCGTGCACGCGCTGCGCGGCGTCGACATCCAGATCAAGAAGAACGAATTCGTCGCATGCATGGGCCCGTCGGGATCGGGGAAATCGACCCTGATGAACCTGATCGGCTGTCTCGATACGCCGACGAGCGGCGAATACTGGCTGAACGGCCAGAAGGTTAGCGACCTGAGCGACGACGAGCTGGCGCGCATTCGCAACAAGGAAATCGGCTTCGTCTTCCAAACGTTCAACCTGCTGCCGCGCGCCGACGCGCTCCACAACGTCGAGCTGCCGCTCATCTATGCCGGCATGTCCGCCAAAGAGCGCCGCGAGCGCGCGCAGCGGTCACTGCAGCAGGTCGGGCTGGGCGATCGTATGGATCATCGCCCCAACGAGCTGTCGGGCGGTCAACGCCAGCGCGTCGCCATCGCCCGCGCGCTGGTGAATGCGCCAAGCATCCTCCTGGCCGACGAGCCGACCGGCAACCTCGACTCGGCGACGGGCAATGAGATCATGGGGCTGTTCCAAGAGCTCCACGACTCGGGTCAAACCATCGTGCTGGTGACGCACGAACACGACATTGCGGCGCATGCGCGCCGCCAGATTCATCTGCTCGACGGAAAAATCGAGCGCGATGAGAGGACGGAAGTGAAGCCGTGAACAAATCCATCTGGACTGCTGCCGCGCTGGTGGTAGGCGTCATCGCGTGCAGCAAGAAGCAGGCGCCAATCGCGTACGAAGCGGTTCCTGTCGAACGACGCAATATCGTGGTCTCGGCATCCGCATCGGGCGCCATCGAGCCCGTGTTGACCGTGGACGTGAAGTCCAAGGCCTCCGGCGAGATCATTGCGATGCACGTGCAGACGGGCGACGACGTGAAGAAAGAGCAGCAGCTCGCGGAGATTGACCCGCGGATCCCGCGTAACAACCTCGCGCAGGCACAGGCAAATCTCGCGGTCGCGCAGGCACAGCTCAGCAACGCGAAGGCGCAGCTCGCGCGCTCGGATACGCTGTTCAAGGCGCAGGCGATCACGCAGACCGAGTACGATCAGTCCAAGCTCGACTACGCCAACGCCAACGCGGCCGTGATCCGCGCGCAATCCGACCTCGAGAACGCGCGCGACCGCATGACCGACACGAAGCTGCGCGCACCTCTCGCCGGGACCATCATCGCGAAGAACGTGGAGCTGGGTACGGTGATTTCCTCGCCGACGACGGACGTGGGCGGCGGGACCGTGCTGTTCAAGATGGCGAACCTCGATACCGTGCAGATCCGCGCGCTCGTGGACGAAACGGACATCGGGAAGGTGCAGGCCGGCCTGCTCGCGAGCATTACGGTCGATGCGTATCCCAACCGGCCGTTCGAAGGCGCGGTCCTGAAGATCGAGCCGCAGGCGACGGTGCAGCAGAACGTGACGATGTTCAACGTTCTGGTGCGCATCCCGAACCCGAATCATCTCCTCAAGCCGGGCATGAATACGGAAGTCGAGATTCACGTCGGGCAGCGGCAGAATGCGCTGGCCATCCCCAATGCGGCATTGCGGACTCAGCGCGACGTCGCATCGGCGGCCCAGGTGCTGGGGCTCGATCCGCAGCAGGTGCAACAGCAGCTCGCAGCCCAAAAGCCGCCGACCCCGACCACCCATGACAGCGCTTCACTCGGCGGAGGCACCGCGACGCGAGGGGACTCGGCCCGTGGTGGGAACACGATGACCATGCCGGATGGACGGACGATTCAACTGCCTCCCGGCGTGACCGAAGCGCAGGTTCGCGCGGCATTTCAGAAGCGGATGTCGGGCCAGGAGCTGACGCCGGCCGAGCAGAATGTGATGACGGCAATGCGGGCGGCGTTCGGGCGGGCGGGCGGTGGTGGCGGCGGTGGGGGGGGAGGAGCCGGTGGCGGCGGCATGCGGCGGAGTGGAGGCGACGCCTCCAGCTACATCGTCTTCACGCTCCGCAAAGGACAGCCGACGCCGGTGGAGATTCGCACCGGACTTTCCGATCTCGATCATATCGAGGTGGTGAGCGGTCTGACCGAGCAGGACACTGTGCTCGTGCTTCCCAGCGCGTCACTGATCAATTCCCAGCGCGACATGCAACAGCGCATGCGGAGCTTCACGGGTGGCGGCCTGCCTGGCGTGCAGCAGCAGACGACCACGCAGCAGCGGCCGGCCGCGGCGACGCCCACGAGGCCCTAACCATGCTGCTCGACGAAATCTTCCACGTCGCGCTCCAGGCGATCCGGGCGAACAAGCTGCGGTCGTTTCTCACGATGCTGGGCATCATCATCGGCGTGGGCGCGGTCATCACGATGGTGGCGCTCGGCAGCGGCGCGCAGAAGTCCGTGCAGGCGCGGATTCAGGCGCTCGGCCCGACGCTGTTGTCCATCTATCCCGGCCAGTCATTCCGCGGTGGCGTCGCGATCATGTTCGACCAGCGTGCCAGCCTGACGGTGGATGACGCCGACTCGCTCGCCGCGAGCGCGCGCTACGTGAAGGGCGTCGTCCCCGAGTTGACCCGCAACTTTCAAGTGAAGCGGGGCGGCCTGAACGCCAACGTGAACATCGTCGGCACGACGCCGAATTATCCGACCGTCAAGAACTACACCTTCACCGCCGGCCGGATGTTCACGGCCGGTGAAGATGAGGGTCGGCGCCGTTACGCCGTGCTCGGATCGGCCATTCCCGAAATGTTCAATGCCAATGGAGCCGCGATGATCGGGCAGGAGGTCCAGATCCGCGGCATTCCCTTTGAAATCATCGGCGTGCTGTCGTCGAAGGGCTCCGCGATGGGGTTTGGGAATCCGGACGAGCAGATTCTCATTCCCCTGCAGACCGCGCGCTACCGCATCATGGGCACCAATCGCTTGCGGTCGATCACGGTCGACGCGGCGAGCGTGCCACAAATGACGCTCGCGATGATCGAGATCGAGCGTGTGATGCGCCGTGAGCACAAGATCCGCCCCGGCGGGGAAAACGATTTCCAGATCCGCAATCAGTCGGATATCCTCGCGACCTTTCAGCAGACGACCGAGACGTTCACCTATCTCCTCGCCGGCATCGCGGCGGTCAGTCTCTTCGTCGGCGGGATCGGCATCATGAACATCATGTTGGTCTCGGTCACGGAGCGGACGCGCGAGATCGGCGTCCGCAAAGCGCTCGGCGCGACGCGCTTCAACATCATGTTCCAGTTTCTGGTCGAGGCGTTGGTGCTGTGCCTCGTAGGCGGCGTGATCGGGATCCTGTTCGGCGCCCTGGGCGCCGTGGGCCTGTCGAAGATCGCGCACTGGAATACCTCGATCAGCATCTTCGCCATCCTGATCGCGTTTCTGTTCAGCGCGCTGGTCGGCTTGTTCTTCGGCCTGTGGCCCGCGCGGCGGGCGGCGGCGCTGGATCCTATCGTCGCTCTGCGATACGAGTAGACCCGCGAGCCGACGAAGCGTCGGGGCATTCGGGAAGCTGGATGCGGGATACGAGATGCGTGATTACGAATAGCCAACGCATCCCGCATCCCGCTTCTCGCATCCCGGCTTTAGATTCTCGCCATGCTCGCCGTTCTTCTTGCTCTCCTCCAATCCACGGGCGATCCGAATCCGGTATACGACGGTCGCCTCCATCGCATCGAAGTGCGCGTGCCGCGCATCGACGCGCCGTTGGTGCACGTCGACGGCGTCCTCGATGAAGCGGCCTGGCAGCACGCGGCGTTGCTCACCGGCTTCACGCAATACCGCCCGGTCGATAGCCGGCCGGCGCAGGATAGCACGGAAGTGCTCGCGTTCTACGGGCCGGACGCGATCTACTTCGGGATTCGCGCGTTCGAGGCCCACGGGAACGTCGTGCGCGCGACGCTCGCCGACCGCGACAACATCGACGCCGACGACAAGATCCAGATCCTGCTGGACACATTCAACGATCGCCGCCGCGCGCTCCTGTTCGCGGTCAACCCGCTCGGCGTGCAACAGGACGGCGTCCGCAGTGAAGGACTCGCCGGCGCCGCGGGGGGGCAGAACGCCGGCTTTCGATTCGACGGCGTCGTCGATCTGAATCCCGACTACGTCTACGAGTCAAAGGGCAGAGTCACCCCTTGGGGCTACGAAGTCGAAGTGCGCATTCCCTTCAAGAGCCTCCGCTATCAGAGCGGCGCGACCCAGGACTGGGGCCTCCAGATCGTGCGCACGACGCAGCATACCGGCTATGAAGACACGTGGGCGCCCGTGGTACGCGCCAGCGCGAGCTTTCTCATCCAATCGGGGACACTTAAGTCGCTCACCGGCCTGCGCCGCGGCCTGGTCATGGACGTGGCGCCGGAGTTCACGTCGCGCCTGAATGGCGCACCGGTATCGCCCGCCACCTATCGCTACAACAAGATCGATCCCGAGCTCGGCGTCAACGTGCGTTGGGGCGTCACGCAGAATCTGAGTGCCGCGGGTACGGTGAATCCCGATTTCTCGCAGGTCGAGGCGGACGTCGGCCAGGTGACCGTCAACCAACGCTTCGCGCTGTTCTTCCCCGAGAAGCGGCCGTTTTTCCTGGAAGGACTCGAGCAGTTCGACACGCCGAATGCGCTCATTTACACGCGGCGGATCACGTCGCCCGTCGCGGGCGCCAAACTCACGGGGAAGCTCGGTGGGACTGCTGTCGCGTACATCGGCGCCGTGGATGACAACGGTGGCGTCGCAAACGCGCCGCATCCGATCTTCAATCTGTTGCGCCTACGGCGTGACCTGGGGAGCAGCTCCACCGTGGGTATGGCGTACACGGATCAGATCGTCGGCAGCAACTGGAATCGCGTGCTCGGCGCCGACGCGCGGGTCATTTGGAAAAAGATCTGGTTCTCCGACGCGCAGTTCGTGGGCTCGTGGACCAAGGACGTGGCCGGAGCCGGAGTGCGGTCAGGACAGCTGTGGGACGTCACGCTGTACGATCGTACCGGTTATGCCTATGGAAACCACGCCGAGCTCGTCGGCATCAGTCCCGACTTCGCGGCGCTCAGCGGCTTCGTGAATCGCGTCAACCTCGTGCAGGGCCGGTTCGCCAATCGCTTCACGTGGTATGGCAAGCCGGGCGCGAAGCTCGAGAATGCCACCACGTTCATTTTGATCCAACCGGTCTGGCATTATCGGGATTTCTTCCATCTCGGCAGCACGTTCGAGGGAAGCATCAACGAGCAGTGGCTCTTCACGCTGCGTGGCGGCTGGGGCATCAACGCGAACTACCAGAACGCCCATCAGCTCTTCGATCCGCCGGACTACGCCCGCTACCAAGTAGATTCGGCGGGGACCCTGATTCCCTTTGTCGTCCCTCACGGCCGCTACAACCTCTGGGGTGGCAATATCGGCTTCAACACGCCGAACCGCGCGCTCACCCTGAACGCAAACGTCGGCGCCGGCATGGGCGTGATCTTCGCCGAAGCCGCGGAATCACGTGGGCTCAACGCCTTTGTGGGAGTCACATGGAAGCCGACGAACGCGGTACGCGTCGACGGCCAGTGGACGCATCAGCGTCTCACGCGAGCCGCGGATGGCAGCTGGTTCTCGACCGCGAACATTCCGCGGCTCAAGCTCGAGTACCAGCTGACGCGCGACATTTTCTTTCGGTATGTGGGCCAATACACCGCTCAACAGATCGACGCGTTACGTGATCCGCGCACCGGCGATTCGCTCGTCGTCAACGGCCAGTCCCAACCGCGCCACACGGATACTGAGTTCCGCAACGACGTTCTCTTTTCCTACAGGCCCATTCCGGGAACGGTGTTGTTCTTTGGATATGGTGCGTCACTCACCGAGCCGGAGCCGTTCAGCTTCGGCCGGCTCACGCGCACGGGCGACGGCTTCTTCCTGAAAGCCAGCTACCTATTCCGGATGTGAACGGCCTGGGAGCTCAGCTCCTCGACGAACGGCTCGCCAAGCAGCGGCAGTATGTGCTTGCGAACACACGCGCGCGCTGGGGATTCGTCGGCTTCGGCATCCTCCTGCTCGGCATCGTCAAGCTCGCCGGCATCAGCGCGATCTCGCCGTGGTTCCTGCTGGCGTTTGCCGCGATCTTTGCCGGGGCCAACGCGGGAGTGCGCCGGCTGGTGCAGCGCGGGCCGTTCCAGCCGTGGTACGCGCAGCTCAATCTGGTCGTCGGCTGTCTCCTGATCTCGGCGGTCGTGTTCGCGATGGGCGCGAACGGCCACGTGCTCTACGGCGCTTATCTGATCGCGCCGCTGCAAGCGGCATTGTACCTCGAGCGACGCGACGCCTGGGGCGCGTTGATCACCAATTTGGTTGCGTTCGCCCTCGTGACTGCCGTCGCGCAGGTCGCGGGTCATGGCTGGCCATGGTCCCTCTATCTGCAGGAAGGCCTCGTGCTGGTCTTCGCCTGCGTCGCCCTCGTTCCCATGCTCGTGCAGATCGTCGAGCGGCTGCGGCACGCGCGCGGCGTGCTCGGCGAGATCGAACGTGGGGACCTGACGCGGCAGATGGAAGCCGGCGAAGGCATCGCCGCCGACGAAATCGGATACCTCAGTGTCAGCGTGAACCGCACGACGGCGGCCATCACCGACATCATCCGCGAAATCGGCAAACAAGGCCACGCGCTCGCCGCCATGGCGCGTGAGCTCGCCGTCTCCGCGCGCGACCTGCAAACCGCTTCGCAGGAGATCTCGACCACCACGGACCAGCTGTCGGAGGGAACCGAGCGCCAACGCCAGCTCATCGTCTCCGGCCGCGAGGACTCGGAAGCAGCGTCGGGTCTCGCGACCACGTTGCACGCGCGCGCGCAGGAAGCGGAGCGGCGAATAACCGAGATCGCCGTGCAGGCGCATCGCCGCGGCGAAGAGGTGTCGCGGGCGAGCACGTACTTGATGAATCTGCTCGTGCACATGGATCACGCGGCCGAGGTCGCGATCGAGCTCGATCGTGAATCACGGGAGATCGGCAAGCTCGTGGACGGGATCACGCGCATTGCGAGTCAAACCGATCTGCTCGCGCTCAACGCGGCGATCGAAGCCGCGCGCGCCGGTCAACATGGGTTAGGGTTCCGCGTCGTCGCGGGCGAGGTTCGGAAGCTCGCCGAGCAAAGCGCGCGATCCGCGGAGGAAGTGCGCACCCGTGTGCGCCAGACGCAGGGCCAGATCGGCCGGGTCGTGGAGGCGATGCAGCAAGGTCGTGTAGCGGCCCAAGGCGTCGGCAGCGTCGCCACCACCGTACAAGGTGCGCTCGACGCGATTTTCTCCGACCTCAATACGACGGTGCAGTCCGCGACCTCATTCGCGGCTGAAACCGAGAATCAGACGAAGCGCATGCGTGCGGTGCTGCGCCACATGGAAGAAGTCGCGGCGATCGCCGATGGCGCGGCAAGCGGTGCGCGACAGACGTCGGCCGCCACCGCGCATCAGTTCGCGTCCCTCGGCGAGCTCACAACGACGTCGCAGCATTTGTCAGAGGCCGCGACGCAGCTGGCACAGACGATCCGGCGCTTCCGCGTGAACGGGGGCAGCGGGGGAGGTTCGTCACCAACCGCGGAGTAAGGGCGCGTCTCCAAAATCCCACAGCAGAAACGCGATCAGCTTCGATCGGGGCGATGAAACGCCGCTCACGGGAACCTCGGCGCCGACCGATCCGGCGACGTGACCGAGGCGTGACAGCTTGATCCAGAGTTGGGGATAGAGGGAAAGGGCATTCGGGCCGGCGCGCGGCACGTCCCACCCCCCTTCGATCATCGGCACCAGACGTCTCGCGGCAATCGCATGGCTGATGCCCAGCCGGTACGACGCACCCGCAATCCCTCCGGCCTCTTCCCAACTCGCCACTGCCTGGCCTTGGATCGTGAAGCCGAGCCGTTCCACCCCGGCCGACAGGTACGGCGCCAGCTCCCACCGGTCGCGCCGGCCGAGTGGAGGCGTCACCTCGATGCCGAGCGTGGCGAGCGCACGATGTTCGAGGCTGTGCCAGATGTTGTATTTGAGAGCACCGGTTACCGCCGCAAAGGGGCGGTCCCGTGAATCGAGGACGGTCGTCGCTTCTGCTTCGAACTGGAACCGACGGCCCAGTCGCCGTTCGTAAATCAGCTGCTGCTCGTATGCATGCGCGACGGCGATCAACTCATTCTCGGGGAAGGCCTTCTCGATGAGAAAGCCACGCGCAAAGTTCAGCTCGCCGGGCGGCCAGCCGTGGTCGCGACACAGCGAGCGCACGTACCGGACGACCGTACGGATTTGATCGGGTGTCGCACCCTCGCCGTACGCGGGCATATCGAGCGACAAGCCAAACGCCGCTCCGCCGCGCGTGACGATCCCGATCCAGCGGTCCTCTGTCTCGGCAGTAGACGCCGCGCACGACGCGAGATCCGCGGGCGGCACTTCGAGCTTGGTCGATGGCGCGGGCGTGCCGCGCGCATCGGCGCCATGGCAGCGACTGCACCATGCCGTATAGAGACTGTCGCCTTGCGCGCTGAGGCTAGATGCCCACAGCGCGGCGCAGGCGACGAGCCTCAGTATTCGCGCCACGGCTGATCTCCTCGATATCGGCGGTCTTGAGAGCGCCATCGCGGACGACGACGTGGCCGTCGACGACCACATGGCGAACGTCAGCGGGCTGGGCACTGTA
>WNFD01000186.1_pt1 | contig 98565 bp, 94 predicted proteins | sample 5400491 | NCBI WGS metagenome assembly WNFD01 (sample SAMN13153343, study PRJNA577476) | soil metagenome | isolation source: 120 cm saprolite under Douglas fir tree site 2 hole 2 replicate 2 | place: USA:California | collected 2015-04-18 | reverse complement strand
CAGCCTATGCGCCCCGAGCGCGAATGCTCGACTGCGAAAGCGCGTCGATGTTGCCCCTGCAGTCGGTCCAGGAAACCCCGGACGATGGGTACCCATGCCATTGCGGAGCCAGCCACATCATGCTCGGGACGGGACGCGCAGCCGCCGGGACGGACCGCCCGCCGGACGGGGCGAGCCGCTTTACCCGGGAGCCGGCTCGATCGCGAATCCTTCTTCGCCGAGGCGCACCCGGACGATCTCGTCGAATCCCTCCTCGGGCAGAGGCGGCTCCATCCGCCGCGCGGCCGTATAGATGGCCACGTCGGGCACGCGGGCGGGGCCTTCCCGGGCGGCGTTGCGCCGGATCGACTCTCCCACCGAGGCGAGGAAGTGCACCGCGACGACCCGGGCGCCCGCACGCCGGGCCGCTTCGATGAGCGGCGCCCGGTCGGCCCGGCGCGGGTTCGTGTTGTCGACCACCGCCGAGCAGCCGGTGGCGAGCGCCTGCTCGATCTGCCGGAGCTGGCGCTCGGACTTTCGCCGCGCGTGCCGGGGATGGAGGTCCTTGCTCACATGCACGTGCGTCCCCGCGTAGCGGCTCTGGAAGTAGCCGCTCTTCCCCGAGCCCTGTAAGCCCATGAACACAACGAGCTCCATGCGCTCGCCCGTCCGCCGTTCCGGTGCAGCGCTGCGGCATCATGCCGAACTTGGTACGCAGCTTTTCAAGAAAGGAGCGCACCAAGTGTCCCGCTACGTCCTCCCCGACCTTCGGTACGACTACGGCGCCCTGGAGCCGCACCTCTCCGGGAAGATCATGCAGCTGCACCACGACAAGCACCACCGAACCTACGTGGATACGGCCAACGAGTGCATCGAGAAGCTGATCGAGATCCGGCGCAGGCGCGACTTCGACGGCATCGCGGCGCTCGAGCACAAGCTCGCCTTCAACGTCTCCGGCCACGTGCTGCACAGCCTGTTCTGGCAGAACCTGGCTCCGCGGGCCGGCGGCGAGCCCGACGGCGAGCTGGGCCGCGCCATCGCGAGCGACTTCGGCAGCTTCGATCTCTTCAAGCAGCAGCTCGTCCACACCGCCTCGACCATCATGGGGTCGGGCTGGGCGGCGCTGGTCTGGGACCCCGTGATCCGCCGCCTGGGCACCACGCAGATCCACGACCACCAGTCGGAGGTCACCCAGGGCGGCATGCCGCTCTTGGTGCTCGACGCCTGGGAGCACGCCTACTACTTGCAGTACCAGACGGAGAAGAAGAAGTACTTCGACGCGATCTGGAACCTGTGGAACTGGAACGACGTGGCCCAGCGCTTCGCGGCCGCGCAATCCGTGGATCTCAGAGTGGACCAGGCGTCGGATCGGTCCGCCGCCGCCCCACCCTCTCTGCACTAGTCGCCGCCGACAGTCGCCGCCCCTAGGGCGGCGCTGTGCTCTTGGAGTGGCCGGTCGGGCGGCGCTACGCCTTTCACAGCGCGGACGTCATGGCATGCGTCCCCAAAGGCTTGACGTCCGGCGCTGCGCCTTGCGGGTGGGTATGATCTGCCCGCCTTGCGCAGCCCCTGGCTCCTCTGGCTCGCCGCGGCCCTGGCTCTCGCGGTCCTCGCGCTCCTGCACACGCTCTTCTGGAGCTGGGTGTACCGGGTCCGCCCCACGCACGACGAGCTGCGGTTCGCGCGCACGCAGGACGGCTGGCGCGTGGCCGTCGCCCGCCGGGTGCCGCGGGGAGAGCCGCGCCGGCCGCCGGTGCTGCTCTGTCACGGGCTGTGGGTCAATCGCGGCAACCTCGACTTCGGCGTTCCCCGGTACTCGCTCGCGCTGGCCCTGGCGAACGCGGGGTTCGATTCCTTCGCGCTGGATCTGCGCGGGCACGGAGACTCGCGCCGTGGATCGCCTCCGGCCTGGAGCTTCGACACCTACCTGTCGCAGGACGTGCCGGCCGCGCTCGACGAGGTGCGTGCCGCGACCGGCGCGGATCGGGTCCTGTGGGTGGGCCACAGCCAGGGCGCGCTGCTGGGGCTGGTCGCCGCCGGGATGCATGCCGGGCGCATCGCCGGCGTGGTCGCGCTCGCGCCGCCCACGCATTTCGCTGCCCAGGAAGCGCTGCGCAAGCTGCTGCCGTACTCGTTCCTCGCCCGAGGCCGCGGCCACCGCTTCCTCGCCCGGGCGGCGTCGCCGCTGGCAGGCTGGTTCCATCCGGGATTCGAGCAGTTCGCCTGGAACTCGCGCAACGTCGATCCGCGCATCTACCGGCAGGTGCTCGCCAACGTGGTCGAGGACATCCCGCCCCGGGTGCTGGCGCAGTTCCTCGATTGGATGCGGCGCGATCGCTTCGCCTCGCTGGACGGGCTGACCGACTACCGCGCCGGACTCTCCGGCGCGCGGCAGCCGGCGCTGTTCGTCTCGGGTGCGGTTGATCTCCTGGCGCCGCCCGCGGCGGTGCGGGCCGGGTACGAGCTGTGGGCAGGGGAGAAGGAGTACTGGAACGCGGGGCGCGAGGCCGGCCTGTCGGTCGACTACGGTCACTCCGACCTGATCTTCGGCCGCCGGGCGCCCGAGGAGATCTACCCGCGCATCGCCGCCTGGCTGCGCGCCCACAGCGAGCCTGCCGTCCCGGCGCCCGCGCCCGCCTGAACGGCGCGCGGCCGCGCGGGCGCCCGCCGCTGCTGCGTGCCGCCTCTTCCGGGCGCACTCTACGCGCATGGTCAAGGGACTGTTCGCCGGTCTCGCGGGATTGAGCGCGGCGATCGCCGCTTTCCAATTGCAGAGCGACGGCGGAGCGGGCGCCGGCGCGTCCGCGGCAGCGCAGGACGCGTCAGGCAACGCGCCGTCGATCGCCGGGCGCGCGGCCTCTGACGCCGGTTTCGCCGGTCCGGCGGCGGATGGCGGGAGCGCGCTGGTGCGCGGGCCGGTGCCCGACGCGGGGATGGCCGCGGCGGCGCGGCCCGACGGAGGTCCGCTGTACGTGGGGGATGCGCCGGGGCGATTGCGCTCCGAGGCGGTCGCCGGAGCCGCCGATGCCGGGAGCGCGAACGGAGGAACGCAGGCGAGCTCCGCGGACCAGGCGGAAGAAGTGCGGCGCCTGCGCGAGCGGGTGGCCAGGCTGGAGCAGGAGCTGGCCCGCTCGCGCTCCGATGCGCAGACGCAGGAGCTCGAGAGGTTGAACCAGCAGGTCGCCTCGCTGCGCGATCAGCTCGCGCAGGAGCAGGCGCGCCGGCAGGCGGAGGAGTCGGCCGCGCAGCAGGCGAAGGCGGGCGAGCAGGAGGGAGCGGCGGCGCTGGCCGCGGCGCAGCAGCAGCTCGCCACCGGCGACTACCGCGCGCTCGACCTCCTCGAGTCCTCCGCCGGCTCCTTTCCGGCTCCGGTCCAGGGCGCGGTGAACAGCGCGCGCGCAGCGATCCAGAACGGGGATCTGGCGATGGCGCGCTACTGGCTGTCCATCGCCCAGGCCGAGGAACAGAGGCGGCTCAATGCCCCATCCCGGTGAGCTGCTCACGCAGGGACGATCCGGAAACAGCGGTGGGGCGTGCGCCGGTAGTCCGGAGGAGCGGTTTCGCGCGTGATCTCCTCGGCGCGCAGGCCTTGCAGGCGTGGCTCGAAGCGCTGGTGGTTGGTGGAGAAGTAGAGCACGCCTCCCGGCTCGAGCGCTGCCAGCGCGGCCTCCACCAGCGCCCGGTGGTCGCGCTGCACGTCGAAGGGCGCCGCGCCGGCGCGGGTCGAGAACGACGGCGGATCGAGCATGCAGAGAGTGAAGCGAGGGCCGCACCGGGCGAGGAAGTCGCGCGCGTCCTCGCGCACCAGCTCGTGGCGCGGGCCGGCGAGCCCGTTCAACGCCAGATTCTCGCCTGCCCAGGCCAGGTAGGGCGCGGAAGTGTCCACCGTCACCGTCCGCCGGGCGCCCCCCGCGGCGGCGGCGCAAGTGAAGCTGCCCGTGTAGCCGAACAGGTTGAGGACGTCTCGGCCGTCCGCTTCCGCCCGGACGCGTGCCCGCGTCTCGCGGTGGTCGGGGAACAGCCCCGTATCGATGTAGTCGGTCAGGTTCACCCAGAAGCGTAGCCCTCGCTCGCGAACCGCGATGCGTTCCCCGCCGTGGCCCTGCCGCCCGTACCGCTCTCCGCGGGCGGGGCGCGTGCGGCGGCGCTTGAGGTGGACGTGCCCCGCGCTCACGCCGAGCGCGGCGGCCGCAGCCTCACCCATCGCCTCCAGCCATCCGGCCGCTGCTCTGGTCTGCGACCGCTCGTACTCCGCCACCACCAGGTGACCTTCGTACCAGTCCACCGCCGCGCGGATCTCGGGGACGTCCCAGTCGTAGAGACGGAACGCGCCGACGCCCTCGCGCTCGAAGGGGCGCCGGAGGCGGCGGAAGTTCTTCCGCACCCGGTTCGCGAGCATCTCGGCCTGGCGCGGGATGTCACGCGACAGAGTGAGGACGAGAGACATTGCGCTCCAGCGTCGCTCGCCGCCAAGCCCTCGTCCAGCCGCGCAGGTCGGCCGCAGCCCGCGGATCGGTGCGCATTCGGCGTCGGAGCACGAACGACCATTGTCTCCCTTGCTTTCCAGGGGGAGTTTGTCGAACGCAGCGGCGGTAACGTCGATCCAAATGAGTGCCACGGCGGCTCTGCAGCAAGCGACCGCGCAGTTGGCGGCCACTCCGTTGACGCGCCGCGTCCCGTCCCGGGACGGGACGCGCTGCGTTACATCTCGCGTGCTGCTCGAACGACCGCGCGGCATTCGAAGAAGCACCGCTCGCGCGCGAGTCGAGTTCCGCGCCCGCTGCTGCGCCTGACCCTTCCCCCTGGAATCCACGGGCGCGATGCACGGCCAGTGGCGCACACAGCAAAGGATCGCCCAGGACCTGATCGCGCTCAGGTCGTCTCGCGATAGAGGATGACGTCCGCGTCCGAGATGGCCACCAGCCCGCTTCCCACCATCCGGTCGAGGTAGGGAAGCGCCTTCTCGATCTTCTCCGCAGAATCCACCGTCACGACCGTGATCGGCTCGTCCGCGGAGCGCCAGACGGCACGGCGATGGATCCGGCCCGAAGCGCCGTAGCCCTCGACGCCGCGATAGACGGTGGCGCCGGCCAGATCGAGCTGGTGGAAGCGCTTCACCAGCGCCTCCCAGAGCGGCTCGCCCTCCCAGGTATCCTTCGCGCCGACGTGTACGCGGAGCATCTTCGCCTTGCCGGTGAGCTTCTGGTGGCCCACTTTCGCCTCCCCGGCCGCCTTGCGCGGGCGCGCCTTGATCACCTCGACGTCGTGGACTGCGATCAGCCCGTCGGACACCAGGACGTCGAGGTCCGGGAGCACGGCGTCGATGCGGGATCCCTCGTCGATCGCCTCGATGGTTACCGGCAGGTCCGGCATGGCGTCCGGAGTGAGGTCTTCGTGCATCTTGCCCGAAGGGCCGAATCCCATCAGGCCGCGAGTGGCCGTCGCCCCCGCGAGACCGTGGCGGTGGCAGGTGTCCAGGACTTCGCGCCACAGGGGTTTTCGCCCGCGCCGGCGCGATTCGCTCACGTACACCACCAGCCGCCGCGGGTCCTGCACTACATCCTCCTGCCCAGCCAGTCGCCCGCGACGACCGCGCACAGGCCGAGCACGTTGGACGCCGCCAGGTAGGCGATGGCGCCCGCCGCCTGCCCGAGCTGGACCAGCCGGAGCGTCTCGTAGCCGTAGGTCGAAAAGGTCGTGTACGCCCCCACGAACCCGACCGGGAACAGGTAGCGCCAGCCCGCGGACATCTCCGCGCGCGACGCGGCCGCCGAGAGGAAGAGCGCGATGGCGAAGCAGCCGCCGACGTTGATGAAGAGCGTTCCGTATGGCCAGCCGGTGCCGAAGCGGCGGGAGAAGGAGTCGCCGACCAGGAACCGCGCCACCGCGCCGGCGGCTCCGCCGCAGGCGACGAGCAGGATGGCGGTGCTGCGCCCCACGGCGCGGCACACTAGCAGACACTGCTGCCGCGGAGTCGTTCCACTCCCGCCGCGCCATGAAAAAGCGCAGGCCCGCCCTATGGGCGGTCACTGGCTGCGCAGCAATCCCTCGGCTTCCATGGCGGCGCGGACCGCTGGCCGGCCGGAAACGCGCTGCACGTAGGCTTGCAGCGGCGGCCAGCGGCCCAGGTCGATGCCGACCCGGCTGCTCCAGTTGAGCACGGTGAAGAGGTAGGCGTCGGCGACGGTGAAGCGATCGCCCATCAGGAACTGCCGCTTGTCCAGTTGACCGGCGACGAAGTCCAGCTTCGGCGTGAGCGCCTCGCGAAGGGCGGGCCGCTGCTCTTCGGAGGCCCGGAAGACCGGGCCGTACGACTTGTGCAGCTCGCTCGCGACGTAGTTCAGCCACTCTTGCAGGCGGTAGCGATCCATCGAGCCCCAGGGAGGCGCCAGCATCGCGTCGGGCTTGCGGTCCGCCAGGTACTGGACGATGGCAACCCCTTCCGTCAACACCTGGCCGTCGTCGAGCTGCAAGGTCGGGACGTACTTCTTGGGATTGATTTCGGTGAAGTTCGCGCCGCCGGCGGTCCTCTGAGCCTTGGTGTCGACTTGCTCGAGCTCGAACGGCAGGCCGAGCTCCCGAAGCACGATGTGGGGGGAAAGCGAGCAGGCGCCTGGCTTGAAGTAGAGCTTCACGGTGACCTCCAGAAGGGTGCGCGGCGCGCGCGCCCGGCTGTCTATTGATACCCGGGCGGCCGAAACGGCGCGAGGGCTGCTCGTTCAGCCCCGGCGCTGCTCCGCTTCGGCGCGGGTCCGCCAAAGGGCCAGGGCGTAGAGGCAGCCCAGCGCGAAGAGGCAGGCGCAGCCGAGCACAACGTACCGGTGCACCAGGAGCGACGCGCTCCAGCCGAACTGGTCGCTCAACACGCTCGGGTCGCTGGGACCTACGCCTTCGTTCATCCCGAACGGGATGCGGTCGGGGTCGGTTCGCGCGGCCCACCACTGCTCGAACACGTCCGCGAACGCCCCGGCGCCGATGACCAGAAAACCCCAGCGCAACCAGCCGCGCCGGATCGCGCCTTCGGCCGGAGCGTACAGGCTCGCCATCAGCAGGGCGCCCAGGACGAGGCAGCCGCCGTCGCCCGCGAACACGATCAGCTGCGTCACGGCGCGCTGGCCCGGCAGCACCGTGCAACAGAGCTGCAGCAGGAGCAGGGCGGCCGCGCACACCGCGGCCTTCCTCCGGTCGGTCAGCCAGCACCGCACCGCGGCGTAGATCAGCGCGGCAGAGAGGAGCGCCGCGAACACCGGCGACCGGCCCGATCCGGTCAACGTGCGCCAGGGCCCCGGCACGGCCAGCACCCCGCAGAGCCACGCGGCTGTCGCGTGTCCCAGCTCGTGGACCCACATGCTGAAGAAGATCCGGATCAGCGCGCGGCCCGGTCCGGTGCAGACCAGCAGGAACGCGCCGAGCAGCGCCGACGGAACGGCCCAGGCGCGGATCCGCGCTTCCAGCCGGAGATCCTCCACGACGAAGGGGCTGTCCTGCGGGAGCACGAGTCCGGCCGGCTCGAGCGCCGCCGCGCGCCCTTCTGCCTTCGCGTAGATGACTCCGCACCGCGGACACTCGAGGCTCGCGGCCGGCCGCGGCGCGCCGCAGTGCGGGCAGGTCTGCACGCGTAGACTGTACCGCGGCACACATGTCGGTGCGGGTAGGGCCGGCGGAGGAAATGAACGACCCCGGGAGGGCGTATCCTGCCCGGGTGAGCGTGTCCGACTTCGGGCGGTCGCTCGCACGGCTGGACGAATCCGGGGCCGGCCGATGGTTGAGGAGCGGATGGAACGGGCGGAGCTTCGCCGGCGAATTCTGCACGGGACGTGGATCGGCGCGCTGATCGCCGTGGCCTGCCTGTTGATCGGGCTCGCGCTCCTCTGGCCGCGCTGCCAGGGCGGCGCCTGCCCGTCGGTGGCGACGCTGGAGACGTACCGCCCGCCGCAGGCGAGCGAAGTGCTGGATCGCGAGGGCCGCCTGGTCGCGCGTCTCGCGCCGGAGCAGCGGATCGTGGTGCCGATCGCCGGCATCCCGCCTCGGGTGACCGGGGCTTTCCTGGCGGTCGAGGACCGCCGCTTCTATCAGCACCGCGGCATCGACTACCATCGCATGGCGGGGGCGCTCTGGCGCGACCTGCGCAGCTTCAGCCTCCGCGAGGGCTCGAGCACCATCACCATGCAGCTCGCGCGCAACATCTTCCCCCAGCAGATCGGACCGGCACGCACGCTGCGGCGCAAGCTGTGGGAGCTGGTGCTGGCCCGCGAGATCGAGCAGAAGCTGCCCAAGGAACGCATCCTCGAGCTGTACCTGAACCAGATCTACCTGGGGAACGGGTTGTACGGAATCGAGGCGGCGGCGCGCGGCTACTTCGGCAAGCCGGTGGGCGATCTGACCGCGGCGCAAGCGGCGATGCTGGCGGCGCTCCCGAAGGCGCCCACCACCTACGATCCGCGGCGCTACCCGGACGCGGCCAGGCGCCGCCGCGACCTGGTGCTGCGGCTGATGGCCGATACGGGCGTCATCACACCCGACGAGGTGAGCAAGGCGCTGCGGGAGAAACTGCGCCTCTCGCCCCCCGAGGAGACCTCCGGCGCGCCGTGGTTCGTGGCGGCGGTGCGGCGCGAGCTGCACGACCGGTTCGGCGCCGAGGCGGACACCATGGGGCTGCGGGTGCACACCGGGCTGGACCCGGGTCTGCAACGGGCCGCGGAGAAGGAGCTGGTGCGCCAGATCGGCGCCTTGGAGCACCGTCGCAAGAAACCGTGCAACGACGATCACACGGACTGCCTGGAGGGGCTGTTCGTAGCGCTCGATCCTGTGAGCGGAGACGTCCGGGCGCTGGTAGGCGGGCGCGACTACACCCTGTCGGAATTCGATCGCGCGACGCAGGCGCGGCGGCAGCCCGGGTCGGCGTTCAAGCCGATCGTCTGGGCGGCCGCGCTCGACTCCGGCATCCCGCTCTCCACGCTCCTCGCGCCGGACGGCGGCGACTACCAACCGGCGGACCGCATCACGCTGCCGGCCGGTCCGCTCAACCTGCGCGAGGCGCTGCGGGTGTCGTCGAACCGGGCCGCCGTCGCGCTGGGGAACCGGGTGGGCATCCCGCGCGTGATCGAGCAGGCGCACGCGCTCGGCATCACCACGCCCATCCCGGAATTCCCCTCCACGCTGCTGGGCGCCGGGGAGGTGGCCCCGATCGAGATGGCGGCCGTGTTCGCAGCGTTCGCCAACGGCGGGATGCGGATCACGCCGCGCTTCGTCACCGGGGTGGAAAGCCGGGAAGGCAACGTCCTCTGGCTCCCTTCGGTGGAGATGAAGACCGCGGTGCAGCCCGGCGTGGCGTACCTCATGACCAGCGTGCTGACCGACGTGGTCGAGCGCGGCACCGGCGCGGCCGCGCGCGCCGAAGGTCCTCCCGGCGTCCCGCTGGCGGGCAAGACCGGCACCACCAACGACGCACAGGACGTCTGGTTCGTCGGCGGAACGCCGGAGCTGTCAGCCGCCGTGTGGCTGGGCTACGACCGCCCGCGCTCGCTCGGGCCGTCGGCGTCGGGCGGGCGGCTCGCCGCGCCGATTTTCGGGCGCATCCTGCGCGAATACTACCGCAAGAGGCCCGCGCCGGCGCCGTGGGAGCGGCCCGCCGACCTCGAGGAGCGCGACATCGACGTCGCCTCGGGCGGGCTGGCCATCGCGGGATGTCCCCCGGAGCGCGTCGCGCGCGAGCTGTTCCTCCCCGGCACGGCCCCTCCAGACTGCACCGAGCACCACGGCGGCGTGATCGGCTTCTTCGACCGCGTGAGTCGGTGGATGTCGTCCCATTAGCGACGAAGGGATCACCGCGGAGACGCGGAGAGCGCGGAGGATTTCGATTTCTTGCTTCGAAAAACCTCCGCGACCTCCGCGTCTCCGCGGTGTTCTTTCTGATCGACTGACTGACGCAATAAAGCGAAACACGCGCGGGCTTGACCGCGGCACTGCCGGGGACTAGTTGCAACTCGCAAATGTTGCAATCGCAAGAGTATGTAGGTCTTCTGATCGCGGCGGCGCGCCGGTCGCTGCGGCATGCCGTGCAGAAGCGCGTCGCGCCCCTTCGTCTCAACCCGCCCCAGTTCTGGGTGCTGCTCGCAGTCGCGGAAAATTCCGGGGCGTCGCTCGGGGAGATCGCCCGTCGGCAGCGCATCGATCCGCCGGCCGCCTCGCGCATCGTCGCCGCCCTGGTGCGCCGGGGCCTGGTCCAGCTGCAGCTCGATCCGGAGGACCGCCGGCGCTCGCGCCTGCGGCTCACCCGCAGCGGGTCGGAGCTGGTGCGGAGGTTGCGGCCCATCGCCGCGGGCGTCCGCGCCCGCGTGGTGTCCGGCATGAACTCCGGCGAGCAGGCCGCCCTGCGCGCCTCTCTCCGGAAGGTGATCGACAACCTTGAAGCGCGGCCGGCCCGGAGCGGGCGATGACCGCCGTCCTGCTCCTCCTGATCGCGCAGGCGGCGTCCGTCCACGTGCTCACCCTGGAGGAGGCCGAGCGCGTCGCCCAGGAGCGCCAGCCCCAGCTGCGCGTCGCGCGCGCCGGGACCCAGGCCGCCGAGGGGCGCGCGGACCAGGCGCGCTCGGGCCTGTTGCCGCAGCTCTCCGCCACCGCGCGCTATCAGCGCAGCACGGCCAACTTGATCCCGAACCCCGGAGTCACCGGACGCAGCGCGGGCACCAGCCTCGACAACTTCAACTTCTTCAACAACAGCGTGAGCCTCTCCCAGCTGGTGTGGGACTTCGGGCAGACCAGCGGCCGTTGGCGGGCATCGCAGGCCACCGCGCAGGCGACGGCTGATCAGGAACGTCTCACGGGGCAGCAGGTGATCCTGCAGGTCCGCTCCGCGTTCTTCGCCGCGCGGGCCAACAAGGCCCTGCTCGCGGTGGCCCGCGAAAACCTCACCAACCAGCGCCGTCACCTCGACCAGATCCAGGGATTCGTGCAAGCCGGGACGCGTCCCCAGATCGATCTGTCCCAGGCGCGCGCGGATACCGCCAACGCCGAGGTGACGGAGATCAACGCGGACAATGCGTACGTCACTTCCAAGGTGGTGCTCAACCAGGCGATGGGCCTGGAGGGGCCGATCGACTACGAGGTCTCCGACCAGGCGCTGGCGCCGGTTCCGGAGGAGGACCAGGACCTGGGCGCGCTGCTCCAGCAGGCCCTCGACACGCGGCCCGACGTCTCCTCCGCGGTGCAGCAGGTCCGCGCGCAGCAGCTCACCCTGCGATCGGTCCAGGGAGCGTACGGGCCGACGCTCTCGGCCAACGCCGGATTCACCCAGGGCGGCAACGCGCTCGACGATCTGGGATGGAACCTCAGCGCTGGCTTGACCCTCAGCTGGCAGCTGTACCAGGGGGGCTTCACCGTCGCGCAGACGCACGAGGCGGAGGCGAATCTGGCCGGCGCGGTGGCTCAGCTCGACGCGGTCCGGCAGCAGGTGCGGCTCGAGGTGGACCAGGCGCGGCTCGCCGTGCGCGCCGCCAAGGCCGCCTCGCGCGCCGCGAAAGTGGCGCTCACCTCGGCGCGCGATCGCCTCCAGCAGGCCGAGGCGCGTTACCAGAACGGCGCCGGCAGCGTGATCGAGCTGGGCGACGCGCAGATCGCCGAGGCGCAGGCGGGCGCCCAGGTGGTGCAGTCGGATCTCGGGCTCGCCACGGCGCGAGCGCAGCTGCTCAAGGCTTTGGGACGCTGAAGGAGAGGCGACGATGAGGCGGTGGATCCTGGCAGCCCTCGGCGTGGTCGCCGTCCTCGCGGTGGCGATCTGGCTCGTCCGCCGGTCGGACCAGAAGAAGGCCGCCGAGACCGCCCAGGCACAGGCGCAGCAGCGGGCCGTCCCGGTGGTGACCGCGCAGGTGCAGCAGCGCGACCTGCCCATCTATCTCGACGGCCTGGGCTCGGTCATCGCCGCCAAGACGATCGCGGTCCGGGCGCAGGTGGAAGGCCGCCTCGACTCCGTGCTCTTCAAGGAAGGGCAGGTGGTCCGGCGGGGGGACGTGCTGGCGCAGATCGACGCCCGCCCCTTCCGCGCGACGCTGGTGCAGGCCGAGGGCGCCCTGGCGCGGGACCAGGCCCAGCTCAAGACCGCGCGCATCATCCTGCAGCGCAACCAGGACCTGCTCCGCCGGAACTTGATCGCTCCGCAGGACGTCGATACCCAGCAGGCCACGGTGGGGCAGTTCGAGGGAGCGGTGATCATCGACCAGGGCCAGCTCGACGCCGCCAAGCTCAACATCGAGTACTCGCGCATCACCTCGCCCATCGACGGCGTCACCGGCGTGCGCCTGATCGACCCTGGCAATCTGGTGCGAAACACCGACGCGAGCGGCATCGTGGTCCTCACCCAGCTCGATCCCATCGCGGTGCTCTTCACGCTGCCGCAGGACTTCTTGCCGCAGGTGGCGCAGCAGATGGAGCTGGGCACCCTTCCGGTCGAGGCCTGGAGCCGCGACGGCAACACCAAGCTCGCCACCGGCGAGCTCCTGGTGATCGACAACCAGATCAACCAGAACAGCGCCACCATGCGGCTCAAGGCGACCTTCGCCAATCCCCAGCGCCTGCTCTGGCCGAACCAGTTCGTCAAGGCTCGCCTCTTGCTCACCGTCCGCAAGGGGGCGGTGGTGGTGCCGTCGACCGCGGTGCAGCGCGGGCCCGACGGCACCTTCGTCTACGTGGTCGGGTCCGATCAGACGGTGCAGCCGCGGCCAATCGAGGTGGACCTGACCCAGGGGGACCTGACGGTCGTGGCGCGCGGCGTCTCCGCGGGCGAGGTGGTGGTGGCGGACGGCGCCTCGGCGCTCCGGCCGGGCGCCAAGGTCGCGCCGCGCCCGGCGGCGCCCTCGGCGCAACGGCCCCCGCAGCAGCCCAGCGGGCGCGCGGTCGGAGTCGATCGGTGAGCATCTCCGAACCCTTCATCCGGCGTCCCGTCGCCACTTCGCTCTTGACCGCCGGGCTCCTCCTCGCGGGCGTGATCGGCTACCGCCAGCTTCCCGTCGCGGCCCTGCCGCAGGTCGACTACCCCACCATCCTCGTCTCCACGCTTTTGCCGGGGGCGAGCGCCGACACCATGGCCTCGGCCGTGACCACCCCGCTGGAGAGGCAGTTCGGGCAGATGCCGGGCCTCTCGCAGATGACCTCGGTGTCCGGCTTCGGCAGCTCGCAGATCACGCTGCAGTTCGAGCTCTCGCGCAGCATCGACGCCGCCGAGCAGGACGTCCAGGCGGCCATCAACGCCGCCTCGAACCTGCTCCCGCGCACGCTGCCTGCGCCGCCTACGTATTCCAAGAGCAACCCGGCGGACACGCCCGTCTTGACCCTCGCCGTCAGCTCGGAGTCGATGCCCATCTCGCAGGTCGCCGACGCCGCCGACTCGATCCTGGCGCAGAAGGTCTCGCAGGTCTCGGGAGTGGGGCTGGTGACCATCGGGGGTGGGCAGAAGCCAGCGGTGCGCGTGCAGGCGGATCCGGCCGCGCTGGCGGGGACCAGCCTCACGCTGGAGGACGTGCGCACCGCCTTGGTCGCGGCCAACGTCAACCAGCCGAAAGGCAACCTGGACGGGCCGCGGCAGGACTTCGCGCTGGCCACCAACGACCAGCTCTCCGACGCGGCTTCCTACCGGCCGCTGATCATCGCCTACCTGAACGGCGCGCCGGTCCGCTTGCGCGAGGTGGCGCAGGTGGTGGACGGAGTGGAGAACGCCCAGCTCGCCGGCTGGGCCAACGGCAAGCGCGCGGTGATCGTCAACGTGCAGCGCCAGCCGGGCGCGAACGTCATCCAGGTCGCCGACCGGGTCAAGGCGCTCTTGCCGCAGCTGCAGGCGAGCCTGCCGCAGGCGCTCGAGGTGACCATCCTGAGCGACCGCACCGAGACGGTCCGCGCCTCCGTGGACGACGTGCAGTTCACGCTGGTCCTCACCGTGCTCCTGGTGGTCGCGGTGATCTACGTCTTCCTGCGCTCGGTGCGGGCGACCATCATCCCGGGCATCGCCGTCCCGCTCTCGCTGATCGGCACTTTCGGCGTGATGTACCTGTGCGGGTACAGCCTGAACAACCTCTCGCTCATGGCGCTGACCATCTCCACCGGATTCGTGGTGGACGACGCCATCGTGATGATCGAGAACATCGCCCGCTACATCGAGCACGGCGACCGCCCGTTCGAGGCGGCGCTGAAGGGTTCCAAGCAGATCGGCTTCACCATCGTCTCCCTCACCGTCTCCCTGGTGGCGGTCCTGATCCCGCTGCTCTTCATGGGCGGCATCATCGGCCGGTTGTTCCGCGAGTTCGCGGTGACGCTGGCCATCGCCATCGGCGTCTCGGCCGTGCTCTCGCTGACGCTGACCGCGATGATGTGCGCGCACCTGCTCAAGCCTCACGGCGAAGAGCAGGAAGGGCGGCTGGCCCGCGCGTTCGAAGGCGGCTTCGCCAGGATGCTGGGCGCCTACGAGCGCACCCTGCGCTGGGTGCTGTCGCACCAGCCGGAGACGCTCGCGGTCACCGTGGCCACGCTGGTGCTCACCGGCGTCTTGGCGGCGGCGATCCCCAAGGGGTTCTTTCCCTTGCAGGACACCGGCCTGATCGTGGGCTTCTCCGTGGCTCCCCCGGACGCTTCCTTCGCCCGGATGACCGGCCTGCAGCGCGCCGCGGACGAGGCGATCATCTCCGACCCGGACGTGGCCTCGGTCGCCTCCTCGATCGGGGCCGACGGGACCAACCCGACCAGCAACAGCGGGCGGGTGTCGATCACCTTGAAGCCGCGCTCGGATCGGAAGTCGGACGTGGGGGAGATCATCCGCCGGCTCCAGCAGAAACTCGCCGAGGTCCCCGGCATCACCATCTACCTGCAGCCGGTGCAGGACCTGACCATCGAGACCCGGACCAGCCGCACCCAGTTCCAATACACGCTGGAGGACGCCGACCCCGCCGAGCTGTCCGAGTGGGCCCCGCGCATGCTGGAGAAGATGCGCGCGCTGCCGCAGCTCGCCGACGTCGCCAGCGACGAGGAGTCCGACGGGCTGCAGCTGCGCATCACCGTCGACCGCGACACAGCGTCCAGGATGGGGATCGCCCCGCAGACCATCGACGACACGCTCTACGACGCCTTCGGACAGCGGCAGGTCAGCACCATCTTCACCCAGCTCAACCAGTACCGGGTGATCCTCGAGATGAAGCCGGAGGACGCGCAGCATCCCGAGGCGCTCGACAAGCTCTACTTGCGGGCGCAGACGGGCGAGCAGGTCCCCCTCTCCGCGTTCGCCGATGCGCGGGAGACGCTCGCGCCCCTGGCCATCAACCACCAGGGCCAGTTCCCGGCGGTGACCATCTCCTTCAACCTGGCGAACGGCGCCGCGCTGGGCGACGCGGTGGACGCGATCAACGCGATCCGGGCGGAGCTCGGCCTGCCTCCCGGCGTCCGCTCCGAGTTCGCCGGCACCGCGCAGGCCTTCCGCGAGTCGCTGGCCAGCGAGCCGGCGCTGATCCTGGCCGCGCTGGTGACCGTCTACATCGTGCTGGGCGTTTTGTACGAGAGCTACATCCACCCGGTGACCATCCTCTCCACCCTGCCGTCGGCCGGAGTGGGGGCCCTGCTCGCCCTGATGGTCTGCCGCACCGACTTCAGCGTGATCGCCCTGATCGGCATCATCCTCTTGATCGGCATCGTGAAGAAGAACGCCATCATGATGATCGACTTCGCGCTCGAGGCCGAGCGCGACCAGGGCCTCACGCCCCTCGAGGCGATTACCCAGGCGTGCCTCCTGCGGTTCCGCCCGATCATGATGACCACCATGGCGGCGCTGCTCGGCGGGCTGCCTCTGGCGCTCGGACAGGGGACCGGCTCCGAGCTGCGGCGGCCGCTGGGCATCAGCATCGTCGGCGGCCTGATCGTCTCGCAGGTCCTCACTCTCTACACGACGCCCGTCATCTACCTGTACATGGGCCGCCTCGGGCGCCTCCTGAGCGGGCGCAAGAAGGTGGAGCCCGAGCCGCAGCTGTCGCCATGAACGTCTCGGCCCCCTTCATCCGGCGGCCCGTCGCCACCTCGCTGCTTGCGGCGGCGGTGCTGCTCGCCGGGGCGGCCGCGTACACCCAGCTCCCGGTGGCGCCGCTGCCGCGCGTCGACTTCCCCACCATCTCGGTGAACGCGGCCCTTCCGGGAGGCAGCCCGGAGACGATGGCCTCCACGGTGGCAGCCCCGCTCGAGCGCCGCTTCGGGCGAATCGCGGGGCTGCGCGAGATGACTTCGGTCAGTTACCTGGGCTCGACCAGCATCACGCTGCAGTTCGAGCTGGACCGGGACGTGGACGCCGCCGCGCGAGACGTCCAAGCGGCGATCAACGCGGCGGGCGGCGATCTTCCCGCCAATCTCCCCACCCGTCCGAACTACCGCAAGGTGAACCCGTCGGACGCGCCCATCCTGATCCTCGCGCTGACCTCGCAGACCTTGCCGCTCGGGGTGGTGTACGACCAGGCGAACACGGTGCTGGCGCAGAAGATCTCGCAGGTCCCCGGGGTCGGCCAGGTGTTCGTGGGAGGCGGCCAGCAGCCCGCCGTGCGCGTCCAGGCCGATCCGCAGGCCCTGGCCGGCCTTTCGCTCTCGCTCGAAGACGTCCGCACGGCGTTGGTCAATTCCACGGTGAACCAGCCCAAGGGAGCCGTCAGCGGCGCGGTACAGATGCGCACCGTGGCCGCGAACGACCAGCTCCTCAAGGCCAAGGACTTCGCTCCGCTGGTGATCGCCTACCGCAACGGTGCGCCGGTGCGCCTGCAGGACGTCGCCCGCGTCCTGGACAGCGTGGAGAACGAGCGCGTCGCTGCCTGGGCGGACCACCAGCGGGCGGTCTTGATCATCATCCGCCGCCAGCCCGGCGCGAACATCATCGACGTGATCGAGCGGGTCAAGGCGCTGCTACCGCAGCTCGCCGGGTCGATCTCCCCTTCCATCGACGTGCAGGTCTCGCAGGACCGCAGCCAGACCATCCGCGCCTCCGTCTCCGACGTGCAGTTCACGCTGGTGATCAGCGTGTGCCTGGTGGTGCTGGTGGTGTTCGCATTCCTGCGCAGCCTGCGGGCGACCGCGGTGCCCAGCGTGGCGGTGCCCCTCTCGCTGGTCGGCACCTTCGGGGCGATGTACCTGCTCTCGTATAGCCTGGACAACCTGTCGCTGATGGCGCTGACCATCGCCACCGGGTTCGTGGTGGACGACGCGATCGTGGTCACCGAGAACATCGCCCGCTACGTCGAGCAAGGGATGCCCGCGCGCCAGGCGGCCCTGGTCGGGGCGAAGCAGATCGGCTTCACCATCATCTCCATCACCGCCTCGCTCCTGGCGGTATTCATCCCCATCCTGCTCATGGGCGGCGTCGTCGGCCGGCTCTTCCGGGAGTTCGCGGTCACGCTCTCGGTCGCCATCGCCATGAGCGCGGTCGTCTCGCTGACGCTGACGCCGACGATGGCTTCGCGGCTGTTCAAGCCGGCCCACCAGAACGCGCAGGGCCGCTTCGCTCGCGCGGCCGAGCGCGTCTTCGACCGGCTCCTCAGGGAATACGACCACGCTCTGCAGTGGGTGCTCCGGCACCACGTGTTCATGCTCGTCGTCACGGTGGCCACGTTTCTCCTTTCGGTGGCGCTCTACGTGCTCATGCCCAAGGGGCTGTTCCCGCAGCAGGACACCGGGGCCCTGGCCGGGTTCTCGGACGCGCCCCAGGACGTGTCCTTCGCCACCATGAAGCAGCGGCAGGACGCGGTGAACCAGGTGGTGCTCTCCGATCGCGCGGTCGATCACATGGTGTCGTTCATCGGCGGGAACGGGCCGCTCAACAACGGCTTCGTGTTCGTGCAGCTGAAGCCGCTCGCACAGCGCAGGCGGTCGGCGGACCAGGTCATCGCTGACCTGCGCGCCAAGCTCGCCCGGGTAGAGGGGATCACGCTCTATCTACAGTCGGTGCAGGACGTCCGGATCGGCGGCCGCATTTCGCGGACCCAGTACCAGTACACGCTGCAGGACTTGAACCTCGTGGAGCTCCTCGCCTGGGCTCCGCGGGTGCTGGAGAAGATGCGCACGCTCCCCCAACTGCGCGACGTGAATACCGATCAGCAGACGGCCGGGCTGCAGCTGTTCGTGGACATGGACCGCGACACCGCCTCCCGCCTGGGCATCTCGCCGTCGGTGGTCGACTCCACGCTCTACGATGCGTACGGCCAGCGCCAGGTGACCACCATGTACACCCAGGTGAACCAGTACCGGGTGGTGTTGGAGGTGAAGCCCGAGCTGGCCGCGTACCCCGAGTCGCTGCACTCCATCTACGTGCGCGGGCAGGGCACAGATCCGGTGCCGCTGACCTCCTTCGCGCGCTTCGAGCCGCGCGCCACCTCGCTCTCGGTGAACCACCAGGGCCAGTTCCCCGCCGTGACCCTCTCCTTCAATCTGGCGCCCGACGTCTCGCTTGGGCAGGCGGTGACCGCGATCCACCGCGCGGAGCAGGAGATCCGGATGCCGCCGGGGCTCTACGCGAGCTTCCAGGGCACCGCCCAGGCCTTCCAGGATTCGCTGGCCAGCGAGCCCCTGCTGGTCCTGACCGCCTTGCTCGCGGTGTACATCGTGCTGGGCGTCCTCTACGAGAGCCTTATCCACCCGCTGACGATCCTCTCCACCCTTCCTTCCGCCGGAGTGGGGGCGCTCCTGGCGCTGATGCTCTTCAAGAGCGAGCTCTCCATCACCGCCCTGATCGGGATCATCCTGCTCATCGGCATCGTGAAGAAGAACGCTATCATGATGATCGACTTCGCCATCGAGGCCGAGCGGGACCAGGGCCTTTCCACCCGGGACGCGATCTACCAGGCGTGCCTGCTGCGCTTCCGCCCGATCCTGATGACCACGCTGGCGGCGATGCTCGGCGGCCTTCCGCTCGCGCTCGGGCATGGCGTGGGGAGCGAGCTGCGGCGGCCGCTGGGCATCACCATCGTCGGAGGGCTCCTGGTCTCGCAGCTCCTGACGCTCTTCACCACTCCGGTCGTGTACCTGGCGCTGGATTGGTTCTCGCAGCGCCAGCGGCGGAGAGGCGAGGTGGCGCCAGTCGCCCCGGTCTGAGGCCGCGCGGGCGCTCGCCCGGTGGTCGACGATTGCGTACGTGCGTCGTTCAGTAGTCGACGGAACCGCCTCGACCGCAACGTTCGAAGAGCAGTAGCGGGAGGAGAAGGCGATGGGAGGGACCGGTAGGCTGTCGGCGGATGCGCGGCGAGGAGCCAAGCGCGCCGCGGCGATCCTGCTGCTCGGCGTCGCGGCGTCCTGCGCGCACACGTCGATCCGCAAGGTCGGGGACTGCGACCAGGTCCCCGCCGAGCAGCGCGTCGCCTGCGCCGCCTGCACGGTGAAGAACGAGGCCCAGGGCTGGATCGGCGACTACGAGTACCGGCCCGACAACGACCCTTCGGACCGCTGCGTGCGGGTGAAATGATCGAAAGCCCGCCGGGCTTTTCCTACCGCGGAAGCTCGAGGCGGATGCGGAACGTGTAATCGACGTCGACGGGCTGGCCGCTCGGAAGCCTCGCCGGAGCGTAGCGGCGCCGCTCGAGCGCCTCGACCACCGCGCCGTTCATGAAGGGAAGGCCCTGCAGAACCCGGCAGCCGCGCACCGCGCCGTCCACGGTGACGACGCACTTGACGAGCATCACGCCCTCCACTTCGTCCTGCAGTGCCCGCGGCGTGTACTCCGGGTCCGGTCCGGAAATCCTGCGAGGGGGCGTCATCGTCTCCGTCCGGTACTCCAGCGTCGTGTCCGGACCGGCCGGATTCGATCGCTCCACCGCGGCGTCTGGGCTTGGTACTCGGGGTCCGCGTACACGCGTACGCCTAGGGATCGGACGGGACCCGTCGCCCGGGATTGCCCGCCGATCGGAGCTGGGCGCAAGCTCTGTGCGTAATCGCGCTGGAGGTCGCGGGGAGACTTGTAGCAAGCCGCGGCGACCACGGCGAAGGCGAGCAGGCCCTTCCGACCCGGGGCGATCACGGCCCGATCAAAGCAGACGCAACCCCCGATCTCCAAGCGTCGTGCTACCGTCCACCGCCGTGGCGCTCTTCTCCCGCCGGCTGCCGCACGTGTTCCCTCGCGCCGACCTGGCGCGTGCCCTGGCGCCTACCTACGCGAAGGCGGCGCAGGTGGATCCGGAAGAGGCGGAGGACCGCCTGCTCCGCGCGTTCGCCAGCCAGCGCGTGCTCGACCAGATCTACCAGGGGCTCTCCGCCGCGCTGGCCGAGGCGAAGGGGTCGCGCACCACCGAGGACGAGCTGATCGACAAGCTCTCCACCGGCGTCCAGGCCCGCAGCCGGAAGGTGCGCGCGGCCGAGCTGACCCCGGCGGTCTCGGCGGTGTTGGTGCTCGTCAACGTCGAGGTCGGGCAGGCGCCGGAGATGATGCGCGAGGCGATCCAGGGTGGGAAAGGGCAAGCGCTGCTCCAGGAAGGGCTGAAGGCGCTCGGCGCCCACCTGGTGAAGGAGCTGATCCGATAACGGCCGCCGGGCCCGGCCCGCTCCCGCGCGGAGGAGGAACCGCGATGGCATTCCGCAACCTCGTCGAAGAGCGCGAAGGACCGATCGCCTGGATCACCCTGGACCGTCCCGAGCGCCGCAACGCGCTCTCGCTCGAGCACCTCCGGGAGCTGCTCGAGTGCCTGCGGGCGGTGGGCGATGACCGCGCGTTGCGCGTCGCCGTGGTGCGCGCGAACGGCCCGGCGTTCTGCGCCGGCCACGACCTGAGCGAGATGATCGGCCGCGACGGGGCCTTCTTCCATCAGCTCTTCGCCACCTGCGCGGAGGTGATGCAGACCATCCAGTCCATTCCCCAGCCCGTGATCGCCGAGGTGCATGGAATCGCCACGGCAGCCGGGTGCCAGCTGGTCGCCTCCTGCGATCTTGCGGTGGCCGCGGAGGAGGCGCGCTTCGCCACCCCCGGCGTCAGGATCGGCTTGTTCTGTACCACTCCGATGGTCGCGCTCACCCGCGCCGTCGGCTCCAAGAAGGCGATGGAGATGCTCCTCACCGGCGAGCCGATCACGGCGGCAGAGGCGCTCGCCGCGGGGCTGGTGAACCGGGTGGTCCCGGCCTCCCAGCTGCGCGCGGCGACCCGCGCCCTGGCGGACCGCATCGTCGCCTCCAGCGCTTTCGTGGTCGGCTTGGGCAAGAAAGCGTTCTACCGGCAGCTGCCGATGGCGCAGGCGGACGCCTACGCCTACGCCTCCGAGGTGATGTGCGCGAACGCCGCCGCCGAGGACGCACAGGAGGGAATGAGCGCATTTCTAGCGAAGCGCTCCCCCTCGTGGCGCGGATCCTGAATTTCGCAAGCAGTGCGGCGGGTCCGGCGTCTTACATGGAACGCCTTGTGGATCACCCGAGACGCATTGATAGACCCGTTCCAGGGGAGGTCGTCCCTGGCTAGCGCGCAAGCAGTGCAGTTGGTCCGCCGTCCGGCCGTGCTGCTGGTGGACGACGCGCGCGTGGTGCTCAAGGTGGTGGAGCGGGCGCTCTCCTCGGTGGGATTCACCCTCTCCGTGGCGGACAATGCCGAGCGCGCCCTGCAGCTCCTCGACGAGGAGGAGTTCGTCTGCGCGCTGGTCGACCGGAATCTGGTGTCCGCCGACGGGCTGGAGCTGATCAAGCAGATCCGCGAGCGGCAGCCGCGCTGCGCGTGCGTGCTGATGACGGCGTACCCGTCGCTGGGCTCGGCCGTCGAGGCGCTGCGCATCGGAGTGGTGGACTACATCCAGAAGCCCTCGCCCGACTTCGACGTGATCGCCGATCGGGTGCAACACGCGGTGCGGCTGCACCGCAAGCGCGACGGGAACGATGCGGCCCGCTCCAGCGACAGCGCAGCCCAGGATCGCCGGGCCCAGGTGCTCGTGCGCGGCGCGGACGAGATCGTCGCCAGCCTCCGCTCGCTGCAGAGCAAGATGAAGCCCGGCGCCCGCGCCGCGTTCAACCGCGCGCTGGCCGACGCCGAAGCCCACGCCGCTCTGCTTCGCGGCCGCTGACCCACCTGCACCTACAGATGCGCAGGTAGCTCTGTCCGGCGGCGGATGAAATCCGGCCGCCACGGCCGCGTCGACCTGGAGCTGCTCGTCTCCGAGCCGTAGCCGGGGCTACGACGCGGTGTCCAGGGCGACGACCTTCGGCTCCGGATCGTCCTCGATCTTGCGGACCGTGTCGTTCAAGTCCAGGAAGGTGCGGCCGTCCGCCTTGACCAGGAGGCCCGAGTCGCGGTTCAGGCCGCCGTCCTGGACGAAGAGCCGCAGGTACCCGCCCGGGATGGGGACCGTCTCGCCGTCGGCGCAGGCGATGACGGCGCATCCGGTGGCGCGCAGGCGCTCGACCATCTCGGTCCGCCGGAAGCGCGGCACCACCGCGGTGAAGTCGCGGCGCCCGACCGAGGCGAGGAACTCGCGATCGAAATGGTCCCCGTGCTCGTGGCTCACATAGACGAATCGCGGCTTGCGCGGATCTTCCAACTTCCGGCGCACCAGCGGCGCCAGGTGATGGTTCTGCGGAAGCTGCATCCACGCGGAGGCGAACGCGCCGTGGCGCGAGACCCACGGGTCCGCCACCACCACCGCGCCCTCCGTTTCCACTACGAAGCCCGCGTGCCCCAGATAGCCGATCTGCATCGACACCCTCCCTCGCCGCCGCCGTCGAACCCCGCCCGAACAGGTGCTTCAGCCGATCTCCCAATCCCCACTCTCGCCGCGGGCCTCGTACCGGCCCGGCGCGAGCTTCCCGTAGATCGCTGTCGTCGACCGGAATGTCAGAGGTGAGGAGGCTGCGCTGGCCTCCCACCCGGCGGGCCATCGTGCAACGCCCATGCCTCGCCTGCGGCACGACTGGACGAGCGGGCGGTCAATCCACCGGATTTCCCGCGAGGGACCTGCGATTCCTCGAAAGGAGGAATGCCGTTTCCCCGGTCGTCGCGGGCGACTGCGGGCGGAGTCGCGCAGGGGAAAACCGTTCCACATGCGCCGATCCACGCGCGGCATTCGCGCTTGGCTCGGAGATCGCACTGGCTGGCCCTGGCTTGTACGCCCGCCCATCCACGAACGGCGCGCCGTCCTCGTCTCGCATCGTCCACGTCGGGTAGGCCGCGACACGCCGCTCCTTGACCCTCGCCTCGGCCACGGAGTACTGGCCGCGTTTTCGGCGGTGTGCCCGGCCGGCAAGGAGAAGATCCGATATGGGACCCGAGCTCAGGAAGGTGCTGCGCGGGACGCTCCCTGCCGCGCCAGCCGTCGCGGCCGCGCTGCTCGCCTGGTCGCAGCCGTCGCAGGCGAAGGTGACCAGGATCAACGTCGACAAGGCGCGGACGCAATCCCCCGCCTTCGGCGGGCAGGACTTCCCCGCCGGCAGCGGCCGCCAGTACGAGATCCTCGTCGGGACCGCCGACGGCGAGCTGGACCCGAAAAACCCTCTCGACGCCATCATCCAGGACCTGCAGCTCGGCAAGGATCCGGACGGCAAGGTCCGCTACAGGGCCACGTTCCAGCTGGTGAAGCCGATCGACATGTCCACGTCCAGCCACCTGATGTGGCACGACGTGCCCAACCGGGGAGGCCGCCTCACCATCAACGCCATCGAGCGCGGCAACGGAGACGTGGGCCTCAGCAGCGGCTGGCAGGGCGACAACTCCGGCAGCCCCACGGGCCTGGGCACGCTCCAGACCGGCACCACCAACGAATGGGTCAGGGTCCCCGTCGCGAAGAACCTGGACGATTCGACCGTCACGGGCACCGTGTTCGGGCGCATCGTCAACCAGAGCGGCACCAACTCCCAGCAGATCTTCGTGCAGGCGAACCGGCTGCCTTACAAGCCGTTCACGCTGGACACCACGCAGGCGACGCTCACCTCGCACGTGCACGAGACCATGACCGGCCAGGTCACCGTCGGCCGGGTCATTCCCAGCGATCAGTGGGCCTGGGCGAAGTGTGATGCGACCCACCCCTTCCCCGGCACGCCCCTGGGAGCGAACGATCCAGCGGAGATCTGCTTGAAGCCCTCCGCCCCCGGGACGGACGAGGCCAACGGGTTCAACCCGAACCTGCTCTACCAGGTCGTGTTCACCGCCCGGGATCCCTACGTGCTCGGCGTGGGCTTCGCCGCCTGGCGCGACCTCGGCTTCTTCTTCAAGACGGCGGTGAAGGATGACTTCGGGAACGAAAATCCTCTGGCGAGTGCCAACAAGAGCGGCACCGAGATCAAGTGGTCCATCGCCCGCGGCGTCTCGCAGTCGGGCAACTTCCTGCGCGGCTGGCTGCACCTCGGCTTCAACCAGGCGGAGAACGGCAAGCACGTGCACGACGGACTGTGGCCGATCATCGCCGGCCGCCGCATCGCCCTGAACTTCCGCTGGGCGCAGCCGGACGGCGTGCTCGAGCTCTACCAGGCCGGCAGCGAAGGTCCGCAGTGGTGGAAGAGGTACCAGGACGAGGTGCGCGGGTTGCCCCGCCGCGGCATCCTCGATCGCTGCAAGGCAACGCACACCTGCCCGAAGGTGATCGAGCATTTCGGCGCCGCCGAGGTCTGGGAGCTGAAGCTGCCGATCGAGTGGGTCGGGACCGATGCCAAGAAGGACATCCCCATTCCCGAGAACGTCCGGCGATATTACATCCCCAGCACCACGCACGGCGGCGGCGGAGGCGGCTTCGACCAGAGTCCGCCGGCCGCGCTCGCCCGCTGCCCCGGCAACAACTACGGGCAGGGCATCCTGCGGCCCAATCCCGTCCCGCACACGGAGACGGTGAACGCGATCAGGGCGCATTTCCGCGACTGGGTGATGACGGGAAAGAAGCCGCCGCCCAGCCACTACCCAACGCTGCGTCCTCACCCGGCGGACGACGACGGGGACGACGATCGGGACGGTGACGACCGGGACGAGGGGCGAGGCGAGCGTGGCCGGGGCTTCCTGGTCGAGCCGACCCTCGCCGCGATGGGCTTCCCGAAGGGGATCCCGGGACTGCCCGCGGGCGCGCCCGAGTTCGCGATCATCACGACGCTCAAGGGCGCCCCGCTGCAGACTCCCATTTCAGAGAGGCCCTTCATCAACCCCGTGCTCGACTACAACTGGGGTGCGGAGTTCAACCCGAGCGACGGCTCGGGCGTTCCGACCAACGCGCCACCACCCATCCGCCAGGCGATCAAGATGCTGGTGCCGCGGGTGGACTCGGACGGCAACGAACTGGGCGGCGTTCCGGTGGTCCTGCGCGATGCGCCGCTGGGCAGCTACTTCGGCTGGAACGTCACGTCGGCCGGCTTCCACAAGGACCAGAATTGCAACTACGTCGGCGGGATGATCCCGTTCCTGAAGACGAAAGCGGAGCGGTTCCCGAACGGCGCGAACAATCCGCCGATCGACCCGCGGCCCTCGCTCGAGGAACGCTACAAGAACCACGACGGCTACGTCGCCGCGGTGAAGAAGGCGGCTGCGAACGCGGTAGCCAAGGGGTTCTTGCTGCAGGCGGATGCGGACGCTTTGATCGTCCAGGCGACAGCGAGCAACGTGCTCAACTAGGCCCGGCGATGAAAAAAGAGCGGGGGCGCGCGGCCTTCCGCCGCGCGCGCCCCGCGTCGTACCGTGCCACCCCCCAGGAAGAGCGCTATCCGAGCTGCGGATAGTCCAGCGTGGCGTCGCGCTGCACCGGCCGCTTCTGCGTGCGAACCTTGGACTTGCTCGCGCGCGGCTGCGGCTTCGCAGCGGTGTGTAGTGTTTCGTTGGCGCTGTTCACCTTGGGTTGCGCGTGCGGAGCGGCCTTGGCGGCCTGTGCACCCATCAGCAAAAATGCCGCGCCCAGCGCAATGACCAGTTTGCCCGGCTTCATGTGAAAACCCCCCGAAAATCCCCGCCGCGCACAGTGCGCGAGCGAGCTTCCAGGCAGGTAACACCCCGGAATCGAGCGCCGCAACGGAGCCGATCTGGCGCGCTGTGCGGCGCTCTGGAGCAATCGGAGTTGCCGGCTTACTTGCGCGCACCCGCCTCGGGTGGGGACTTGTCCTCCATCTCGACACCAGTGGCCACCACGAAGCGCGACACCATGTTGTAGCCGGCGATGGTCCCGACCAGCTCCACGACCTGCGCGTCGGGGAGAAGCGAGCGCACGCGCTTCATCGTCGCGTCCGATACCTCGATCTTCTGGGTCATCTCGCGGGTCAGCGCGAGGGTCGCGCGCTCGGACTCGTCGAACAGCTTGGGATCGCCGCCGCTCGCCGCCGCGCCGGCGCGGAGCGCATCGAGCTGCTCGCGCGTGCCGCCGGCCTTGAGGAACTCTCCCTCGTGCTGGCCCCACTCGTATTCGGACTTGTTGAGCACGCCGATCTGCATGATGGCCAGCTCGCGCAGCTTTCCGGGCAACGAGAGCTGGTTGCGGATGGCGGCGAACATGCCGTTCCAGCCCTTGGTGAAATTCGGGCTGTGCAAGAGGATCCGGTCGAGGTTGAGGAGCTTCCCTCCTGCCCGGCGCGACTTGATCGCGGCGACCAGATCCGGCGGCCCGAGCTGGTCGTCGGAGAGGTAGGCGATGCCGGACTTGGATACCTTCTTCGCGCCCTTGGCGGGCTCGTCCCCGTGAGCGGAGACGGCGGAGAAGAGGATCGCGGCGACTGCCGCCGCGAGAACGGAGTGTCTGGAAAGCGCCATGGCTGCCTCCTGGGAGCAGCGCACTCTAGCCGAACGGCCGGGGATCGTCTGCGAGTGGGCGCTCGGCCGTGCCGGTTGAAAGACAGAGGCTTTCCGTGCGTGATCCCCGCACATGCTCGATAGCGGCAACGCGACCGAGGCGTCCCCTCCGGCCCGCCCCTGGACCGGCCCGGTCGCGCGCGCCATCCACGCCGAACCGCGCGAGCTGAAGGCCGTCCTGCTCGCCTTCTTCTATTTCTTCTTCCTCCTGTCGGGCTACTACATCCTGCGCCCGCTGCGGGACGAGATGGGAGTGGCGGGCGGGGTCAAGCAGCTTGAGTGGCTGTTCTGGGCCACGTTCGGTGCGACGCTTTTGGCGGTGCCGGCCTTCTCGGCCCTGGCGGCGCGGCTTCCGCGGCACCGGTTCATCCCGCTCTCGTACCGCTTCTTCACGGCGAACATCCTCGTCTTCTGGGCGCTCTTCGAGAGCGGGCGCTTCCACGTCGGCGCCGCGCGCGCGTTCTTCATCTGGCTGAGCGTCTACAACCTGTTCGTGGTCTCGGTCTTCTGGAGCTTCATGGCGGACATCTTCCGCCACGAGCAGGGCGCGCGCCTCTTCGGGTTCATCGCGGCGGGCGGGAGCGCGGGCGCGCTGGCGGGTCCCTTGCTCACCACTTGGCTGGTGAAGCCGCTGGGAACGACCCACCTGCTCCTCGTCTCGGCAGCGTTCCTGGAAGCGGCCGTGTGGTGCGTGGGCGCGCTCCACCGCTGGGCGCTCGCGCGGGAGTCCGGGCCGACGCCTCGCGCTGCCGCGCAGGAGCAGGCCCTGGGAGGCAACTTCTTGAGCGGCATCCCGGTGGTGTTCCGCTCGACCTTCCTGCTCGGCATCTGCGCGTACGTCCTCTTGCTCACCGTCACCACGACCTTCCTGTACTTCGAGCAGGCGCAGATCGTGCTCCGCGCCAGCGACGACCCGCGCGTGCGGACCGCTCTGTTCGCGCGGATCGATCTGGTGGTGAACGTGCTGACGTTGGTCCTGCAAGGTTTCGTCACCGGGCGCCTCCTGCGCGCGTTCGGGGTGCGCGTCGGGCTCGCGCTCCTGCCGGTGCTCACCGTGCTGGGATTCGTCGCGCTCGTCCTTTCGCCGACCCTTCTCGTGCTGACGGTGGTGCAGGGCATCCGCCGCGCCGCCCACTTCAGTATCGATCGACCCTCGCGCGAGATCCTCTTCATCGACGTTCCCCGCGAGCAGAAGTACAAGTCCAAGAACTTCATCGACACGGTGGTGTACAGAGGCGGCGACGCGGTGGCCGCCAGGATCTCCACCGTCTTGCAGGCGCTCGGCCTTGGAATCCTGCCCACGGCGGCGGCGGCCATCCTGCTCTCGGGCGTCTGGCTCTGGAACGCCCTCGTCCTCGCTCGCAAGGACGAGGCGATGGAGACCTCTAGATGAGCTGGTCTCGCCGGGACGTCCTCAAGCTCTCGGCAGCGGTGCTGGCCCCCGGAGGTCAGGTGGAACGCATGCGCACCCGGAAGATCCCGCGCAGCGGCGAAGAGCTTCCCGTCATCGGCATGGGGACGTACCGCACCTTCGACGTGGGCGAGTCCGAGGAGGCCCGCGGGCCGCTCCGCGAAGTGCTCCGGCGGCTGTTCGAGGGAGGCGGGCGGGTGATCGACTCGTCCCCGATGTACGGGCGAGCGGAGCAGGTGGTGGGCGAGCTCCTCGATCCCTCCAGCAAGCCGTTCCTCGCCACCAAGGTCTGGACCACCGGCCGCGAGGAAGGGATCGCGCAGATGCGCCGGTCGATGCGCCTCATGGCTCCCCGCGCCGATCGGCCGTTCGACCTGATGCAGATCCACAACCTTGTCGACTGGCGCACGCACTTGCCGACGCTGCGCGCCTGGAAGGAAGCAGGCACCATCCGCTACTGGGGAATCACCCACTACACCGAGTCGGCATTCGGCGAGATGGAGGCCATCGTGCGCGCCGAGAAGCCCGACTTCGTCCAGCTGCCCTACTCGATCGGCGTGCGAGAGGCCGAGAAGCGGCTCCTGCCCGCGTGCTCGGAACAGGGCGTCGCGGTGCTGGTGGAGCGCCCCTTCGAGGCGGGGTCGCTGTTGCGGGATCTGATGAAGCGGCCGCTGCCGGCCTGGGCAAGGGACATCGACTGCACCAGCTGGGCGCAGGTGCTGCTCAAGTTCATCCTCGGCCATCCCGCCGTGACTTGCCCGATCCCCGCCACCTCGAACCCGGAGCACATGGCGGACGACCTCCGCGCCGGATACGGCCGCCTCCCTGACGAATCGTTGCGCCGGCGCATCGTCGCCGAACTGACCGGAGCCTCCCGATGACCACCCGCCGCACCTTCCTCCGCACGCTCTTCGGCGGCGCCGCCGCCGCGACCTTCGCCGGCGCCAAGGCGCAGCGGGCGCCCAAGCCGCTGCGCATCCTCATCCTGGGCGGGACCGGTTTCTTGGGGCCGCACCTGGTCGAGAACGCGCGGGCGCGCGGCCACACGCTGACCCTCTTCAACCGCGGCAAGACCCACCCCGAGCTGTTCCCCGAGGTGGAGAAGCTGCGCGGGGACCGGAACGGCCAGCTGGACGCGCTGAAGGGCCGCAGCTGGGAGGCGGTCATCGACACCAGCGGCTACGTGCCGCGGATCGTGAAGATGTCCGCCGAGCTGCTGGCGCCTTCCGTGAAGCAGTACGTCTTCATCTCCTCCATCTCCGTGTTTCCCGACGACGTGAAACCGGGCGCGGACGAGAGCACGCCGGTGCAGACGCTCACCGAGCCCGGCAGCGAGGAGGTGCGCAAGCACTACGGGGCGCTCAAGGCGCTTTGCGAGCAGGCGGCGGAGGCGGCCATGCCGGGGCGAACCACCAACGTCCGTCCGGGGCTGATCGTGGGCCCCGGCGATCCGACCGACCGGTACACCTATTGGCCGGTGCGCATCGATCGCGGGGGAGAGGCGCTCGCTCCTGGCTCGCCGGAAGACCCGGTGCAGTACGTCGACGCGCGCGACCTCGCCGCCTGGATCGTGGGCGACGTCGAGCGCGGCACGGTAGGCGTGTTCAACGCCACCGGTCCCGAGCGCACACTCGGCATCGGCGCGATGCTCGCCTCCTGCCGGAAGGCCGCGCCACAGCCTGCTCAGCTCACCTGGGTGGCGGAGAAGTTCCTCGAAGAGCACAAGGTCTCGGCCTGGGACGACATGCCGGTCTGGACGGGATCGTCGGGCGGGTTCTCCAGGATCGACTGCACCAAGGCGATCCGGGCGGGCCTGCGGTTCCGGCCCGCCGACGACACCGCGCGCGACACGCTCGCCTGGTGGAAGACCTTGCCCGAAGATCGGCGCAAGAAGATGCGGGCGGGCCTGTCCCCCGAACGGGAGCAGGAAGTGCTGGCTGCCTGGAAGTCGCGGAAGTCGTAGCGGCGGACGCGCACGCCCGACCACCCCGGCACACACGAAGGTTTCTTAGGCAAGCATCGGATCGCCGCTATGGTGGCCCGGCCACCTCCCGGGGGAGCCTCGATGCTGCTCGTGATCGCCGCGCTTCTCGCAGCCGGCACGCCGCGCGCGCAAGACCCGGCGCAGTCGCCGCCGGCCCAACCCGCCTCGATCCGCACCCTCACCGCGGTTCGCGTGGAGCCGGTAGGTGCCGACGGCGAGGAAAGCAGATCGTTTTCGGGCTTCGAGGCCAAGCCCGATTCCGGCAGGTGGTACTCTCTGTATGGCGGCAACCGCATCGGACTGCTGGTCGACGCCGGCGCTCCGGTCGGCGCGGGGCTGGCCGCGATGTTCCGGCCCTGGAGCCTTTTGCGCTTCGAAGGCGGCCTCAACTGGAACTACCTGAGCTTCGGATTGCGCGGGGGCGTGACGGTGATTCCCTTCGAATGGGGCATCACGCCCACGCTCCATCTCGAAGGCGGCCACTTCTTCGCCGGCGACGCGAGCCGGTTCACGAGCAACGGCGGGGCGAAGATCCTCCTCCAGAGCATCCCCGAGGACTACCTCTCGTCGTCGCTGGGCCTCGAGTTCGGCTCCCAGCAGCGGTTCGTCTTCTTCCTGCGGATGGGGCTCTGCTGGATTCGCACCAAGGCCCAGAACGTCGCGGCGGGGATCAATGCGATCAACCCGGGCAGCACGACCACCGTGAAGTCCGCCGACAACGCGCCAATGCTCTTGCGGGTACCGACGGTCAGCGCCGGCGTCCTCCTCTTCCTCTTCTAGGAGCGATGCGATGAACCGCGCCCGCGCAACGGTCTTCCTCGCTCTCGCCGCCTCCCTGGCGCTCTCCGGTTGTGGCGGCAAGCTCATCTACGGCGAGATGTACGAGCCGAGCATCGTGTTCAGCCAGCCCCTCGGCCAGACGGTGCCTCCCGGGCCACCGTTCCCGGTCACCGTCCCCCAGGGACTGGTCAGCTTCACCTTCCAGGTGCCCGACATCCCGCTCTCCGGCGGCTCGACGACGTCGCAGCAGGCCGGGTTCACCATCGGCAGCTGCATGAAGCTGAACCAGATGGCGCTGATCATGCCGCCGTCGACCAACGCCGACTTCAACGGCATCGACACCATGACCATCACCATCTCGTCGGCGACGAAATCGCAGACGCTCGCGGGGTACACCAAGGATCCCGCGAACTTGCCGGGCCAGACGATCGTGCTCCTGCCGGTTCAGGACGTCGAGCTGCTCGACTACCTCACCGCGGGAACGGGCGGCAACACCATCACGCTGGACGTCTCGGGCAGCGGCACGCTTCCGGCGAACTCCTGGACCGCCGACGTGGACCTCGACGTCCGGCTGAAGGTGACGGCGGGTTGGCCCTAGCGCGTATGTGCCGCGCGCGACACGCGGCTTTCGCACCCGTTGCTTCCCGCTCCGGCCAAGTGAATAGATCCGCATCGCCCTGAGTCGGCTCGAAGCCAGGGAGACGTTTGCCGGCGGCGTGGCCGCTGCCGGTTTCCGGGACTCCCTGGGCAAGAGCCACCTGGAGGAGGCCGCCATGCTGCCTCTCGCTGCAGTCCTGCTCGGAGCCGCCGTCGGGCAGGCCGATCCCTACGCCGCCGGTTCTCCTTCGGATCCGCCCCCTTGCGCCGCCGCGAACGTCCCGGGCTGCTTGCCTGGGTACAAGGCCCGCATCGACCGTTACGGCCGGCTGGTCTACGCGCGAGACCCCAATTACTACCCGCCGCCCGCGCCTCAGCCGGCTGCGCAGTACTCGCAGCCCACCTCCTGGGCGTACCCCGCGACCGGCATTCCCCGGCCCGCCCCCGAGCCGATCCGCGAGTCGCGCGGTCACGTCGCCCTGGTCTTCATGCCGGGAGTGTCCTCCTTCCCCAAGTACACCAGCCTGGACGAGACGAAGCCGGAGGGACAGCTCGCGCTCGAGTTCCGCGGAGACGAGGGCGGCGTGCGGTTCCGCCTGTCGGGCGAGTACACTTCGTTCGGCAAGATCGGCGAGGCCTCCTTCAAGTACGACTTCTTCGACGGGTTCTTCTTCCGGCCGTTCCTGGGCATCGGGCTTGGGGTCGCCTCCATCAACCCCGATGCGACGGTGCGCGCCACGGGGAGCGCCTCGGCCGGGCTCGACCTCTACCTGGGCAGGAACTTCTTCCTGACCGGAGAGGTCAAGCAGCGCCTGTTCATGGAAGGCACCGACGGCTCCGCGCACGGCCTGGTCACCTCCGACCGGAAGCAGACCGCCTTCTTCGCCGGCATGGGGTTCTACTTCTTCTAGTCACCGCGCGGTTTGCGGACCGGCTGCCGCGGGGCGGCCGTAGCGCATCGTCGCGTAGCCGGTCAGCAGTCCGACCAGCGTGCCCGGCAGGATGATCTCCAGGTAGTGGGATCCCTGGAGGAGCGCGATCGCCAGCGCGAGCAGCGCCCCCACGCCGGTCCCGAAGATCACCGTCGGCGCCGCCCGCGCCGCCTTGCGCGCGAACAGACCGATCAGCACGCCGGCAATCAGGCCCTTCACCGTCGATCCGATGACGATCCCCATCAGCTGCGAGCGCATCTCGGGCGTGAACCAGGCCGTCAGCCCGTCCAGGATGCCCAGCGCGCCCCCTACCAGCAAAGCCACCGTGATCCGGCTCATCGTCGATCTCCCTCCTCGAGCCGCGGGAAGCGCGGCGTCACTCCGCTGTATGCCGGGTGCGAGGACGCCATCCCGCGATTGTGCGCCAGAACGTCGTGCCGGGTCGAGAGTGAAGAAGCGGTCAGCTCTCGGCGGAGCTCGCCGGATACGGCCGCAAGGATCTGGCGACCAGGCCGACACCCGCGGCGAGCAGGCCGAACATCAGGAGCGTGTTGAACAAGCTGGTCGGCTCCCAGTGGATCGACAGGCTCATCAGCACCGCGGCCAGGATGGTCAGGAGGCCGCCCGCGGTCAGGATCCAGCCGAGCTTGCTCTTTCCGTCGAAGAACAGGACGCCCACGCCGATCAGCAGCGGGAGCATGGTGAGCCCGAACCCGGCGGGCCGGTTCCAGCCCCACAGCCCGAAGAAGTTGAACGAGGAGGTTACCTGCACCTGGTTCAGGACCAGGTAACCGCCGAGCACGGTCAGGAGCAGGCCGGCGAAGAACGTGCCGATCCCCCCGGGCGTGCCTCCGGCGCCGCGCGCCCGCGGAACGTCGACGAGCGCCTGATCTTGCACGAGCCTGGAGAGCTGCTCCGCCTGCTTCCGCGGGTCGAGGTCGGCCATGATTCGATTGTACGGCGGGCCGCCCGCGGAGCCAGGAATCGTCCAGCTACTTCCGGGAATCGAAGGCCGGAGCCGGCACCGGGACCGCCTCGCCGTCGTGGCGCGGATCGCTGGCCCCGAACTTCACCCCCGTCCGGGCGTCGTAGAGCACCGCCTGGCCGTAGCCGAAGTTCGGCGTGCGCGGTGGCCGCACCTCCAGATTGTGCCCGAGCCCGGCGAGTTGCGCTCGGACCTGCTCGGGCACGCTCGACTCGATCTCGACGTCGCATCCTTCGAATGTGCCCTTGGTGAAGCGGCCCGCCTCCAGCGCCTGCTGGATGCTCATGCGGTAGTCGACCACGTCCACCACGAACTGCGCGTGCGCCTGGGCCTGGTTCCAGCCGCCCATGATGCCGAAGCCGATCTTCACCTCTCCCTTCTGCAGGAACCCGGGGATGATGGTGTGCAGCGGGCGCTTGCGCGGCGCGAGCGTGTTGGGCTGGCCGGGCTCGAGCGTGAACAGCGCGCCCCGGTTGTGCAGCATGAAGCCCTTGTCCTTGGGCACCAGGCCCGAGCCGAATCCGGAGTAGTTGCTCTGGATGAGGGAGACGATGTTCCCGTCCTTGTCCACCGCGGTCAGGTAGATGGTGTCGCTCCCTTTCGCATCCGTCACCGCGGCAAGCTGCGTGGGCTCCACCTTGCAAGCCGCCTTCTGGGGGTCGATCCGCGCCGCTCTGCGCGCGGCGCCCTCTTTGCCCAGCAGCTCGGCGACCGGGACCTGGCCGAAGCGGGGATCGCCGACGTAGCGGAGCAGGTCCGCGTAGGCGAGCTTCTTCGCCTCGATCATCGAATGCAGCGCCCGGGTCGAGTGGAATCCCCATTCGCCGAGCGGGAAGCGCTCCAGGATGTTCAGCATCTCCAGGGCGGCGATGCCCTGCGAGTTGGGCGGGATCTCCGAGACCGTCCAGCCCCGGTAGGTCGTCTGGATCGGTTGGACCCACTCGGGCTGGAACTCGGCCAGGTCCTCGAGCGCCATCGCGCCGCCCTGCTCGCGCACGATGTCGACGATGGCCTGCGCGGTGGGCCCCTGGTAGTAGCCGGCGCGGCCCTGCTCGGCGATCCGGCGCAATGAACGGGAGAGGTCCGGGTTGCGGAAGATCTGGCCGGCCGCGGGCGCGCGCCCCTCGACCAGGAAGGTGGCCCGCGAGTTGGGGTGCTCTGCCAGGAATTTCTCCGAGCGCGCCCAGAGGCCGGCGGTGATCTCCATGACCGGGAACCCCTGCTCGGCATGGAAGATGGCCGGGGCGAGCGAGACCGAGAGCGGCAGCGCGCCGAAGCGCTTCTGCAGGGCGTCCCAGCCGGCCACCACTCCCGGCACCGTGACCGTGAGCACCCCGCGCTGGGGGAGCTTGTCCCCGGCGCCCTTGCTCCGCGCGAACTCGGGCGTCATCGCTTTCGGCGACCAGCCGCTGGAGTTGAGCCCGTACAGTTTGTCTTCCTTGGCCAGGTAGATCAGCGCGAACAGATCGCCGCCGATGCCGCTGCCGGTCGGCTCCATCACTCCGGTAGTCGCGTTCGCGGCGATGGCCGCGTCGACTGCATTGCCGCCGCGCTCGAGGATCTGCACTCCGGCGGCCGCGGCGAGCGGCTGGCTGGAAGCGACCACGCCGTACCGCGAGGCGACCACGGATCTCCCGGGGACGGGCCCGCGCGCGGGGGCGGCGCTTGCGGGGGACGCGGCGGCGAGGACGAAGAGCGCGATCAGCATGGCAGCCTCTGGCATCTGGGGGACTCCATTCCCATGGCGTCCCCTCCGCTATGGCCCTCCTACCACCCCGTTTGACCGCCGGGTACCGTGCGCCTATGGTCGGACCCCGATCGGTCGAGGAGAGAACCATGGAAGCGAAGGCCAGGCTGCACTGCTGGGAATCGATGCCGAAGGAGCGCCTCTCCGAGAAGCTGGACCGGCGCATCATCACCGGCGATCGGATGATGATCACACACGTCTACCTGAAGAAGGGCTGCCTGGTGCCGCGTCACCAGCACGAGAACGAGCAGATCACGTACGTCCTCGAAGGGGCGCTGCGGTTCCGGCTGGGCGCCGACGGCGCGGAGCAGGTGGACGTGCGCGCCGGCGAGGTGCTGACCATCCCGTCCAACCTGCCCCATTCGGCGGAGGCGCTCGAGGACACGCTCGACGTCGACATCTTCGATCCGCCCCGGCGGGACTGGCTGGACGGCACCGACCAGTACCTGCGGCAGACCTGAAGGCCATGGACCTCGGCGTCCGCGGGAAGGTGGCGCTCGTCACCGGGGCGAGCTCGGGCATCGGCGAGGCGGTCGCGCTGGCGCTGGCGCGCGAAGGAGCGAAGGTCGCCGTCGCCGCGCGCCGCAGGGAGGAGCTTCTCGACGTCGTGAGCCGTGCCAGGCAGGCGGGCGCGCCGGACGCTCGGGCCGTCGTCGCGGACCAGACCGACGCCGATTCGATCGCCCGAGCGGTGAAGGAAGTCGAGGCGCAGCTGGGCCCGATCGAGATCCTGGTCGTCAACGGCGGAGGTCCGCGGCCAGGCACGTACACGCAGATGACGCCGGGCGACTGGGACAAGGCCTACGCGCTGACGATGCAGAGCGCGCTGCGGCTGGTGGAGGCAGTGCTTCCGGGGATGCGATCGCGCCGCTGGGGCCGGATCGTCGCCCTGGAATCCATCTCGGTGAAGCAGCCCATCCCCACGCTGGTGCTCTCGAACGCCTTTCGCACCGCGGTGGTCTCCGCGCTCAAGACGCTCTCGGTCGAGGTGGCGGCGGAAGGCATCACCATCAACTCCATCGCCACCGGGCTGGTGGAGACCGATCGCTTCCGCGCGCTCTACGACACGCCCGCGAAGAAGCAGGAGGCGCTGGCGCGCATCCCGATGAAGCGGGCAGCCACGCCCGAGGAATACGCGCCCTTGGTGGCGTTCCTCTGCGGCGAGCCCGCGCGCTACGTCACCGGCCAGACCATCTCCATCGACGGAGGCCTCACCGCCGGCCTGTTCGGCTGACCTGGGAGGGGAGGGCCCATGACCGATGCAACCGGCACCGTGTGGCGGATGCTCCTCGCCGCGTTCGCGGCGGCACTGTCGATCGGGCAGAGCGCGGCGGCGGCCGAGCAGCGGCTCTCGTTCGCCGTGCCTGGAGTGCCGCCCGTCTTCGGCAGCGTGGTCGTGTACGTGGCCAAGGAGGAGGGGTTCTTCAAGAAGCACGGCGTCGAGGTGGACGTACGGCCCTTCGACTCCGGCGCGGCCGCGGCCCAGGCGGTGGTGGCCGGCACTCCCGACATGGCGCTCTCGCCGACGCCGGTGATCGTGCGGATGATCTCCAACGCGGGCGTGAACCTGGTCGGCATCTACGGGCTGGAGAATCCCGACTGGCTCCTGGCCTCGACCGACCCGGCGTTGGGGAAATGCGCCGACGTGAAGGGGCAGGCGGTGGGCGTCGACTCGGTGGGGGGTGCGCGCTCGGTGGCGCTGGAGCAGCTGATCCGGCCGTGCGGATTGAAGATCGACCAGGTGAAGCTGGTCGCGCTCAGCACCAACGTGGGCGCCGCGATGGTGGCGGGGCAGCTCAAGATAGGAGTCCTGCACCTCGACGACGTGCCCGTCCTGGAGGAGCAGACCAAGCGGCCGTTGACCGTCATCTCGTCGTTCAAGGAAGTGAACCAGCTCAGTCACTACCTGATCCTGGTCGCGACCCAGGACAACCTGAAGCAGAAGCGCGACGCGTACGTACGCGCGGTGGCGGGCCTGATCGACGCGACGAAGTACATGCTGGACCCGAGCCACGCGGACCGCGTGGCGCAGATCGCCACCGTGACCGGTCGCACCGCGAAGCTCGCGAAGGACACGCTGCCCCGCTTCAAGGCCATCTCCTTCTGGCCGGTGGGGAACGACGGCCTGACCCAGAAGAACCTCGACGCGGTCGTCGCAACCGAGAAGGAGCTGGGCGGGATCAAGCCGGGCAAGACGCCGGTCGGCTACGACCGCCTGGTGGACCGATCCGTCTGGAAGGACGCCAGCGCCCTGGCCAGGTAGATCCAGGGAAGCGGACGGCCTGGCGCCCGTCCGGGCGACCGGACTGCGGCGCTACCGCGCGCCTCTCCGGCTGGCCAGCTTGACACTGGCGCAGTCGACGCGCCCTGCGGCGGAAAGCTCCGCCCCGGGAGGGGGCATGAGGCGGATCAGGATCGTGGCGGTGGTGCTGCCGGCGCTGTGGGCATGCACTTCGACGCGAATGCTGCAGCGGGAAGGCTGCTGGGTGAAGCAGACCGAGAAGTGGCCGGGGAGGGTCTCCGAGGAGCTGGGCTTCTGCGCCAAGCCGCCACCGGTGTGGGCGCAGGACCGGGTAGCGAGGCTGGTCCAGGAGTGCATGGCGCAGGCGGACTTCCGCTGGCAGAACCGGGCGCTGGCCGCCTGGACGCGCAATGAGCCAATCCCGCCGCAGGACTCGGACGACAAGATCGCCCAGACGTGCATGAACGAGGCATCGGCGGCCCTGGGCAAGGAGGCGGAGAACTCGGCGCTCAAGTCGCGGCTGGCAGAGCTCAGCCAGGACCGCGATTCGCTCCTCAACGTGAGCGAGTCCGATCGCGATTTCTTGAAGCAGAGCAGCGACAAGATGGTCTCGGCGCTGGGAGAGGCGGCCAAGAAGCCGGCGCCCGCGGCGGTGGCGACCGCGACCAGCACCGGGACGGCGAAGACGGAGAGCGACCTCCGCAGCTCGGAGCAGCCGCGCGCGCCGTCGTCGCCGGCGACCGTGGTCGAGGTCCATGGTACGCCGGTGATACCGGACCCGACGCTGGTCAAGTCGGGCACTGCCGTGAAGCGGACCGATGGCTGCTCCGGCGCGCGGAAGCCCCTGGCCCGCAGGGGCATCGCTTCCAAGAAGCCTGCCGACGAGCCGGAGTGCCCGAAGACTGCACAGCCTCCGCCGAGCCCGGTCTCGCTCGGCCCGGCCGGTAGTGATTGAGACCGCGAGCCGGCGGCCTCACGCCGCCGGCTGCAGCTGAGCTCAGCGCGCTACGGTCGTCGTCGTGAGCGCGGCCGCGCCGGCGGTCGCGCACTGGCCGTCGTGCTCCGCCAGGTCGCCGGAGACCCCGATCGCCCCGATTAGCTTGCCCTGGACGAGGAGCGGCGAGCCGCCATCGACGGGCACTGCGCCTTCCAAGGCGAGGACGCGCATGTTCACGCCGCCCTTCTCCAGCGCGTCCTGGAACGCCTTGGTCGGCCGCTTGTACAGCGCCGCCGAGCGAGCCTTGTTGATCGCGACCTGCCCGCTGCCCAGCTGCGTGGTGTCGGCCTTCTCGTAGTAGACCAGCGTGCCGGCCGGATCGACGACCGCGATGGCCATGAACCAGCCGTTCTTCTTCGCCTCGGCGGAGGCGGCCGCGGCGGCCTTCTTCGCATCGTCGAGCGAGACGCTGGTTCCGATGGGGATTGCGTAGTTGCTCATCGCCGGTTTGGCCGCCGGCGTGGTCTGGCCAACCGCGGCCGCGGCAACGAGCGCGACCGAAGAAGCTGCTTTGATCATCGTCTGGAGCGACATGGGACCCCCTTCTGTCGCGCGCGGCCGTGGGGGCCGGGGCGACGAAGGCCGGCATGATTGCACTGATCGAGGCGCCGTGCTCGCGGTGGTCATTCTTGCCTCGTCACGCGTGCATCGAATCGCTTTCTCCACGTCCTACGAAGGGCGGCCGTCGGTCTCTCTTGCTTTTCAGGGAGTGTTCATCGAGCGGAGTGACGAAGACCCAGCGCGCTCGGGCGAGCCGATTCCATTCGGAGTTATCTGGTTCAACCGGCTGAACCGTTGCCGCGCGGTTGTTCGAGCAGACGCGAGACGTGACGCAGCGCGTCCCGTCCCGGGACGGGACGCGGCGCGTCAACAGAGTGGCCGCCGACTGCGCATCGTCTGTTGGCAGAGCCGCCGTCGCGCCATGAAAATGGTCGTTCGAGGGTGACCGTCAGGCAGCTCTGCGCGAAAGCGCGACTTCGTATCCGAGCGCTTCGAGGCGCTTGACGAGCTTGCGCGTGGTGCGGCGCTCGTCAGCGCGATCGAGGTACTGAGGGCCAAGGTCGTGGAAGTCTTTGCCCTGACGGAGCATGTGGTAGATGGCGAGGAGGATCTTGTGGGCGATCGCCATCAGCGCGCGCTTGTACCTGCGCGACAAGTTTCACCGCCTCAAAGCTCGCCGTGGCTCAGCATTTTCATGCTTGGTGGTGCGCCAGCAGGCGCATGTGGTCTGGAAAGCAACCGGAGACCCACTGTCGCTCGTCCTCCAACGCGGAATGCGCGTCGATGGTCTGCGAACGAGACCGTCTCGCGCCATGAAAATGGTCGTTCGAGGGTGACCGTCAGGCAGCTCTGCGCGAAAGCGCGACTTCGTATCCGAGCGCTTCGAGGCGCTTGACGAGCTTGCGCGTGGTGCGGCGCTCGTCAGCGCGATCGAGGTACTGAGGGCCAGCATTTTCATGCTTGGTGGTGCGCCAGCAGGCGCATGTGGTCTGGAAAGCAACCGAGGTTCGGCGCTTGTATGGGGACAAGGCCGCAAGCTCCGTTGTGCCGCTCAAATCGGAGAGGGGCGGGGCATGTCGAGGAAGGCCCGGGCGCAGTGCCAGAAGAGCTGCCGGTTGAGGCCCAGCGCCAATGAATGGGCCAGGCCCGGCAGGATGCTGAACTGGCGATCCGGGTTGGGCAGCTTCCGGTAGAAGTCGAGCAGGTCCTGCTCGGTGGCGATGCCGTCGTACTCGCCTCGCACGACCAGGGTGGGCGCGAGCACCTTGGCGGGATCGACCACCGGCAGATTCGCCGTCATGTCCAGATAGGTTCCGGTCGGGGCGGTGTCTCCGAACGGCAACTCGGCGTCCGCCATCGCGTCGGCGACGGCCAGGTCGGCGCTGCCGGGCTTGTCGCGGGTGAAGATGCTGCGGATCATCTCCCGGTCGCGCTTCCTGCGGTTGTGCGTGCGGAAGTACTCGACCTGCTCGGAGCGCTTCTGCAGCGTGGGGGACCCGGCGCCGGTATAGGTGAACGCCATCAGCACCAGGCGGTCGACACGCTCGGGATGGCCCACCGCGAACGCCGCCGCGCGCAGCGCGCCCGAGGACTCGCCCAGGAAGTGCATCTTCTGCCGACCCGTCTCGCGCGCGACCAGGGCGCTGCCGGCCTCGAGGTCCTCGGCCCCGCTCTTGATGTCGGAATTGCCTTCGGTCCGCGACGAGCGGCCGTAGTTCTCGTGGTCCATCGTCCAGACGTCGAAGCCGTACCCGGCGAACACGTTCATCAGCGAGTACTGGCCCTTGCCCGGGACCGCGAGATCGAAGGTCGGACGGGAAGAGACTGACGAGCCGTGCACGAGGAAGAGGACAGGCCTGGGCGGCCCGCCTTTGACCGGCGCGCCGGCGCGCTTGCGGAACAGGTAGAGCGACACCGCCCCCTTCTTCGCCCAGTATTCGGCGGTCCACGGGTTCGCGGCGGCCGGCTGCGCGGCGGCCGCCTTCGGCGCGAGCCTGGCGGCCGCGCCGAAAGCAAGGGCCGATCCGGCGAGCTTCATCAGGGTGCGGCGGGACGGGGAATCGGGACGCGGCATGGGGCCTCCGCGGAAGGAGTCGCCGCATCATGCCGCACCCGCGCGGGACGAACACCTGGCATCCGGTGTAGCATCCGCCCCGCTCGTAGTCCCGCAAGGGGGTACATTCATGAATCGGAGAAGACTCACGATGGTAGCGGCCGGCGCGGCCGCGGCTCTGGCGGCAGTCTGTGCAGCCGGATCGCTGAAGGCGCAGCAGCCGGGCTTCAAGCGCGTCGAGCTGCAGCGGCACGACCTGAGCGCTCAGGGCCGCGAGGTGGTCCAGGCCCGGGCGGAATTCGACCCGGGCGCCGCCATCGGCCAGCACACCCATCCCGGCGAGGAGATCGGCTACATCCTCGAAGGCACGCTCGAATTCGAGGTGGCGGGCAAGCCGAACGTGACCCTGAAGGCCGGCGAGTCTTTCTTCATCCCGCCCGAGACGATCCACGCCGCCAAGAATGTCGGCAAGGGTCCGGCCAAGGTGCTCGCCACCTATTTCGTGGAGAAGGGGAAGCCGCTCGCCACCATGGTCAAGGCGACCGCGGCCACCACCCCCGCTCCGAAGTAGCAATCTGAACAGACCGCCCGCGCGGCTCGCGGGGACCGGTCCGACGTCGCTTGCGCCTGCTCCGCGGGCGCTTGTAGGGTGCCCGTTTGCTCTCCGTCCATAGGGGCCCCCAGCCGCCCGACATCCAGGGGAAAAAGACCATGGCAACATCGATTCGCAAGGCAGCCCTTGGGGCTGCAGGGTTTCTCCTCTTCGCATCCACCGCAGCGCTGGCGGCCCGCGGCGCGCTGGGCGGAGGCCTCGAACAGGTGGTCCGCGCCTGGGAGACGGGAGATCCGCAGCTCTCGAGCATGCTGCGCCTCCACATCACGGCCGCTCGGGCGATCCGCTGGTGAAGATCCACCTCGCCGAGGGCATCTCGCTGCAGCAAGTCCTGCCGGAGCTCTCCGCGGCCGGCTTCCGGCTGACCGCCCAGAGCGTGATCGATCCGCGGTTCATCGAAGGCTACCTGCCGCTCGGCTCGGCCCGGGCCGCCGCGCGCGTGCCGGGCGTATCGTCGACCACCGCCGTGCACAAGCCGCTCAAGAATGCCGGCCTGGTGCAGAGCCAGGCCGTGGCGGCGGAGAAGGCGGACGTCGCTCAGCAGCGCGGCTTCACCGGGAGGGGAATCCGGCTCGGCGCCCTCTCGGACAGCTACGACGCGTGCGCGGTCTGCACGACGCATGCGGCGGACGACGTCGCTTCTGGCGATCTACCCGCAGGCGTGGTGGTCCTCGACGAGATCAACCCGGCGGTCGACGGTCCGGGCACGGACGAGGGGCGCGCGATGCTGCAGCTGGTCCACGACATCGCGCCGGATTCCCAGCTGGCCTTCGCCACCGCCTTCCACGGCGAGGTCTCCTTCGCCAACAACATCGTGGCGCTGCGGCAGCAGTTCCACGCCGACGTGATCACCGACGACGTCATCTACTTCGACGAGCCCATGTTCTCCGACGGCATCCTCGCCCGGGCCGTGGACACGGTGGCGGCCGACGGTGCCGCGTACTTCTCCTCCGCCGGCAACAACGGGCTCGAGGCATACGAGGGCATCTACAGCCCCGTCTCCTTCGCGGACGCGAAGGCGCTGGTCGCCTCGGGACGCGAGAACGTGAAGATCGAGACGATCCCCGGCAACATCCGGCCCCTCTCGTTCCACAACTTCGGCAACGACGACGGATCGGTGAGCATCACGCAGCGCTTCACCAGCGCCACGGACAACATCCTCAGCTTCCAGTGGGACGAGCCGTTCTTCGTCAGCGGCGTGAAGACGGACTTCAACATCTACGTGTTCGACGCCGACGGAAACTTCATGCCGCCCAACGGCAGCAAGAAATTTCCCGGCCAGTACAGCGTCGACGACAACACCGTCACGGACGAGGCGTTCGAGTTCGTGGAGCTCCCGCCCTTCCCTGGCGAGATCCACGGCGGCGCCAACGCGAGCGACTACCAGATCCTCATCGGCAACGTGAACGGCGGCCCGGCGCAGCACGTGAAGTACGTCAACGTCAACGGTCTGGGCGTCAGCCAGCGCCAGGCGGCGCCTTCCTCCTGGGGACACGCGGCTGCTCGCGGCGGCCAGGCGGTGGCGGCGATGTACTACGCCATCCCGCAGTTCCCCGAGGACTTCAGCGCTGGAGGGCCGACCACCATCTTCTTCGACGACGCCGGCAACCGCCTGGCGCAGCCCGACGTGCGCAAGACCCCGCAGATCACCGCCGCCGACGGCGTGGACACGACCTTCTTCGGCTTCGACTCCGACGGAAACGGCTTCCCGAACTTCTTCGGCACCAGCGCCGCGGCTCCGGATGCCGCGGCGGTGGCCGCGCTGATGCTGCAGGCGTCGGGAGGTCCCGGAAGCTTGCGGCCGGGAGATCTGTATGGCCGGCTGGCGGGCACGGCGTCGCCGCTCCCGGTACCCGACGACCGCACCCGCGCGAGCGCCCTGGCGGGCGGGGTGATCTTCTCCGCGACGGGGGATTGGACGCGCTGGAGCCGCTACTTCGGCCTCGAAGTGTCGGCACTGTCCTCCCGCAACGTGAGGTCGGTCTCCTTCAACACCAGCGGCATCGGCCTCACCTGGAGCCAGAACCCCAACCGGTTCCACGTGGGGTCCGCCACGGGCGTCAATCCCGCCAACATCACCTTCACGGTCAGCCCCGATTCGACCGTTTTCACGATCAACTTCGCGCCGGGGAGCTTCGTGCCGGGCGACTCCTTCCGCTACGGGATGTCCGTCTTCGCTCCCATCGAGGGGTCGACCCAGGAGGACCCGGATCGGTTCCGCGGTATGAAGATGACGGTGACGTTGGAGGACGGCGCCAGCTCGACGGCTACCGTCACGGCACCGGCGCCTCAGAGCCCGAACCGCTTCACCGGCGCGGGGCTGGTGAATGCGGCGGCCGCGGTGAAAGCCGCGCAAAAATAGTCACTTCTTCTTCAACGCCTGCTCGCGGATGGCCGACAGCGTGGTGGCCGGCGTGATCACTTCCTCGGAGAGGCGCAGCTCGATGAGCGCCGGCCGGCCGGCAGAGAGGGCGCGCTCGAAGGCGGGCGGGAACTGCTCGGTGGTCTCCACCACCTCGCCGGTTGCGCCGAACGAGCGCGCGTAGGCGGCGAAGTCGGGATTGACGAGGCCGGTGCCGTAGACGCGGCCGGGATAGTGCCGCTCCTGGTGCATGCGGATGGTGCCGTACGCGCCGTTGTTCACCAGAAGGACGATCACCGGCAGATCGTGCTGCACGGCGGTCGCCAGCTCCTGCCCCGACATGAGGAAGTCGCCGTCCCCGGAGAACGCCAGCACGATGCGGTCGGGGTGGACCGCCTTGGCGGCCACCGCCGCGGGGACGCCGTAGCCCATCGCGCCGCTGGTCGGGGCCACCTGCGACTTGAAGCGGCGGTACCGGTAGAACCGATGTGCCCAGGTGGAGAAGTTGCCGGCGCCGTTGGTGACGATGGCGTCGGGGGGCAGCCGCTCGCGGAGGAAGCGGACCACCTCCGCCATCTGCAGCGGCCCCGGCACTCGCACCGGCGTGTTCCACTCCACGTACTCGGCCCGGACCGCGGCCGTCTGGTCCACCCACGGCGGCTGCGCAGGCGGCCTCAGTTGCGCGAGCGCGGCGGCCAGCTCGGGCATGCCCGATTGGATGGGCAGGTCGGCGGCGTACACCCGCCCCAGCTCCTCGGCCCCGGCGTGGGCGTGAACCAGCGTCTGCTTGGGGACCGGGACCTCGAAGAGCGTATAGCCGCCGGTGGTCATCTCGCCCAGCCGCGCCCCGAGCACCAGCGCCAGGTCGGCGTCCCGGATCCTCCGGGCCAGCTTGGGATTGATGCCGATCCCGACGTCGCCGGCGTACTGGGGGTGGTCGTTGTCGAACAGGTCCTGGAACCGCCACGCGCAAGCGACGGGTAGCTGCCAGGCCTCGGCGAATCGGCGCAGGTCGGCGCAGGCGGAAGCCGTCCATCCGCTGCCGCCCAGGAGGGCGATCGGCCGCCGCGCCGCGGCCAGCAGAGCGGCGAGCCGGTCCATCTGCTCGGGGTCCGGCGCCGCAGCGGCCCGCTGATAGTGCGGCGCGACCGGGGCTTCCGCCTCCTCGGTCAGCATGTCCTCCGGCAGCGCCAGCACCACCGGACCCGGGCGGCCAGAGGTCGCCGCGTGGAAGGCGTGGCTCACGTACTCGGGGACGCGGCGGGCGTCGTCGATCTGGGCGACCCACTTGGTCATCTGCCCGAACATGCGCCGGTAGTCGACCTCCTGGAACGCCTCGCGATCGGCGAAGGCGCGGGGCACTTGCCCGATGAGGAGGACCAGAGGCGTCGAGTCCTGCGAGGCGGTGTGAATCCCAACGGATGCGTGGGTGGCGCCCGGGCCGCGCGTGACCAGCGCGATCCCGGGGCATCCGGTCAGCTTCCCGTAGGCGTCGGCCATGTTCGAGGCGCCGCTCTCGTGCCGGCAGACGATCAGCCGGATGCGGTCGCGCGCGTCGTAGAGCCCGTCCAGCACCGCCAGGTGGCTCTCGCCCGGGACGCAGAAGACGTGGTCGACGCCCTGGGCGAGCAGGCTCTGGACCAGGATCTGACCGCCGCTCCCGGAGAGTGTCGAAGGACGTCCCATCGGCCTGAAACTATCCGTTCTGTCCGCGCTGTGAAAAGCATAGCGCCGCCCTATCGGCGGCGACTACTTGTACCCCGTAGCTTGGGCGACGATCCGGGCGTGGTCGAATCGGTTCATCTCGTCGACCAGCTCGTTGGTGACCAGCTCGCCGATCGGGACCTTGGCGGGGATCACCTTCCACTTCACCAGGAAGTCCTGGTACGCGTCGAAGTCCTTGACCGAGCTCTCGCCCCAGCGACTCACGCCTCCGGCCTCCAGCTTCCAGTGCTCGGCCCGCGCGAGCAGGGTCTTGACGTCGTCGCGCAGGGCCTGCTCGTCGCTCTTTCCGCTGGGCTTGGTCTGCGGATACACCTCGTAGAGGATCTTGACCGCCGCCTCCGGGTTCGCCACCGCGAACACCGTGCCCATCGCGTAGCCCTTCCCGAGCGCGACCGATTGCGCCCGCTCCTTGCGGAGCGTTTCGTCCAGCGCGAGGAAACCGTTGGACGGGAATCGAGCGACCGGACCGGAGTCGAGCAGCCGCACCGGAACGCCCGCGCTGTCGACCAGCGAGTACTGCGTATCGTAGAGCGAGAGCGCCGCCACCTGATCGCCGCGCAGGAGCGCGGCCGCTTGCGCCGCCTCGCCCACCACCACGATCTGCGCGTCCTTCTCCGGGTCGAGGCCGTTCATCGCCAGCAGGCCGCGGGCGACGGGGACGCCCGCCGACCCCATCGACGCCACGCCGATCTTCTTTCCCTTCAGGTCCTTGATCGACCGGATCGCGCTCTGTCTGGGCACGGCGATCCCGTAGATGTTCCCTTGGTACGCCGTGTAGAAGATCTTCGCCTTGACGCCTTGCTGGATCGCCGCCGGAAGCGGCTCGATCGAGGGCAGCGAGTAGGGCAGGTCGCCGGTGGCCACCAGCTTCACGCAGTCGGTCGATCCCGGCACCGGGACCAGCTGGACCTTCATTCCAGGCGCGTACCAACCCATCTTCATCGCCACCGCGAAGGGCGCCGCCGCCGAGGTGATGGTGCGCGCGCAGAAACCGACCTTGACCACGCTCTCCGCGCGCGCGGGTAAGGCGGCGGCGGTGAGCATCGCGAACGCAGCGAGGATCCTGTTCATAGGCCACCTTTCAGGGAAGGGCCGTCGGCCGCCGGCCCGTGCGAGGGATCCCAGAACAGCACACGCCGGCGGATCGAGACCAGCCCGGCGTTGAGCAAGAGGCCCATCACCGCCAGGATGAAGAGCACGGCGAACTCGCCTGCCACGTCCATGCTGAAGTTCCGGCTCTGGATGAGCATCCCCAGGCCCGCCTCGGCCCCGACGAACTCCGCGACGATGGCGCCGACCAGCGAGAAGACCATCGCCACTTCCAGGCCCGCCATGATGAAGGGGAGCGCAGAGGGGAGGCGCAGCATGCGGAAGATCTGCAGCTCGGTGGCTGCCAGGGAGCGCATCAGGTCGACCCGGTCCTCGTCCGCCGAACGCAGGCCGACGATGGTGTTCACCAGCAGCGGGAAGAAAGCGATCAGGGCGGCGCTGACCACTTTCGAGGTGAGGCCCAGCCCGAACCAGACCACGACCAGCGGAGCCAGGGCCACCTTGGGCATCGACTGGAACATGACGATGTACGGATACAGGAAGTACTCGGTGCGGCGGCTGAGGGCGAGCGCCGTGCCGATGACGAAGGCGACGGCCGAGCCGAGCACGAATCCGAGCAGCGTCTCGGCGAGGGTGATCCAGAGGTGCTGCAGGTAGATGCCGCTCACCGCGCCGCGGTAGAGCGCCGCCCCCACCTGCGAGGGCGGCGGCAGGATGAACGCGGGAACGCGCAGCGCCCGGACCGCCGCCTCCCAGACCACGAGCGAGACGACCAGCAGCGCGACTCGCAGCGCCGGATTGCGCACGCCGTTCATCCCTCGATCCCGCCCTTCGCGTTGAAATGCGCGCGGATGCCCCGGACGAGGTAGGAGAACTCGGGCCAGCCCATCATGTCCAGGCTGCGCGGCCGCGGGATCCTCACCGGGACTTCCTCCGCGATGTGGCCCGGGCGTGGAGTCATGATCAGCACCCGGTCGGCGAGGAAGACCGCCTCGGCGATGGAATGGGTGATGAACAGCACGGTCTCGCGCCGCTCCAGCCAGATCCGCTGCAGCTCGAGGTTGAGGGCCTCGCGGGTCATGGCGTCGAGCGCGCCGAAGGGTTCGTCCATCAGCAGCATCGCCGGGTTGTGGATCAAGCCTCGGGTGATCGCCACCCTTTGCTGCATTCCGCCGGAGAGCTCCCGCGGGTAGCGGTGCTCGAAGCCGCGCAGCCCCACCAGGGCGAGCAGGTCCATCGCGCGCGAGACGTTGCCGTCGCGTCCCAGCCGCTGCACGTCGACGGGAAGCAGCACGTTGTCCAGCACGGTCCGCCAGGGAAACAGGACGGGCGACTGGAACACCATCCCGATGTCCCGGCGAGGGCCGGTGATGGGCGTGCCGCGCAGCTGGACCCGGCCGTTGGTGGCGGGAAGCAGGCCGGCGAGGATCTTCAGCAGGGTCGATTTCCCGCAGCCCGAAGGACCCACGATGGCCACGAACTCGCCTTCGCCGACGGTGAAGTCGATGCGGTCGAGGGCCAGCACCTCGCCGCGCGGGGTGGCGTACTCCTTGCGCAGGCCCTGGACGGAAATCACCTCGGCGGACAGGGCCATCGCGCCTCCCCGGTCAGTACTCTAGACCAGTCGCCGCCGACAGCCACCGCCCCTAGGGCGGCGCTGCGCTCTTGGAGTGGCGCGGACTTTGTGGGAAGCGTTGCAGGGCCATGGACGGTCGCGAGCAGGCATTGGCGGAGGCATTCGACGGGCAGGCGGCGCGGTTCGAGCGGGGGCCGGTGCAAACCGACCCGGTGGCGCTGGCGCGGATGGTGGAGTTCGCCGCGCTGCCGGAGGAGTCGCGCGTCCTCGACGCGGGCTGCGGACCGGGGCTCGTGGCCGAGGCGTTCCTCGCCGCCGGGCACCGCGTGTACGGCGTGGACCTGGCCGGCGAGATGGTGCGGAGGGCGCGCGAGCGGTGCGCCCGTTTCGGCGCCCGGGCGCGATTCGAGCAGGCCTCGATCTTCCAGCTTGCGGCGGAGGAGCCCTTCGATGCGGCCGTATCGCGGTTCGTGGTCCATCATGCCGCCGATCCGGTCGCGTTCATCCGCGCCAAGGCGGAGCGGGTCCGCCCAGGCGGCGTGGTGTTGGTGAGCGACCACGTCACGGACCCGGACGGGCCTGCCGCGCACTGGCACCGCGAGATCGAGCGCGCACGCGACCGGACTCACGAGCGGAGCTTGACCTCGGGCGAGCTGGTGGATGGGTTCGCTCGCGCCGGCCTCTCCGGCGTGCAGCTTCTCGAGGACGGCTTCGAGCTGGATTTCGACGAGTGGTTCGACCGGGGCACGCCGGCGCTGCCGAAGGAACAGGTCCGCGCGCGCCTGCTCGCGGGCCGGGCGCGCGGGTTCGATCCGCGCGAACGGCCGGACGGGGGCATCACCGTCCGGTGCATCCTCGCGCTGGTGCGCGGCGTCCGCTGACGCCCCGTCCGATCAGCTCGACGGCCTGCCAGCCAGCCACGCCCGCGCTGGAGCGGCGGAGACGCCGAGCCTCTCCAGGCCGGGGAGCACGACCTCCACCAGGGTCCGGACGAAGACTTCCCTCTTGCGCAGCGGTGGAAGGACTCCGTGGCGGAGGAGCTCGTCCGGTCCGGGCCCGGCGGCGGAGAAGAACGCCTCCTCCACCGTGCCGGAGAGCATCGACGGCACCCAATCGGAGACGAACGAGACGTCGCGGACGGCCGCTTCCCGCGCAAGGTGCGCCCATCCCATGCGGCCGTGCAGGACTTCGTCCCGCGCGATCTCGTGCAGGACGGCGCGGACCCGGGGCTCGGCCCGCTCGCCCAGCAGCGTCGCCAGGGTGGCGACGCTCTCCGTCTCGGTGATGCAACAAGCGGCGACCATTTCGTAGAGGACCGCATCGCGGGCACCGAGCGACCGGGGTGCGATCGGGACGTCGGCGGCGCTGCCGCCGTCCGGGCGGCCGTACCAGGCCGAGAGCCCGGCGCAGAGCTCCGCGTGGCGCTCCTCGTCTCCGGCCGCGCGGACGAGCAGCGCGCTCACGGGCGATTCAGGGTCGAACGCGGGGATGGCCGCCGAAAGGCGCCGGAAGCGTTTCGCCGCCTCGCGCTCCACGCGGGCGCGGAACGCCCAGGCCTCGCCGGCAGTGCGCCGGAGAGCGTCCGTCACCAGCCGACGACCCCGCCGCCGCCGGCGTCCGCCGTTCCAGCGTCGGAGCCCTGGGCCGTCGCAGTCCCGCCGTCCGGCGATCCGCCGCCGCTCTGGCTCTCGGGCTTCTTCTCGCCAGCCTGGGCCTGGCCGGGGCCCGCGCAGCCGGCCGTGGTCCCCACCATCGCGCCACCCAGCACCAGCAGCCGGAAGAGCTTCTTGAACAGCATGAGACCCCCTTTCTGGAGGCTGGGAGAGTAAGCGAGTCGGGCCGAAAACGCACTCGGCTCCGACCGGGACCCTCGTCTCGATACGGCGCCGGCCCCTCCCTGGTGCTAGGTTTCGGGCGGAGGTTCCCGTGGCGATGCCGCTCCTGGCGGAGCTCAAGCGAAGGCGCGTGTTCCGCGCGCTGCTCGGATACGCCATCGTGAGCTTCGCGGTGCTCCAGGTGATCGAGCCGATCATCAATGGACTCCACCTGCCCGAGTGGACGCTCTCCTTCGTGGTGGTCGCGCTGGTCGGCAGCTTTCCCGTGGTCCTGGTCCTGGCGTGGGTATTCGACGTCAATCCCGGCGGCATCGAGCGGACGCTCCCGCTGGGGAGCGAAGGTGGCTCGCGTCGCGCGGGGGTGGTCCTCGCGCTGCTCGGCAGCGGCGTGGTGTTGATCGGCGTCGCCGCGGTGGCCTGGCACTTCGTTTCCCGCGCGCGCGTGAGCACCGCCGCGACGGCCTCGCGTTTGCCAGCGGCGCCCTCGGTCGCCGTGCTGCCCTTCGTCAACATGAGCCGCGAAAAGGACGACGAATACTTCTCCGACGGCATCACCGAGGAAGTGATCAACGCGCTCGCCAACGTCGAAGGGGTCCGGGTCGTCTCGCGCACCTCCGCGTTCGCTTTCAAGGGAAAGAACGAGAGCGTGCGGAAGATCGGCGAGGAGCTGGCGGTGGCCACCGTGCTGGAAGGGAGCGTGCGGCGCGAGGGAAACGACCTGCGCATCGTCGCCCAGCTGGTCAACGCCGCTGACGGGTACCACCTGTGGTCGAAGACGTACGACCGCAAGCTGGAGAACGTCTTCGCGGTCGAGGACGAGCTGGCCCGCTCCATCGCCGACGCGCTGCGGCCCCAGCTGCTCAAGGGCGCGACGCCGCTGGTGAGGCAGGCGACCTCGAGCACCAAGGCGCACGACCTGTACCTGCAGGGGCGGCATGCCTGGAACAAGCGCACTGCGAACGACTTGAGGAAGGCCATCGTCCTCTACCAGAAAGCGCTGGAGGTCGACCCGGAGTACGCGCTCGCATACTCCGGGCTGGCCGACTGCTACGTGCTCCTGGCCGAGTACGGCCGGGCCCTCGCCGCCGAGGTCCTGCCGCAGGCAGCGGCGCATGCGCGCAAGGCGCTGGAGCTCAACGCCACGCTGGCGGAGCCGCATGCCACCCTGGGGCTGATCGCGATGAGCGGCTTCGACTGGGCGGGCGCCGAGCGGGAGTTCAAGGAGGCCATCGAGCTGCGCTCCGGGTACGCGACCGCGCACCACTGGTATGCACTGCTTCTGGCCAGCCTGGGCCGGTTCGCCGAAGCGCAGGCGGAAGCGGAGCGCGCCCAGGAGCTCGATCCCGCCTCGCTGATCGTGAACAACATGCTCGGCGTCGTGTTCTACGCGAGCCGCGACTACCCGCGAGCCATCGACGCTTTCCGCAGGACCCTCCAGCTGGACGCGGGGTTCGCTCCAGCCCACGGATTCCTCGCCTGCGCGTACGTTGGAGCGGGCAGGAACCGCGAGGCGCTGGAGCAGATCGCGCAAATGACCGACGACGACAACGAGCACAGGGCCATGCGCGCGTGGGTGCTCTGGGAGGCCGGCGAGAAGCAGTCCGCAACGATGCTGGCCCGGCAGGTGATCGACCGTTCGCGCCGCGACCCGGTCCGGCCGGGAATCCTCGCCGGCCTGTACTGGATCCTGGGCGAGCGGGATCGGGCGTTCTCGTTCCTCGACCAGGCGTACGCCGAGAGGGACTGGACGATCCGCGAGCTGAAGGTCAACCCGATGTTCGATCCGATGCGCACCGATCCGCGTTTCCAGAAGCTGGTCGCCAAGCTCAAGTTCGACTGACGTGGCCGCGCTGGAGCCCGTCGCCGAGCTCTTCTGCACCGAGGCCTTGCGCGCGCTCGGGCGCAACAAGCTCCGGAGCGCGCTCGCGAGCCTGGCCATCATGATCGGGATCGCCGCGGTGGTGTGCGTCGTCGCCATCGGCCGGGCGGGTTCCCGGCGCGCCGAGGAGCAGCTGCGCAACCTGGGAGACAACTTCGTCTGGGTGGAGGCCGGCTCGCGGGCGCCGAGCGGCGTGCGCACCGGCACGCACGGGACCACCAGCCTCACCCTCGAGGACGCCGAGGCCATCCTGCGGGAAGTCCCCTTGATGAAGCGGATCACCCCGAACGTCGACGGCAGCCTGCAGGTCGTCTTCGGCGAGCGGAACTGGCGCACCCACTACCGCGGCGTCGGTCCGGACTACCTGGAGATCAAACGCTGGGGCGTGGCCCGAGGCGCCCCTTATACCGAAGAGGACGTGCGGCGCGCTTCCAGCATCTGCCTGATCGGCGACACGGTCCGGGAGCAGCTGTTCGGCGACCTGGATCCGGTCGGGCAGACCATCCGCGCCGGGGGCAAGCTGATGCTCGTCGCGGGGGTGCTGGAGCGCAAAGGGCAGTCGGGCACCGGGCAGGATCAGGACGACACGATCCTTTTGCCCTGGACCACCGCGCAGAAGAAGATCCGCGGGCGCAATCAGACCTGGTTCGACGACATCATCGGCTCGGCCGTCACGGCCGAGGCGGTGAATCCGGCCATCGACCAGATCCAGTCCCTCTTGCGCCAGCGCCACCGGATCCAGCCCGGCGAGGAGGACGACTTCAACATCCGGCGGCCCGACGAGATCCTGCAGGCCCGGGTGGAGACGAGCCGCACGCTCTCGGCGCTGCTGGTCGCGGTCGCCTCCATCGCGCTGGTCGTGGGAGGCATCGGGGTGATGAACGTGATGCTGGTCTCCGTAGCGGAGCGCACCCGGGAGATCGGGCTGCGCCTCGCCGTCGGGGCTACGGACGGGGCGGTGCAGCTGCAGTTCCTGGGGGAAGCGGTGATGCTGACCCTCTTGGGCGGCCTGTCGGGCGTCTTCCTCGGCGCGGCCGGCTGCGCCGGCATCGGCGCCGCGCTCGGCTGGTCCGTCTCGGTGCCGCTGGAGGCGCTGGCGCTGGCCCCGGCCATCTCCATCGCGGTCGGCATCTTCTTCGGGTTCTACCCGGCGCGCAGGGCGGCCCGCCTGGACCCGATCGAGGCGCTCCGCCACGAATAGGCTCACTCGCAGCGGAGCGCGGCCATCGGATCGATCCGCGTGGCGCGGCGGGCGGGCAGCCAGCAGGCGAGGAGCGCCGCCGCGAGGAGCACTGACACGACCACGGCGAAGGTGGCCGGATCCGTGGGGCTCACCTCGTACAGCGAGCTGGCCAGGAGCCGGGTGAGGACCCAGGCGCCGCCGATGCCGAGCGAAAGACCGGCGGCGCCTCCGCCAAGCGCAATGAGCGGCCGCGGGACGCGGAATCCCGGATCCGGGACGGCGGACGGATCGATCAGCGCATGTTCGGGAGCCTCGCGATCGAGCTGCGCTGAAGCAGCCAGTCGTCTCGGGTCAGCTCGAAGCGCCGGTCGATGCCGCCGTAGGGACCGGGACACAGCCCCGCGTCGCGCATCCCCGCCTTGCGCAGCACCGCCGCCGAAGCCGTGTTCTCGACGTCGGTGAAGGCCTGCAGCTCCGGCAGCACGAGATCGGCGAAGGCGTGGACGACGAGCGCCTGCGCGACCTGCGTGGCGAGGCCGCGGCCCCAGGCCGGGCGCGCGAGCATGAACCCCAGCTCGACGGGCGTACCTTCGCGCCGCCTCATCAGCACCGCGCCCCCCAGGCGCTCTCCCCCGGCCCGATCGCGCAGGACCCAGTAGCCGAACGGCAACCGCTCGCCGTGACCCAGCAGCCACTCGAGGTTCTTGCGCGACTCCTCCTCGGTGCGCGGGCCGTGCCCGATGTACCGCATCACCTCCGCGTCGGCGTACAGCACGAAGAGCCAGGGGAAGTCGTCGCGCGTGAGGGGCTCGAGCAGGACGGACTCGGTCTGCAAGCGGTCCATGCAGGGCTGTCCTACCTCGCGCGCCGCCGGAACGGAACGCCGCCCCACCCCGCAAGAAACGGGGGACGCGGGAAGGAAAACGAGGACGTCCGTCGCCGACGATCCAAGACCAACGTCAGGACGACCTTAATCCGAGCGACGTGCGTCTGACTTGAATTGAGGTGAGCGCTCAGGCGGATTGTTCGCACCGCGGTGCACACCTGATTCCTGCGCGAGGGATTCCGACCATGGACGCAAAGCCAGTCGAAGGACGCGCCAGTCTGCTCGACAGCCGGTGGTTGATCCTCCTCTTCAGCGTGCTCAGCATGGTGGCGGTCGCGAACTTCCAGTACGGGTGGACGCTGTTCGTGCCTCCGCTGCAGAAGCATCTGCACGCCGAGCAGGCAGCGGTGCAGATCACCTTCACCGTCTTCGTGCTGCTGGAGACCTGGCTGGTTCCTTTCGAGGGATGGCTGGTCGACAAGTTCGGGCCCCGGTTGCTGGTGATGATCGGAGGGGTGTGCGCGGGGCTCGGCTGGATCTTGAGCGGCAGGGCGGAGACGCTCACCACGTTGTACCTCTCCTACGCGGTCTCCGGGCTGGGAGCGGGCGTCGTCTACGGGACCGCCATCGGCAGCGCGCTCAAGTGGTTTCCCGATCACCGCGGCCTCGCCGCGGGCCTGACCGCGGCCGGCTTCGGCGCCGGTTCCGCGCTCACCGTCGCGCCGATCGCCAACCTGATCAATTCCGCGGGGTACCAGACGGCCTTCATCCGCTGGGGTTTGATCCAGGGAGTGGTGGTGGTGGGGGCCGCGCTCTTCCTCAAGGCGCCGCCCGCCGGCTGGCTGCCTCACGCCTGGGTGAACGCTCCGCGCGGCGACGAGGTCAAGAAGCGGCAGACGACGGCCGAATTCAGCTCCTGGGAGATGGCCTCCACCACGCAGTTCTGGGTGATGTACCTGATGATGACGCTGGTGGCGACGGGCGGCCTGATGGCCACGGCCCAGCTCAATCCGATGGCGGTCGACTTCAAGGTCGACAAGGTGCCGATCAACCTGATCTGGTTCACGCTGCCCGCCCTGCAGTTCGCCCTCTCGGCGGACCGGGTGCTGAACGGAATCTGTCGCCCGATCTGGGGCTGGATCTCCGACCACATCGGCCGCGAGTTGACGATGACCATCGCCTTCACGCTCGAAGCCATCGCCATCTTCCTGCTCGTCAAATTCGCCCACAACCCGACGGCGTTCGTGGTCTTCAGCGCCTTCACCTTCTTCGGATGGGGCGAGATCTATTCGCTGATGCCGGCCATCTGCGGAGACTTCTTCGGCCGCAAGCACGCCACGCAGAACTACGGGTTCTTGTACACGGCGAAGGGCACCGCGTCGGTCTTCGTCCCGATCGGATCGGCACTGGCAGCGGGAAAGGCGTTCGACTTCCGGGCCGACATTTTGCTGCTGATCGGCGGAGCGCTCGCCTTCTTCTCCCACTACCTGGCGCCCACCGTGCTGCGGATTCCGCTGCGCCGGAAGACCCACGACGTCCTCTTCGGAATCGGGCTCGCGATGGTCGCCTACGGGATCGTGCTCACCGTGCTGCCCGCAGTGTGGACGCCATTCGCGGCCAAGTTCATGTTGCCGAAGACCGGCTGGCAGGGCGTCTTCGCCGTCGCCATCGTCTTCGACCTGACCGCTGCGGTGATCGCGTTCTTCGTGCTGCGCAAGATGAAAGTGCCGGTCCAACGCGAAGTCACCTCGGAGGACGTCGCGCCGCCCGCCCTGGCGGCGGCGCGCCAGCGCTGACGGCCCCCCCTATGGCGTGGAGGCCGGCTCGGCGTTAGGGTTACCGGCCCCACGTGCACAGGAGGGTCCTTCCCATGGCATTGCGTATCGGCGACGAGGCGCCCAACTTCACCGCGCAGACCACCCAGGGGTCGATCGACTTCCACCAGTGGATCGGGAACCAGTGGGCGGTCCTCTTCTCGCATCCCAAGGACTTCACCCCGGTGTGCACCACCGAGCTCGGCTACATGGCACGCATCAAGCCCGAGTTCGACAAGCGCAACACCAAGATCATCGGCTTGAGCGTCGACTCGGTGGACGACCACCAGAGGTGGTCCAAGGACATCGAGGAGACGCAAGGGACCGCCCCCAACTACCCGATGATCGGCGACTCGGACTTCAAGGTCGCCAAGCTGTACGACATGCTGCCGGGAGGGGTCTCCGGCGATGCCAAGACGCGAACGCCGGCGGACAACGCCACGGTCCGGTCGGTCTTCATCATCGGGCCCGACAAGAGGATCAAGCTCATCCTGCTCTACCCCATGACCACGGGCCGCAACTTCGACGAGGTCCTGCGGGTCCTCGATTCAATCCAGCTCACCGCCAAGCACAAGGTGGCGACGCCCGCCAACTGGAAGCAGGGGCAGGACGTGATCATCGCCGGCTCGGTCAGCGACGACGAGGCGAAGAAGCAGTTCCCGCAGGGGTGGAAGGCGCCGAAGCCCTACCTGCGCATCACCCAGCAGCCGAAGTAGCGGAGAGAGAATAGTGGAGGGGACACCATGTTTTTATGGTGTCCCCCAATGGCCCGGTATCCGTGAACGCCGCCGCCTGAAGAGCGCCGGGACCATGCGCTACCTGGAAGACTTCCGCGAAGGTCAAGTGTTCGAGCTGGGCGAGGAGACCATCCGGGAGCAGGAGATCCTCGAGTTCGCCCGCCGGTTCGACGCCCAGCCGTTCCACACCGACCCCGAGGCAGCCAAGAAGTCGATGTACGGCGGACTGATCGCCAGCGGGTGGCACACCGCTTCCTTCTTCATGGGGATGCTGGTGCGCGGGCTGATCCACGACACGGCCAGTCTGGGGGCCGGCGGAATCGATGAGCTGCGCTGGCTCAAGCCGGTCCGCCCCGGGGACAGGCTGCGGGGCCGGCTCACGGTCCTGGGCGTCCGCAACTCCAGCAAGCATCCGGAGCGCGGGCTGCTCACCTGCCTGGGCGAGCTGTTCAACCAGCAGGGCGAGCGGGTGCTGTCGATCCGGTGGTCGGCCATGATCGCCCGGCGCTCTTGAGAGCGCCGGATCGCGAGACGGGGCGGACATGGCTTATCCTCGGGGGCGATGGCGCCGCTGCACACAATTCGCACCATGTGCCCGATGAATTGCCACCCGACCCTTTGCGGGATGCTGGTGGACGTCGAGGACGGGCGGATCGCGAGGGTGCGTGGCGACCCTGACAATCCGGACAGCCGGGGCTTCCTTTGCATCCGCGGCCACGCGGCGCGGGAGATCATCGGCAACCCGCGCCGGCTCCTCTATCCGATGCGGCGCACCGGCCGCAGCGGCGCGTGGCAGCGGACCAGCTGGGAGGACGCGCTCGACCTGATCGCGGAACGCGCCCGCGCGGCTGGGCCGGCGGCCGTGGGAACGTGGTCGGGCCACGGGTTCTTCGCCAACAACTACGGCACGCGGCTTGGGTCCGAGCTGCTGCGCCGCTTCTCGAACCTGTACGGCTGCCAGTGGTGGAGCCCGTCCATGATCTGCTGGGGGCTAGGCGGCTTCGGGCTGGGCCTGACCGGCGCGCTGCGGGTGAACACCAAGGAGGACATGGGCGCCAATTCCGCCCTGGTCATCCTGTGGGGCGCGAATCTCGCCAGCCAGCCGAACACGGGACGGTACCTCGCGGAGGCCAGGCGCCGCGGCGCCGGGGTCGTCACCGTCGACGTGCGGCGGACCGAGGCGTCGGCGCAGTCCGACGAGACGGTGCTGCTCAAGCCGGGGACCGACGCCGCCCTCGCGCTGGGAATGATGCACGTGATCGTGGCGGAGCGGCTCTGCGACAACGCGTTCATCGCGCGCCACACTTCGGGCTTCGACGCGCTCACCGCCCACCTGGCCCGGCACGACGTCGCCTGGGCCGCGGCGAAGACCGGAGTTCCCGCCGAGCGCATCGCCGCCTTGGCGCGCCGCTACGCGACCACCAGACCCGCCCTGATCCTCCTCGGAGGCAGCTCCATGCACAAGGGCGCGGGAGGATGGCTGGGCGCCCGCGCCGTGGCGTGCCTTCCCGCCCTGACCGGCAACTTCGGCCTGCCGGGCGGCGGCCTCGGGCCCCGGCATGGCGCCGCAGTGCACGGGCAGGCCCTGACCAGCATCGCGGCGCGCGAGCGGCGCCCGCCCGGCGACTACGTCCCCAACCAGATGCCGCGGATCACGGAAGCGCTGGAGGACGGCCGGGTCCGGGTGCTGCTCCTGTTCGGGACGGACATGCTGTCGTCGTTCGCCGACGTGGGCCGCGTCAGCCGGGCGCTCGAACGGCTCGATCTCCTCGCCAGCTACGACCTCTTCCAGCACGAGACCGCTCGCCGGCACGCCGACCTGGTCCTCCCGGCGACGGCGTGGCTCGAGGACACCGGCTGCAAGAGCACCAACACGCATCTCTACCTGATGCCGAAAGCGCTGGAGCCGGAGGGCGAGGCGCGGCCTGCGGCATGGGTGCTCCGCCAGCTCGCCCGGCGCCTCGACGTCGCCGATTTCTTTCCCTGGGAGAGCGATCAAGGGCCGCTCGACGCGATCCTCGATCATCCGGCCACCGGGCACGCGACCGCGGCGGCGCTGGCGGCCGAAGGTGGAATCCGCGCGCTGCGCGTCTCGCACGTCGCCTATCCCGACCTCGTCTTCGACACGCCCTCGGGCAAGATCGAGTTCGTCTCGGAGCGCGCGAGGAGCCTCGGCCTTCCCGCTTTGCCAGTCTTCGAGGATTCCCCGCCGCCCGATCATCCGCTGGCGCTGCGGACCGGCCGCACGCTCACCCACTTCCACGGCTTCTACGATCACGGCCAGGCGCTGCCTTCGCTCGCTGAGGCCGATCCCGAGCCTCGCCTCTGGATCTCGCCCGGCGACGCCGAGCGCCGCGGGCTCGCCGAGGGCGACGGGATCCGCATCTTCAACGGCCGCGGCGAGATGCGCGCCCGGGCGTTGGTGACCGACCGCGTCCCGTCCGGAACCGTCTGGATGCGCGACGGCTGGGCGGGGCTCAACACCCTCACCTCGGGCTCTGCCGTGCTGCCCGACGCCGCGGTCGACCTGTTCGACTCCTTCTCCGCCGGTCAGGCGAGCTTCGACGCTCGCGTCGAAGTGGCGCCCGCGCCGGAGCTCACTGGCTCGCCGACTCCACGATGAGCCGGGTGAGCAGGTAGAGCCGCGGCTCGATGGAATCGAGGTCGACGTATTCCGCTTCCGGCGAGTGGTAACCGAAGCCCATCAGCCCGAAGTTCTCCACCACGGCGGGCTTTCCCGAAAGCGCCGCGAAAGCCGCGTCGGTGCCGGCGCCCTTCCCGGATTCGTCGAGCCCCAGCGATTTCCCCAGCTCCGCGTAGATCGCCTGGGCTTTCTTCGCCAGCGCGCGCGACCTCTCCGTCGTCTCCAGCGGAGGACGGCGGCGCTCGAAGGTCGGCTCGATGGTCGTCTCCGGGATGAGGCGATCCTTCGCCACGCCGTCGCGGAAGGCCTTCTCGATGACGTCGAAGTCGGCGGAGTGCCGCACCCGCACGTCGGCGTTGGCCGTGGCCGAGTCGGGGATCACGTTGCGGGTGGTCCCGGCCTGCGCGACCGTCCAGTTGAACTTGATGCCGCGGGAGGCGTCGCCGAGAGCGCGCGTGGCCAGCAGCTGGTGGGCGAGCTCGATCAGCGCGTTGCGCCCGTCTTCCGGATTCACGCCGGCATGCGCGGCGCGGCCGTGCACGGCGATGGTCGCCGCGGCGATTCCGTTGGTCGCCAGGGCCAGCTCGTCTTTGGGCGCCGGCGACGGTTCGAAGGAGAAGACGAAATCGTGCTCGGCCGCCAGCCGGGTGATGAGGCCTCTCGCGCCGGGCGTGCTGATCTCCTCGTCGCCGTTCACGACCACGGTGAGCCTGCGATAGCCGCGGAACCCGAGCTTCTGGAGGACAGCGACGCCGTGCAGCGCGAGGGCCACGCCGCCTTTCTCGTCGGCGACGCCGGGTCCGTAGGCGCGGCTCCCTTCGATCCGGAACGGCCGCCTGGCCAGAGTCCCGCGAGCGTAGACCGTGTCCATGTGCGCGAGCAGCATCACGGAGCGCGTGCCCGAGCCCTCGAACCGCGCCACCACGGCCTTGCCGATCTGCGGCGGGGTATCGAAAAGCTTGACCGCATCCGCGCCCGGTTCGACGAGCTCCACCTTGCCGCCCAGCGCCGCCAACCGTCCCCGGATGAGCCCGGCGATGCGATCGAGTCCCTCCTTGTCCCGGCTGGCAGACTCGATCCCGACGAGCTGGCCCAGCGTCTCGATCACCGCGGGCTTCTCCTTCTGCACGAGCGACCGGACCGGCTCGACCGGTGCCGCGCGCGCCGAGACGGCCGCGGCGCAGCAGGCCGCCGCGGACCAGGATGCCCAACACCGGAGCTTGCGCTTCATACCCACCTCCGCATCTTCCAGGGCGGTCTCGCGCCTACTCTGCCACCCGATGGGAACGGTAGCTTCGCTGCGTGGCGCGCAACAGCCAAGCCAGCGCGGCGTTCATCTTCCTGACCCTCAGCGTTCCGCTTCTCTGCGGCGGCGCCTGGGGCGCCCTCCGGCTGAAGCACTTCGGCGAATGGCCCAAGGCGACCGCGCGGATCGTGCGCGTCGACCGGCACATCCGAGGAAAGACCATCTGGGCTCGCTACGTCCCGCCGGGCGCGCACCGGGCCATCGACGTTCGCATCGACGGCGTCGACTCGCAGCCCGGCGACCTGGTGGAGGTCGCGTTGGACCCGCGCGATCCAGGGCAAGCGGTGACCCGCTCGGGGGCATTGCTTGCCGTCGGTTTCATGGGGGGCTTGGGAATCGCGTTCGCGGCAGGCAGCGTGTTGGCGCTGGCGTTGGAGGCGCGCCGCGTTCGCGGTCGCCAGACCCGGATCGAACTAGGACCGCTCTCGGAGTAGACATTCGGCGTCCGGAGCCGGGACGGCCGATCCCAGGACCGGACGGCCAGGAGCTACACCGCCCTCGGGAATGAATGGCACGGATCTCGCTGCGGATCCGGTCATGGAGACACTCCGGCAGGACGTTCGCGGAGCGCTGCGGCTGCTCGTGCGCAGCCCCTTGTTCGCCGGAGTCGTGATCCTCACGATGGCGATCGCGATCGGGGCGACCTGCAGCGTGTTCAGCGTCGTGCGCGGGCTCTTGCTGAAACCGTTGCCATATCCCGAGCCGCAAAAGCTGGTGCGCTTCCACGGCTCCTGGAGACAGTTCCCGACCGGAACGGTGTCGCTGGCCGAGTACCGCCAGGATCACGAGCACCTCTCCACCATGAGCGGGGTGGCTGCTTGGGGCTACGGCGGCGGGAGCCTCGCCGGCGCAGGCCCGCCCGAACAGATCGGGCTCGGCCGGGCGACCAGCTCGCTCCTTCCGGTGCTGGGCGTACAGCCCGCGCTGGGGCGGTGGTTCAGCAGGGAGGAGGAGGAACCGGGCCGCGGGCGGGTGATCGTGCTGGGCCCGGCCCTCTGGCGGCGCCGCTTCGGCGCAGACCCCGGCGTGCTCGGCCGGACGGTCGAGATCTCCGGCCACCCGTTCCAGATCGTCGGCGTGCTCGCGCAGGACCTGGAGCTTCCGGAGAATTTCGACGCCTGGAGGCCATTGCCCTTTCCGCCGGATCAAGTCACGCCGCAGAGCCGTGGCAGACGTTTCCTGCGGGTGATCGGACGCCTTGGCCGCGGCGTCACGCTGGCCGACGCGCGCTCCGAGTTGGCGGTGGTATCGGCCCGGCTGCGGGCGGCCTTCCCGGCCGTCTATCCCGCGGACGCCGGCTTCGAGATGACCGCCGTTCCGCTCCTCGACGAGATGGTCGGCGGCGTGCGGCTCACCTTGTGGATGCTGTTCGGGGCCGTCGTGCTCGTCCTCCTGATGGCCTGCGCAAACGTGGGTAACCTCCTGCTGGCGCGGGCCACCGCAAGGGAACGCGAGCTGGCGGTGCGCGCGGCGTTGGGCGCGGGCCGTGCGCAGCTGGTGCAGAAGATGCTGGTGGAGAGCGTCTTCCTCGCGCTCCTGGGAGGGGCGCTGGGCGTGGCGATCGCCGTCTGGGGCGTCGATCTGCTCCTCGCGGCCGGGCCCAGCCTGCCCCGGGCCCGGCACGTGCGCGTCGACGGAGCGGTGGTGGCGTTCGCCCTGGGAGCGTCGGTCTCGAGCGGGATCCTGTTCGGGCTCCTTCCAGCGCTCACCACAACCCAGGCGAGGCTGCAGGACGCCTTGCGCGGAGGGAGCGCATCGGCCGCTCCCCGCCCGCGGCGCTTGCGTCGCGCGCTGGTCGCGGCGGACGTCGCCCTGGCCCTGGTGCTGGTCTCCGGAGCGGCCTTGCTCTTGCGCAGCTTCGGTCGCCTGGTGCAGGTCGATCCGGGTTTCGATCCCGCGGGCACGGTGGCGATGATGGTCGGTGTGGCTGGAGACGACCAGCATATCCGCGCCGTGTTCCGGGCCGCCCTGGAGCGCTTGCGCGAGCTTCCCGGGGCCACCGCGGTGGGCGGCGTCGATTACCAGGCGCTGAGCGGCGTCGCGAACGACAATTCCTTCGAGGTCGAAGGCCGTCCCGTGCCAGTGGGGGTGCAACCGCCCGACGAGGAGATCCGCGTCGTGACTCCCGGATGGTTCGAGGCCATGGGCATCCGGCTGCTGAGCGGACGCGAGCTGCAGGAGACCGACACGGCCGACAAGACCCCGGTCGCGGTGATCAACAGGTCTTTCGCCCGCAAGCACTGGCCCACCGACGATGCGTTGGGGCGGCGTCTGCGGCTCACCGGCGATCCGCGCTGGTGGACCGTGGTGGGCGTGGTCGGCGACGTGCGCGAGTTCGGGCTCGACGCGGAAGTGCGCCCGATCATGTACTTCCCCTTCGAACAGCTTCCCAACAGCACGCTCAGCCTGGTGGTGCGCTCGAAGGCGCCGGCGCAAGAAGTGCTGCGAGGGGCGCAGCAGGTGCTCCTGGCCATCGATCCGCTGGCCACCGCCTATCAGGCGCGGCCGGTGAGCGAGATGCTCGCCGCCAGCCTCGCGCAACGCGCGTTCGCTTTGAAGCTCCTTCATGGGTTCGCCATGCTGGCGTTGATGCTGGCCGGCCTCGGGCTCTACGGCGTGCTCGCCTATACGGTGACGCAGCGCACGCGGGAGATCGGGGTGCGGATGGCGCTGGGCGCCCGGCCGGCCCAGGCGCTCGCGCTCGTCGCCAGGGAGAGCGCCGCGGTGGTCGGCGCGGGCCTGCTGCTGGGACTCGCCGGCGCTCTGGCAACGGCGCGCGTCTTCGCGACGCTCTTGTTCGAGGTGGGACCGTCCGACCCGCTGGCGCTCCTGGGCGCGCTGCTGGTGCTCGGCGCGGTCGCGCTGGTGGCCACCCTGCTCCCCGCGCGCCGCGCGGCGCTGGTGGACCCGGCGATAGCGCTCCGCGCCGAGTGAGGAGCGATCGGGAGGCGCCAGCAAAACGCCAACCGACCAGTCGCCGTTCATCGGGCAAGCAGGGACGACAGCGAGCGATCGACTGCTTCCGCGGCCGCGCTGCCCAGCCGTTCGCGGAGCGAACGTACTCTCTGGAAGGTGACCTGGTAGAGGTTCGCCTCCAGGGCGCGGTCGACCAGATATTCGTCGCTGGTGCGGAGCTGATCGACGAGCCCCAGCTCCAACCCGCGCCGCGCAAGCCAGTGCTCGCCCGTGGCCACCCGTTCGAGGTCGAGCTTCGGGCGGTGCACCTTGACGAACTCCTTGAACAGCAAGTGGGTGTCTTCGAGCTCCTCCTGGAACTTCTTGCGACCCCTCTCGGTGATTTCCCCGAACACGCTGACGGTCCGCTTGAATTCGCCGGCGGTCATCTCCTGGAAGTCGACGTCGTGCTTCTTGAGCAGGCGATGCAAGTTCGGCACCTGCGCGACGACTCCGATCGAACCGATGATCGCGAAAGGCGCGGCGACGATCGTGTCCGCGACGCAGGCCATCATGTAGCCGCCGCTGGCGGCGATGCGATCGATACAGACCGTGACCTTGATTGCCTTGTCTCGCAGGCGCATCAACTGGGCCGCCGCCAGACCGTAGTGGGGAACTGCGCCGCCCGCGCTCTCGAGCCGGATGACGACTTCGTCATTCTTGCCCGCCACCGCGGTGATGGCAGTCACCTCCTCTCTCAGATTCCTGACCGCGCTGGCGAAGAGGTCGCCCTTGAACTCCAGGACGAAGACGTTCGGCCTCGCCACGCCTCTTGCGGCCTTCACCTTCTTGCGGTCCTTGCGGAGCTTCCGGAGGTCCTTCTTCGGCACCAGATTCGCGCGCAACGCGTCTCCCAAGGCGTCGATCTGCTTGTTGAGCGGCTTGACGCGTAGCCAAGCGCCAGGCCGTTTCCGGCGAATGACCGCGACGAAGAACACGGTGGTCGCCGCAATCGTCGCGAAGACGACGAAACCTTTGGCCGCAAATCCGAGTACATCGTGGAGGATGTCCATGGCGCACCCTTGTAGCCGACCTTCGGGGCAGGGGTCTTCCTGCCGGTCTCCGCCGCACGCTACGAGGCCGATCCTGCGACTTCTTCCTTCGCGAGGCAGAGCTTGAGCATCGAGGCGAGCTTCCTCGGGGGGACCGGCCCGATTGCGCCGCAAACGATTGCGATGGCTTCGGAGACGTTCAGCTTCTTCGCGGCCTTGATCAGCGCCGGGTGCGCCTTCGCGAAGGCGCGATATGGATATCCCTCCTTGCTCAGATAAGGGATGCCCTTCTTGGGCACGCTGGATGGGCCGCGATCGATGAGCATCTCGCGCATCAACTCGGTCAGCGCGAGGTCAGCGCGATCGGGCCGCTTCGCGCCGGCGACGCCAAGGAAACGGCGCACGTCGCCCGCGTTCACCCCCTCGTTCCCGGCGATGAGGCTGAATGCGCGTTGCGCGTCTTCCGAAAGGCGTGCAGAGCGAAAGCGCGTCCTCAGAGCGTAGAGCGCAGGCGCCACGTCCCGATGTGCAAGCACGAGGCGATCGGCGATGACGTTCGTCTCGATCACCTCACCCCGGGCCAGCAGCGCATTCGTCAGCTCGATCGCCCGCCGTTGATCTCCTGCTGCGGCGTAGATGCTCGCCAGCGGCAGGCCGGGCGTCGCGCCGTAGCGCAATGCGAACTTCACCGACTTCATGAAGCTCACCGCATCTTTTTCGGTGTGAATCGTCCAGGACATCGCTTCGGGCCTACGCCGTGCGGCGAGCAGGGGTACCGCGCGACTTCGTGCGCCAGAACGCCGGTGGCTCGCCCAGGCCGCGCTTGAATGCGCGGCTGAAGGAGGCCTCGGACAAGAGGTCTGGCGTCTCTGTCATGGCCCTCCCCGGTCGAACCCGATATAGGTCACTGGCAGCTTAATCCCTCGGACGGAGGAGCACATGCCGATCTACATGGACGTCCACCGGAACGTCGCTGGAGCATCGCCCTCGGACGTTGCCGGCGCTCACCAGAAGGACCTGGAAACGCAGAAGAAGCACGGCGTCCGGTATCTCAAGTACTGGCACGATCCGAAGGCGGGCAAAGTCTTCTGCCTTTGCGAGGCGCCCAGCGCCGAGGCGGCGCACGCCGTCCACCGCGAAGCGCACGGCCTCGTCGCCGAGGAGATCTACGAGGTGGAGGAGCACGAGTAGGCTTGCAGAGGCTTCGCCATCGTCACCACGCGGATCGGCCGCTTGAACGCCGGATTGGCGGAGGGCTCGACCGCGGTTTCCCGGTAGCCTTGCCGCTGGTAGTACGGGATCAACTCCGCGCGATCCTCTCCAGTGCTCAGGGTCATGATGGTGCAGCGCGCGTTTCTGCAGCGCTCTTCGGCCGCCGGAACGAGTCGCGCTCGATCAGGCGGCGGACGTCATCCGGCGAGGTCCGGTCGCCCGCGCGGAACTCCCGCTCGATCTCGAACGCCTGGTTGATGATGCGGGCGATCTCCGTCGCGTCCGCGAGGGTGCCCTGCCGGATCATGGTCGCGATGCTACGCAATCAGGGAGTAGAATGCACCGACATGGTCAGCGAGAAGGAACGCCGGATCGCCCTGTTCATCGACTTCGAGAACCTGGTCACCAACACCGGGATCAGCGCCGCCACCTTCGATCTGCAGCCGGCGATGGACCGGCTCCTGGAGAAAGGAAAGGTGGTGTTCCGGCGCGCGTATTGCGACTGGTCGCGGTTCCGCGATGCGCCGCGACGGCTGCACGACTTCGGGGTGGAGCTGATCGACGTGCCGCCCTCGACGCGCGCAGGAAAGAACGGCGCGGACATGCGGCTCGTGATCGACGCGCTCGAGCTGTGCTACGCCCGCGAGCACATCGACACCTTCGCGATCGCCTCCGGGGACAGCGACTTCTGCCCGCTCGCCTACAAGCTGCGCGAGAACAACCGGGTGCTGATCGGCCTCGGAGTGAGAGAAGCCACCTCGCCGCTGTTCGTGAAGGCCTGCGACGAGTTCATCTATCTGAAGCCGCCCGGGAAGGCGAAGGCCCCTGCGGTCGAAGGCGATGCGCCGGGGCGTCCGGCCCGAAAGCCTCGCGCGCCTCGCGCCGGGAGCGAGATCCCTCCGATCGCGCGCGAGGTCGTCGCCAGCCTCCTCGGGCGCGCGACGGGCCCGCTGAACCCGTCCTTGATCAAGGAAACCATCGTCCGCAAGGAGCCGGACTTCGACGAGCGGGAGGCCGGGTTCTCGACGTTCAGCCGGCTGCTGCAGGAGATGGAGCGGCAGGGGTTGCTCAAGCGCCAGCAGCTCAACGGCCGGCAATGGTACGTCTTGCCGCCGGATTCGCCGGCATCAGGCGGGGAATCGGCGGACGAGCGCCCCGCCGAGACCGAAGCCGAAGAAGCCTGAGCAGGCCTTTTGTCCCGAATGACGGCTGTCGGAGGATCACTCGGGCCCGATGCCGAGTCTTCGCCTCCACGTTACCCCGTTGCCACGCGCCACAGGGCAAGAGCACCACGCTCGCCAGATCGGCGAGTCACTGGAGGTGCGGGAAATGACGTCCTCGTACGCAATGAAGGGCATCGTCGCGGTTGTCCTGGTGGCGGGGCTGAGCGGTCAGAGAGGAGTGCCGTCCGCTCAGGCTGCCCCGCTAGCGGAGAGCGAGTCCCGCTCGAGTCCTGGAGGCCGCGATCGCCAGACCGCGACGCCGATCAAGCACGTCATCATCATCGTCGGCGAGAACCGCAGCTTCGATCATCTGTTCGCCACCTATACGCCGAAGCGCAAGCGCGAGAAGGTGTTGAACCTTCTCTCCGAAGGCATCGTCAATGCGGACGGCTCCCCCGGTCCGAATTTCGCCAAAGGGCACCAATTCCAGATCGTGTCCCCACCCAACGGTGGGAAATTCTTCATCAGCGCAGACCTGGCAAACAAGCAGCTCTATTCCACGCTGCCGGCGCCCGACGTGGGCGGGGTCGGCGCGGTCTCGCCTTACGCCGGTATCTTGAGCCTGCCGGGCGGCGACCCCGGGCTGCCGCCCCAGGATCAATTCCTCTTCGGGACCGGCGGCACCGGCTTGAGCTTCACGCTCGGTCCGGATACGCGCATCGCCAACGTGAACAATCTCCCGCCGGGACCGTTCCAGATGACCGGCCCGACCATGCCCTTCGACGCCTTCACCGGCGACACCATCCACCAGTACTTCCAGATGTACCAGCAGATGGATTGCGCCATCGACAAGGAGCACGTCTCGAAGGGAAACCCGACGGGTTGTCTCCATGATCTCCAGTCGGCGGTCACCACCACGTTCGCCACGCCGCCCACCGGCACGCCGCACGACACCGGTCAGACGATGGCCTTCTTCAACATGCAGAACGGCGACGCGCCCTTCTTCAAGTTCCTCGCCGACGCGTACACGATGAGCGACAACTATCACCAGCCGGTGATGGGAGGCACGGGTCCGGACAGCGAGCCGCTCGGCTTTGCGGACCAGGTGTTCTTCAGCGACGGCAATGGCCATCCCGCAACGCCGGCGGCGGCCAACATCTACAATCCCGATCCGCGAGCCGGGACGCTCAACACGTATACGCACCGGGCGCAGTGGTTCAATTGCTCCGACAGGAGCCAACCCGGCATCGCGGCGATCGCGGATTATCTGGACGCGCTGCCGTTCGAAGTGGACCCCAAGTGCGGGCCGGGCCAGTTCTGGCAGGCCGTCAACGTGAACCCCGCCTTCACGCCCAAAGGCCTGGTGAAAAAGGGCCTGGTCGTCCCGCCGACCACGCAGCGGAGCATCGGCGACGTTCTCTCCGCCCAGGGCATTTCCTGGAAGTACTACGGCGGCGGCTTCGACGCGGACGGAACGGCGAGCCCCTTCAATGGAAGCTATTGCAACATCTGCAACCCGTTCGAGTACGAATCGACCTATCCGAGCCTGGTCGCGGATCATATGCGGGATGTGACCGATCTCTTCGCCGATCTCGCGAACGGCACCCTCCCCGCGGTCTCGTACGTGAAGCCGGACGGCACCATGGACGGCCATCCCGCATCCTCGAAGTGGACGCTCTTCGAGGCGTTCGCCGAGAACATCGTCCAGCTCGCGCAAAGCAACCCGAAACTGTGGGCCGAGACGGCGATCTTCATCACGGTGGACGAGGGCGGCGGCTACTACGATTCCGGCTTCATCCAGCCGGTCGATTTCTTCGGCACGGGTCCGCGCATTCCGATGATCGCCGTCTCTCCCTTCTCGACCGGCGGCCACGTCAGCCACGCCTACAACGAGCATTCCTCGTTCGTGAAGTTCGTGGAGCGGAACTGGAAGCTGGGCACGACGCTGAGCAATCGCAGCCGCGACAACCTGCCCAACCCCGATCAGGACGGCGACAACGCCTATGTGCCGCGCAACATGCCCGCCATCGGCGACCTGTTCGACCTGTTCGACTTCGATCGCGGACGCGACGACGATCTTGACTAGGATGCCGTGACCGAGCGCCGGCAGGGACGACCTGCCGGCGCTCTCTTCAGTGCGGCGTGGACGCCGTCGAGCAGCGCTTCTCGAGCTCCGCGAGCCGGTTCTTCAGTAGCGGGGCATCCGCACCCAGCGACCCGACTCGCTTCGCCTGGACCGCTTCGACGCCTCTCGCCTGCAGGAGCAGTGCCTGCTTGCACTGCCCAAGCTCCACCGCGACCGTCGCCAAGCTCGAGATCGCAGTCGGGTGCCAGGGGGCAAGCTCCACTGCGCGGTTCGCCGCGGCGAGCCCCTCCCGGGCACGCCCCGTGGTGGCCAGGTGGTTGGCCAGGGCCGCCTGGGCGAGGGCGCCGTCCGGCCAGCGCTCCACCGCCCGGCGGAGCGCGGCCTCGCGCTCGGTCGGGTCGGTGGCCTCGAGGCCCAGCAGGAACCAGCCCCTCCCGTCGTCGGGCCTGGCCGCTGCGGCTGCTCGGAGCGCCGGCAGCAGCGCCACCCCGCGCAAGCGGGCCAGCTCGGCGCTCACCACCGGATGTCCAGGCTCCTCCCGCTCCGCCTCTTCCAGGGCCTGGCGTCGCACCCGTGTCTCGATGAGCCGATTGGTCACCAGCAGGCGCAGGCCGAGCAAGGCGAGGTGCACGTCGCCGGCCGAGGCGGGCTCGGAAGTGAAGGTCCTGTCGACCTTGCCGAGCTTGATCTCCCAGCGCAGGCCCCGCCCGTTCCGCTGGTGGTGGATGACGGGCGAATCGAGAGCGTTGGCTTTACCGCCCTCGAGGGCCCACTCCGGGAATGCGTGGCGCCATGCGTCCTTCGGGGCCTTGCCGTCCATGAGATAGCGTTGGTACTCGCTGAGCTGCTTCGGGCGTTCGTTCCAGAGGAACCGATAGAGGACCCAGCTAGAGAGGTAAGGGTCCGTGTCGTAGCCGCTCGATTCACCGGCAAGCAAGCTCGCCATGCTCGTGAGCTTGACGTTGCCCGCGGCCCAACCTCCCGTCGGGTCGTTGCCGGCCCAGCGCCGGCCCTCGCGGTCCACCTTGCCGACGCCCTCCAGGAACTGGGCGAGCCCTTCCGCGAACCAGTATGGCTGCCGGGGAAACAGGTACGACGACACGTGGTGCGTGAGCTCGTGGGCGATGACCTGCGGAACACGCCGCGCGTGGTCGGCACTCAGCAGGATGGTGGGCTCACCGCGCGACGACACCCAGAAGACGCCGATGACGTCCCTGGAACCGGTGTAGTCGAAGAGATCGTTCTCGCCCGGAAGCACGATGACCCGGACTCGCCCCGGGATCTCGGCCGGCTCCGCGATCAGGGACGCCAGCACCGCGGCGTGGAGCTCCTCGAACGCGCCGACCAGGACCGCCGGCTCGCGGTCCCATCCGGCGGCGTCGATCACGAAGTGCTGGCTGCGGAATTCGCGCCAGGGCTTGCCGTCCGCGAGCGAGCAGGGCTCCGCGGGAGCGGCGAAGGCGCTGGTCCCGAGGACGAGGGAAGCGAGAAGGGCGCTTCCGCCGCGAAGCCGGATCGCGCAAAGTCGCGGACTCGCGAGCCATGCCGCTGTCGAGTGCCGAATCACGAATGACGATGAGCGTCGGGCATTCCGAGACGGTTGACCGTGTCGCCCTCGAAGTCGAATTCGATGAGGACTGCCGGGTCCTTGCCCACGACCCAGCCATCATGGCCAGGTTCGATGGCCACCGGCTGCGGCGCCTTGTATTCGACCGTGCAGCCGTCGGCGTATTCGACGTGGATCTCGCCCCGGGCCAGGAAGCCAACGTGGGCGTGCATGCAACGGTCGGTGCCGACAATCGGCTTCATGTCGACGGACCAGCGAAACCCGGCTGGATAGATCATCCGTTTCACGCGAGCCGCGCCGGCGCGACCGACGTCGAGCCGGACGTGTCCGATTTCGCGCTGCTGGGTTCCGCTGATGGCGGCAAGGAGGAGATCCGGCGCCTCCGGTCGCCGCCCGGCGGTCTTACGCCGCTTCGAAACGCGGGCAGACTTCCTGCCGGTCTTGACCTTTTTCTTTCCCATGTGACCCCCCTCTCATCTTGATCGAGACTTGTCGCTGGCGTCAACGATCACCTTTCTCAGAGCCATCCGCTCACGAGGGCGATGCCAACCACGCCGAACACGACAGCGGCGATCCGTTTGGTCCGGTTGGGATCGAGCAGCTTGCCCGCACGGTTGCCGAGGAAGACCGCGATCCCGGCGACGGCCCAGAGGGCGGCGGTCGCTCCAGCGAAGACGGTGATCGGCGCACGGTAGCGGGCCGCGAGTGCAGCAGTTCCGACCTGCGTCAGGTCGCCCCACTCGGCGATGAACACGACGCCGAATGCGATCCCGAGCGTTCGCCAGAAGCCGAGGGCGCGGCCCCCGTCCTGCGACAGGTGCGCCTCGTCGTGCCGGCGCCACATCAAGATGGCCGAAACGAGAAACGCGACTCCAGCTCCCACATGTACCGGTCGGATGGGCAGGAGCGAGAAGAGCGAACCAGCGGCGACGGCGACGACGCTCTGGACCGTCAGCGCCAGCGATGCGCCCAGCCAGACCGGAGCCGGCCGGTGACGTGTTGCCAGGACCAGGGAGGCGAGCGCGGTCTTGTCAGGCAACTCGGCGACGAAGATGACCGCGAAGACGGAAATCAGTGTCGTGAGCATCCCCGGATCCCCGATCGTTCGCTGAGCATACCCTGGCGGGCAGCGCTTTCGATCCGCAGAATGTCTTCACCGCCGCGCCGCGATCCGCGCGTCCAGGTCGAGGATCGCGGGCGCGGCCAGACCTCCATAATGCGCGTCGATGGCCTTGAGCTGCGCGCGCGCGCCGTCGCGGTCGCCGCGCGCGATCGCCGTCTCGGCGTCGGCCAGCTTCGAAGCCAGTTCGCGCTGCAGCCGCGCATTGCATCTCGCGAGCTCGCCGGCGTCGAGCGCGGACGGCTTTTCCAGCGCATCCAGCGCCCGGTTCAAAGACGGTGGATCGAGCGCCTCGTGGCCAAGCTTCCTGGCGTCCCTGACCTCGATGTCGAAGACCGGTCGAAGATCATCTCTTCGAGAGCGCCGGTTTGCGGCGCCGGCGCCGTTGTGCGCACGCCCACAGGAAAAGGAGGAGCGACAGAGCGCTGGCGTTCGGTCGCTTCACGCAGAACAACCTACAGCAGAACTCATCTGGTTCCGCAGCGCCTGCGCCGGTCGACGAGTAACCCTACTTGACGTTTCCGCAGGAGGCTGCGACCCACTTCGCGGTCATCGTCCCGGTGGACGACATCTTCTGCCCGGCGTGCTCGATCGTGAACTTACCGTTTCCTTTGACGTTCTCCGGCGTCACCGCTTCGAAACGCCACTCCCCGGTCGTGTTGTTGTTCTCGCGGCTGCAGTCGAACCTGACCGCGTAGACCGCGGTCGACTTCGTGATCACCTTGTGCTTGCACGAGGCGTCGTTGTCCTTGTCCTGGAAGAGCCCCTTTTCGAGCTTCTCTTTCGTCAGGCAAGTGCGGATCGTGTGAGGCGTCGCCGCCCGTTTCTTGGCGGCTTCCATCGCAACCTCCATGCGCGCGCGTTGCTCCGGCGTCATGTTGCCCATGTCGATCGGCGGCATGCCGGACGTTTGCGAAACGACCGTCGTCTCCCAGAGGCCGAGCTTCACGTTGAGCGTCTGCGCGAAGACGACGGGCGCGGCCGCGACGAGCGCCACGCCGATGGGAATCGCTGAGCGGGAAATCCATCCGGCCTTGAACATGCGCGCTGCTCCCTCTCCTAGTTTTGCTTTTGGGGCTTCCCCAACACCTCGAGCGCCGCGGCCGTCAGGGTGGCCGCGCCGGTGCGCAGGGTGCGCTCCCGGTCCGGGGCGAAGAGCGACGAATGCAGTCCGGGCAGGCGTTCTCCGGCCGCCTTGGCCGCGGCAAATCTCTTCGGCTCGATCGCGCCCACCCAGATTTGGACCGAGGGAGCACCGGCCGCCTTGCCCAGCTCGCCGAAGTCCTCCGCCGTCATGACGGGCTCGCCTTCGACGACGTTCTCCTTCCCCAGTGACCGTGCCAGAGCGCCGGCGATCCGTTGGGAGAGCTGCGGGTCGTTGTACATCGAGCTCGCGCTCTCGCTCACCTTGATGACGGGCTCCTTCGGCGCGCCCGCGCTGGCCGCTTCTCCCTTCACGATGCGCGAGATCGCCTTCATCATCCGCTCGCGGACCTCCGGCTTGTACGAGCGCACGGTGAGCTGCAGCTTCACCTCGTCGGGGATGATGTTGTAGCGCGTGCCGCCGGCGATCGACCCCACCGTGACCACGGCGGGATCGCGAGGGCTGTTCTCGCGCGAGACGACGGTCTGCAGCGCCAGCACCGTGCGCGCCGCCAGCACGATGGGGTCCACGGTCTCTTCGGGATGGGCGCCGTGGCCGCCCTTCCCGAAGATGGTGATGTCCAGCGAATCCACGTTGGCGGCGGCGTAGCCCGGCACGACTTCGACCTTTCCCGCGGGGACGTCGGCGGCGTCGTGGATGGCGAGCACGAAGTCCGGTTTGGGGAATCGCGTCCACAGTCCGTCGGCGACCATCGCGCGCGCGCCCCAGACGGTCTCCTCGGCGGGCTGGCCCAGCATCAGGAGCGTGCCGCGCCATCGGTCCTTGCTCTGCGAGAGCAACGTCGCCGCCGCCACCCAGGAGGTCATGTGCACGTCGTGCCCGCAGGCGTGCATCACGTGGACCTGTTTTCCGCCGTCGTCGACGGCGGTGACCGTGCTCGCGTAGACGAGGCCGGTCTTCTCCTCGACCGGAAGCGCGTCGAGCTCGGTGCGCAGCGCCACCGTCGGGCCGGAGCCGTTGCGGAGCACGCCGACCACGCCGGTGCCGCCGACGCCGGTGGCCACCTCGAAGCCGAGCTTGCGCAGCCGCTCCGCCATCTTGGCGGCGGTCTTCACTTCGTGGCGCGACAGCTCGGGCGTCTTGTGCAGGTCGAGATACAGCGCATCCATCTCGGGATAGAGGGCGTCGATGGCAGCCGTCTGCGCAGCGGCCCCGGCGGCCCAGAAGCAGAAGAGAAGCGCGATCCGGTTCTCGACGGACATGGGCACCCTCCAGTCACTTCTGCGCCATCGCGTAGGAGTCGTGCACGGCGGCGTGTAGCACACCTGCGCCGCGCCCTGCTACGACCGGCCGGCCCGGGATCGCTCCTACTTCTTCAGGCTCCTGTTCCAGGCCCTGCAGCCCTCGTGGAGTTGCTTCCGAGTGCGCTCGACGTCCTGGAGCGACCGCTTGTAATGACCGCCTGCATGACCGTAAGCGGGGCTGGCCCTGATCTGGTCGCGGACGCTGTCGAGGCTCGCGTTGACGGCCTCGAGGTGGCAGTCGGGATTGAACCGCTCGTCCGCGCGCGCGACGGCAGGCGCGAGCAGCAACGCAGCGGCGACGGACGACAGGAGCATGCGAGTCATGAGTTTCCCTCTGGGGTTTGGCGGCAACAGCCGCGCCAGGCTTCACAGCAACGTGCGTGCCACGCGCAACACCCCGAAACGTGTTGGTTATCGAGGAAGCCACCGCGGAATTTTGCCCCAAGCGCGACCGGGACGGGCATCAGAGAACGGACCTGAGTCCATCTCCTGAAGCCCTATTCCTTCAATCCGGGGACACCGCTCCGATCGCCGGTCAACTCCCAGCGCAGTAACGCGACGGGAATCAGGCCTGCGGCGTCCTTCTCGTCCATGAATTGGCGCAGTGTGCTGCCGCCTCTGAGCTTGCGGGAGAGGATCTGGTCGATCTCCATCTTGCCGATCAGGTAACTCGTTCCGTAGCCAGGTTGCTGGAGATAGAGGTGTTGCTCGGCCCAGACCGTCTCCCCGGTGAGACGCAGCCATCCCCGGGGGGTATTCTCCGAGGCGAACTTCGCCGCTTCTTCTAAGGACAGTTGATTCGCGTGCATGCGCAGATCGCCCAGCGCGCGAGCGGCCCGCTGCGCCAAGAGCACGTAGACGAGCTCCCGCGACCGCGGGCGCGAATCGCAGAGACCCATCTGCATCATCATCTCCTCCATCGCAGTCGCGAACCCCTCGGTGCGCGTGTTGAAGATGTTGTAGAGCAGCGCGCCGCGGCGAATCGGATCGGCGTGGGGTTCGTGATCCTTGCGCGCCAGATCGAACCAGTGATAGCCATGCGTCCGCATTAGCACCGGGTCGCGGTAGTCGATCTCCGTGAAGAACTCGAGCGGCCGTTTGTCGGTGTACTGCCCGACGTGCGCGCGGAGCGCCGCGTCCATGTCCTTCCGAACGGTCAGCACGTCGCGCCGCGCCAGGAACGTCATGTATTCGGTGACCGCGGCGTCGAACCCACGCGCGTGTTCCTCGGCACTGGCCAATGGGACCTGCTGGGGCAACGACCGGTTCTTCTGCTCCTCGAGCAGAAGCGTCGCCCGCGCGCGGGCGAGCTCGCGTTGCATCAGCAGCACCTCGTCGGCCCAGCTGTGGCGCACGAGCTGCACGTTCGCGAGGTACCAATCGTAGTTCTCGATCCCCACTCCCGATGCACCGGTCTTCGACGGCGCCTGCGCTTCGAGCCACGCGAGGAACGCGTCGGTCGCCTCGATGGCCCGCCGCACCGCCGCCGCGAGCGCCGCGAGCCCTGTTGCCCTGCCCGCGAGATCGGCGAGCGGCGCGCGTTGCGCCTTCACGTCACGGATTCCGTGGACCCACAGGTCGCGCGCGTTCCCGGTCAGATTTCCGCGCGCCTGCTGCAGCAACGCGGGAATGTGCGCTAGCCGTCTCGCAAGCTCGTCGGCGTCGCGCGGCAAGCTGAACCTGAACAGCTCGATTCCGCCCAGCGCGTGCGGGCCCTCCCGCGCCGGCTGGTCGCTCTCGTCCGCAAATACGGTGACGTAGAAATCGGGATTGCGCTCCCATGGCCTGAGCACGCGGTAATCGAAATCGAGCCCGTTCATCTCCGCGCGCACGATCTGATAGTCGACCTGCTGCCAGACTGGCCACGCCCGCGGGTCCAGGGATGCGAGTCGCCGCCGGTACTCTTCGAGCTCGCCGTGCTGGCGGGCCATCGCCGCCGGCGTGTAGTCGGGGACGCCGTTCACGACCTTTGGTGTCTGGAACGCCCGCCACTCGGTGAAGAGGGCGACCAGATCCGGACGACCGGCAGACATCGCGACGGAGAGAATGCAGGCCCACATGGGCGCGCACTCTACACGCGTATAGACTGCGCCGCCGGGTGCCCGCATGAAGATCATCACGTCCGGAGCGGGCTGGGTCGCGCCAATTTCATGCAGGGCCTGGAAGAGCTTCGCAATTGGCACGCGAGCCAGGACACTGCCTGATGGACTTGAGGGCACTTGCGGCTGCCCAGCGCTACAGCAGAGCGCACGCCTCGTCGAAGCCGGGTCGCGGGTTCCGAGGGTGCAGCTTCGCGGAGTCTCCGTACCCCAGGTTGCAGAGGAAGTTGGATCGGACGTGCCCCTCCGGGAAGAACTCCTCGTCACACCCCACGCAGTCCCTGCCTGCCGCGAAGAACGCCTCGTCGACTTTCGCGTGGTCGAAGCCGGACATCGGGCCGCAGTCGAGCCCCAACGCGCGTGCCGCCAGGATGAAGTACCCGCCTTGGAGCGACGAGTTCCTGATCGCGGTGCTCTCGACCAGCTGCGGGTTCTTGGCGAACAGCTCGCGCATCGCGGGAGCTTGAGGAAACAGCTTTGGCAGCTTCTCGTAGAAGAGCAGGTCGTAACCGACGATGACGGTCACGGGCGCCTGCATCGTTTTCTCGACGTTCCCGGGAGCGAGCGCGGGGCGCAGCCGCTCCTTCGCCTCGCGGGACCGCAGGAAGACGAAGCGCCCCGGGCTTGCATTGGCGCTCGTCGGGCCCCACTTCATCAGCTCGTAGATCTGGCGAAGGGTGTCGTCCGAGACGGGCTTGTCGAGCCAGGCGGCATGGGTCCGCGCGTTGCGGAAGATCTGATCCAGACAGGAATCGGAGACGACGGACATACGGTTGCTCCTTGGCGCCGTTCTGTCGCCTCGCCCTCTTTACTCGCTTCATCGAGATCAACCTAGCAGGGCGCGTGCGTGCGGACCCTCGCGCGAGTTGTCACGGAATTGCGCATGGTGCCCCCAGATGATCGTCGACGGTGAGACCTTCGCCTTGCCCGTCCCCGCGTTGCTCTTGCCAATGGCTAGCGGACTAGCGCACGCTATCGCCCCCTTGAAAGGAGAGTGGACCATGCGATCGGTTCCCGTCCCCGTCGTGCTGGCGATCATGGCCACCGCTTGCGCGCACTCCCAGCCACCCGCTCCCCCCGCACCGCAGCCAGAGGCGGTTGCGCAACCTCCTCCTGCGCAGCCAGCGCCGGCCCCGGTAGCGCCGCCCGCTCCGCGCACCGTCGAGGTCGTGGCCACCAGCATCTACTTCGACTTCGACAGCTCCGAGCTGAGCCCTGACGCCCGGTCGACGCTGCAGACCTTCTACGATCAGGCGCGGCAGCGCCCGGACCTCAGCACGCGCATCGAGGGCAACTGCGACGAGCGCGGCACCGAGGAGTACAACCTGGCCCTGGGCCAGCGGCGTGCCGACTCCGCAAAGGGGTACCTGGTCAGCCTCGGGCTGGATGTTTCGCGCGTCAAGACGATGAGCTACGGCAAGGAGCGGCCGCGCGCGCCCGGACACGACGAGGCGGCGTGGAGGGAGAACCGCCGGGGCGATCTGGTGCCCGTGACAAGCGCAGTCGGGCAGGCGTCTCGCTGAGCCGTCCGGGCGAGTCGAGCAAGACATGGCCAGGGACCGGCGCCCTTCGCGCGCCGAGCACCCTTCCTAAGGCGTCCAACCCAGGGTGCCAAGCAGGATGCCATGGTTTTCGCCTGGCTCGCTCAGGTCATAGACGTGCAGCGCGGACCAGTCGAAGCGCGTTCTCAGGTCGGCAAGGGAGTGCGCGTCGACTGTCTCGTAGACCTGCACGGCGCAGAGCAGCCGATTCCGTCCAAAACGGTGGATCAGGACGTCCACGATCTCCATGATCGGCGGCGTGCTGCGGCGCAGATCGAGGCCCGCGGTTTTGCTGAGCGCATCGCCCCACGGCGGGGCGATGAACACGATCAGGAGCTGGTCCGTCGGCACGGCCGCGTCGGCCAGGCCGCTGAGATAGTCGGTGTTCACGATATCGATGGGCAACGCCAGGGTCGCGAGGTTCTTCGTAGTCAGCTGGAACACCGCCTCATCAAGCTCGAACCCCAGGCCCCGGGCGTCCGGCAGGTGGTGCAGAATCCAGAACAAGGCATTGGCCGAACCGGCGAAGGGATCGATGACCAGCGTTCCAGTCGATTGTGGCGCCTTCTCGGCCATGACAGCAATGTCCTTGCCGATCGCATCGCCCAGCGCATCGCGCGTGCATTCCACGGCGGTTCGCCCCAGCAGCCGGAGTCCCTTCGCATACCACTCGGCAGGGCGCATGCCGTAGATGGAGACATGGTCTTCATCGTCGTAGCTGTCGGCGCCGTAGCGCTGCAACTCCCACAGCTCGAGAACCGCGTTCCGCTTTGCGCCGAGCAGCAGCAGCTGGCGGTCATGGAGTGGATCCCTTTTTCCTGCCCTCTCCCCGCTCACCTCAACCTCCGACGGACAACCAGTCTCGGCGCCTGATCTTGGGACATGAGTGGAGCAAACGCGAGCGAAACACCAGATCGGGAATGCGCGAGCGCGCGGCACGTTCCCCTCGTGGGCAGAAGTCAAGCTCGCAACGGTCCGGAAGCGCCTGGCGATGGCGTTCGGCGGCGAGACGGCGTATGCGGGGACGATGCGACCCGACATCGTTCCTGGAGCCACGTTCCCCGACTATGAATTGACCGACCACCGCGGCAAGCGCCGCAAGCTCTCCGAGCTGCAGGGGCCCGACCCGCTGGTGCTGATGCTCAGCCGCGGCGGCTTCTGTCCCAAGGACCGGCTGCAGATGGAAAGGCTCTTGCAGCTTCACCGCGAGATGGAGGTCGGCTACTGCCGGCTGGTGACCATCAGCACCGACAGCTTGGTCGAGACGTACGAGTTCCGCACCAGCGTCGGCGCGCACTGGACCTTCCTCTCCGATCCAGGTCGCAAGGTGCAGAAGGACCTCGACATCGCCGAGTACACCGACCCGCACCACAACCCGATGATCCCGCACACGCTCGTGCTCGAGCCGGGACTTCGCATCTACAAGATCTACATGGGCTACTGGTTCTTCGCCCGGCCCACCATCGAAGAGCTGCGCCATGACCTGCGCGCCGTCCTGCAGCGCTGCCGGCCTGACTGGGACCTCAGCAAGGCCGAGCTGAAGGCCGCCTGGGAAAAGGGCGACAAGGCGCGCTTCTATCCTTACGGCAAGAGCTATGTCGAGGTCTTTGCCGAGCAGGAGTGAAGGGAGTCAACTGGAGCTGAGCGCCGGTCCGGCGTGCCACGTCACCAGGGCGGCGCCTGCGACCCACACCAAGGTGTAGATCCACCAGAGACGCTGGTAGTCGGCGCCGGTGAAGAAGCGGAACGCTACCCTGCACCAATAGCGTTGATCCTTTCGGCGCGAAAACCCCAACGCGGGGCCGCGCTTGCTACCCGCGGTGCGCGGACCGTTCTAAATTGTGACAAGTGCATTTTCGAAGACCTGGGCCGCTTGCAAGAGTCCACTTATTCCGCGATCGTGCTACCCGCACTGCCTCTCGTACCCGGCGAGGCTCGGTGCGCTATTGGGGGGGTGTTGCGCGCCTGAGCCCCAGCCGGGTCCGAGAAGCCCGATCTTCTACGCACTTGACCGCCTGAAACGTCAAGGCGCGTTTCGCACCTCGAAGGTCGAGCGGCTCCGCTGATCAGCCGCACGTCTCACCGCCGCGAAGGAACGTGATCACCAGCCTAGGCGGACGACCGACCACAGAGCCGTGAGCACCGCCGCGGCGATGACCAGCATCCAGACAACGCTGCTCACGAAGTAGCTGTAGCCCATGAGCACCACACCGGCGAGAAGCTGAGGAGCTCGCCGCTGTTTCTTGCCGTAGATGAAGAATCCCAGGCCGACAACGCTGATCAGGATGGAGAGGAACAGCGAGCCAGGATCGAGGGACATCGAGCCTCCCAGGATGGAGGCCTGCCCGAGGGGCCTCCGCGGTCTGTGTCAAGCACTCTCCGCCGCTCCTGCGGACTTCGCAAGCATGCGGAGTTCAGGGAAGAAACACCGAGGCGTCGCACCGAGTCCGTCGCCAGGCCATTGACGGATTCTTCCGGATGCGGACTAATGCCGCGCGGGAACACTCCGGGCGCCGGCGTCGACTCTACTCATCCTGAGTCGGAGCTACGGGCTGAGCGCGGCGGCTGGAGCGGGGGGATTTTCACAAATGCATCGAGTCGTCTTGTCCGCCTTCGCCGCGGCAAGCTTGTCCGTGCCATCGATCGCGCGCGCCCAATCTTGTCCAGCCAACGTCCCGCACCTGACCGGCACCTGGGTCACGCTGCCTTACGGCATGCCGATCAACCCCATCTCGGCGACGCTGCTGCGAAGCGGAAAGGTGCTGATCATCGCCGGATCCGAGAACGATGCGAGCAACAATGGCCCGGGTGCCGAGAGCTACCGCGCCGCAGTGTGGGATCCGGCCGGAACGACGGCCAGCAGCATCACGGTCCAGGGCCTCACCTACGACGTTTTCTGCAGCGGCACGTCGCTCCTGCCCGACGGCCGCGCGCTCGTCGTCGGCGGAACCTCGGACTACTCCTTCAGGGGCGACGCGCGTGCTTCCATCTTCGATCCGGTGACGGAACGCTTCCTGCAGTCGCAGAGCATGGCCGACGGCCGCTGGTACGGCACCGCCACTACGCTCGGTGACGGACGCGTGGTGGCGTTCTCCGGCCTGGGGCATTCCGGCGGGACGAACAGCACCGTCGAGATCTACGATCTGCGCAACGCGGGCGCGGGGTGGAGCAGCCCGGTGGCCGCGCCGTTCACTCCGCCCCTCTATCCGCGGATGGCGCTGCTCCCGAACGGCACTGTCTTCTACACGGGCCAGGGATCTGGAACGAACAGCGCGCGAGGCTGGATCTTCGACCCCGCCGCGCAAGTGTGGACCGGATCGGCCGCGACGACGAGGAACCGCACGTACGGCGCCGGCGTACTGCTGCCCCTGCTCCCGCCGAATTACACGCCGCGCATCATCTACTTCGGCGGCGGCAGCCCTGCGACGAGCACGACGGAGATCATCGACCTCTCGGCCGCCTCGCCGGCCTGGACCGCCGGTCCGAGCATGTCCACCGGGCGCATCCAGATGAACGCGGTGCTGCTCCCCAACGGCAAGGTGCTCGCCGAGGGTGGGTCGGTCAACAACGAGAGCCCCGACGCGCCCGGCAAGCGCGCCGACCTGTACGACCCGGTCACCAACAGCATGACGTCCGCAGGGACCGCTTCGTATTCGCGCCTCTACCATTCGACCGCGACGCTTCTGGCCGACGGAACGGTGGCGAGCCTGGGCAGCAACCCCGGATCGCGCGGCAGCTACCAACCCGCCGTCGAGATCTACACGCCGCCGTATTTGTTCGACGCAAATGACCAGCCCATCGTGAGCCGTCCCGCGATCAGCTCGCTGTCCTCTGCCGTGCTCGGGTACGGAGCTCCCTTCACCGTCTCGTTCACCAGCGCATCGCCGATCTCGTCCGCGGTGCTGATCCGTCCGGGCTCGACCACGCACGCGGACGACATGGAGCAGCGGCTCATCGGGCTCTGCGGTCCCTCGCCCCAGCCGCCCTGCAGCGGCGGCGGAACGCTCGGCCTGGCGACGCCGCCGAACGGGAACGTCGCCCCGCCAGGCTACTACCTGCTGTTCCTGCTCGATGCGGCAGGAGTACCCTCGAAGGCTGCGTTCCTGCAGCTCACTCCCTACTCGTCCTCGCCTCCTGCCGGGTCCATCGCCTCACCCGCCGGCGACGTGACGATCCAAGCGGGCGAGTCGGTGGTGTTCTCGACCAGCCAGGTGGCAGCGGCCTATTCGTGGGTGTTCCCCGGCGGAACGCCCGCAACGTCTACTGCGCAGAGGCCGGGGGCCGTGACGTTCCCGTCCGCTGGCATCTACACCACCTCGCTCACCGTGATCGATGCGAGCGGGAACTCGGATCCCTCGCCGCCCGCCCGGACCATCACCGTCCTCCCGCGAACCGGCGATTTCTCCATCGAGGTGACCCCTTCGGCGATCACCGTCAATCCAGGCGGGAGCGCTCGGTTCACGGTCGCCGTGACCCCGCAAAGCGGATTCGCCGGGACGGTCAGCCTTTCGGTCGGGAGCGAGTCGGGCTTTCCGAGCGGGATCACGAGCGGTGGATTCAGTCCCACCTCGATCGCGGCTTCGGGAACGTCCACCCTGACCATGAACACCACCTCGAGCACCAGCCCCTACGCACTCTCCCTCACGGTCACCGGGACCTCGGGGACGCTGTCGCACCAGGCTTCGACCACGCTTCTCGTCAATCTCGCGCCGCCTTCGTCCCTGGCGGCGGTCGCCGGCGACGCGCAGGTGGCCCTCTCCTGGCCGGCGTCCGCGGCTGCCTCTGGATACTCGGTGCAGCGAGGCCTCGAGAGCGGCGGGCCGTACGTCGCTGTCGCGTGCCCCGCCTCCACGAGCTACACGGACATAGGGGTCGTCAACGGAACCCAGTACGCCTACGTCGTGACTGCCGCCTTTGTCAGCGGTCCGAATGCCGGCGGGGCGAGCGCGCCATCCCCCGAGGCGTTGGCGACGCCGCGCGCAGTGCTTCCCTCGCCTCCGAGCGGGCTCACCGCCGCCGCCTGCAGCGGCAGCGTCTCGCTGAGCTGGAACGCGTCGTCCGGCGCCAGCAGCTACGACGTGAAGCGCGCGGCGGCGAGCGGTGGCCCTTACGGCGTCATCGCGAGCCCCACTTCGACTGCCTACACCGACGGCACTGCCGTCAACGGCGCGACGTATTTCTACGTCGTCTCCGCGGTGAGCGGGGCAGGGGAGAGCGCCAACTCGGTTGAGGTGAGCGCCACTCCGCCCGGGCCCGTCCCAGCGCCGCCGACGGCGCTTTCGGCGACGTTCGTCAAGCAGAAATCGGGGAGCGTCAAGCTCGCCTGGACGCAGTCGCCCGCGTCCGGCCTCACCCGGAACGGGATCTATCGTCGGACGAGCACGGGCAGCTACGGAACGCCTGTCGCAACGATTTCCCCAGGGTCGACCTACACCGATTCGCGTCCCGCAAGCGGAAGCTATTGCTACGGAATCACGGCGACCAACTGCAGCGGCGAGAGCGCCCGCTCGAACGAGGCCTGCATCAACGTGCCGTAGGGAATCCGCCGGGATGTGGCAGAAACTTCAACGAGGATGGGAGACGATCAAGGCCATCGAACAATCGGCGAAATGAGTCTCGGTGGCACCTCGTGGTCGGGCTCGACGCGGACCTGTCGGTCACCACGCGACCGGCCAGCTGCCCCCAGTGAGCCGGCGCTCATCTCGGTGGTGTGACCCGCGCTTGCTCTTGGCGACCTTCGGGACTTACGGCAGCAGAGGTTCGACGACGTCGGCTACTGTTTCCCGTGCTCGCAGATCCCGGCGGGTACCTCTGTGAATCCGATGTCCTGGATCCAGAAGTTCGCGGTGCCGGAAGTCCCCACACCATGTGTGTCGTCGAAGCAATCCGGGTTGTTTCCCCGCATGTGGTTGTTCTGGATCGTGTTGTTGTTCGTCTGTTCGGTCGCCCGGATCCCGGCCAGGGTATTGTTCTCGACCCGATTGGTCACCAGGATGTTCGCGGTGCTAGCATCCCCCAGCCGGATGCCGTCCGAGGCAAATCCGACCACCTTGTTGCTCTTGACGAAGAGGTTCGTGGGGGACGCCGTCGCGTTGGAGGCGACCTGTGTCGCACGGATGGAGATCCCGTTTCCGCTCGCTGGGCCGCCCGAGAGGTTGTTGAAGCTGACTTCTCCGGTGTCGACCCCGGCGCCGAGGAGGATCGCGGTGTTCGTCGGGTTCGTCACCTTGTTGTAGTCGACCACGAAGTTGGTCGTGACGTTGAGGGCAATCGTGGAATCGTTCACGGATGCGTTGTGCGTCACCTGGACGTCGACGTTCGGTCCGCCCGTGAGCAGGATGCAGAACAGGCGTTGACCGGTGCAGAAGTTGTTTTCCACGCGCGCGTTGCGCAGACCCACGTTGGAGAAAATCCCGAAACCGGCCTGGATCTGGTTCATGTTGTTGTTGCGCAGGCAGTTTTCCCTCACGTGGGTCGTGTTGTCGCCGTGGCTGTTCACGTCGATCCCGAACGTATTGTTCTGCGCGAGGTTGTGCCGGATGTCGTAGCCCGAGAACGCCGGGCTCGTGAAGATGCCGATCCCGATCTGCGCCGCCGTGACCGTCACATCCGGCTGGATGGTAAACCCTTCCACGGTGACGTTGTCCGCCTCGATGAAGAACCCCATCAACGCGCCCAGGAACCCGGCGCCGTACGCGACGATCGCTTCCTGGGTCGGATCGGGAAAGAAGGGCGCCTGGCATTCGGTCGCGTGCCCCTGCCGACGGGGAGCTTGCAGGAACAATCCCGCCTTGTTGATGTGCACCGATTCCCTGTACAGCCCCGGGCAGACCCGGATCGTCGCGCCCGGCAGGGCAGCCGCTACGGCAGCGTTGATGCTGGTGAACTGCGCGTTCGGGCACTGCAACTTGTCGTCGTCGACGATGAGCATGGCCGGATCGTCGACCAGCACGGGCACGGTGTCGTCGGATCCGGCGGTCAGGAGATCGGCGTCGGTGACCGCCACGTCGAGCAGCGTCTGATGTCTGCCGCAGGCGACCAGAACGATCGCAGCCACTGCAAACCATCTCGAGAGCATATCTTCCTCCGCTGCACTCGTGCTCACAAACCCTAACACCTGCGGTTCCTCCCCGGGGCGGAGGCGATTCGCCTACCGAAAACCACCCCGCCGTTGCTTGCGAATCGGTAATGGACCGGTGCCCGCCCATTCGCCGGTGTGGGTTTGGCTGGCACCCGACCCCAGCCCCGGGCGCGCCGAAGTCGGACGTGCCAGGTCGCGCTGGGGTGTAACAGCGGGTGCCCGCAGTTGGCCGTTGAGCCCGCGGCGTCGATACCGAAAACCCCTGCATAAACGTATCAAAAGGTACCAGTTGAGTAACCAGAGCGGTATCACATGAGTACCAATCTGGGACCGAATCAGGGCTTTTCGCGCGCTCGTTACGATTCGTAGCGATGAAACCTTTCCACGGTCGCGGACTGCGGGCCCTGTCGGTGCACGCGGACGCCAGCGTGAACCTCGCGGACTTCAGGCAGAAGCCTACAGACGCACGAGTCCCTAGCTTCTCTTTCCAAGTCACCGCTCGATCACAGATCTGCTCAAGAGTGTCCGTTGAAGTGGCAACCTCCAGGACGGTCACGTCGAAAGCGGTCGGTGGCGCCGTGAGCTCCTTCATGGCGACGTTTCCGCCGTGCCCATCGAGATGATTTCGCCATCGTCCATGGAATCCATTCTCACCCTAGAGGATGAACCGGCCGCTCGATTGACGTAACGTTCGCGGGAATGGACTCCCTCGTCGCCTCCGCTGCGCGCTCGCTGGCGGCCGGCGATCCGCTCGGTGCGTTGAAGCGCGTCGCGCTTCGCGCCGATCCGCCGGCGCTCGCGCTGCGCGGCATCGCCATGGCCCAGCTCGGTGAGTACGAACGGGCGCGCAAGCTGCTGCGCCGCGCGGCGCGAGGGTTCGGCCCGCGCGAGCGCCTCGAGCGGGCTCGCTGTCGAGCCGCCGAGGCCGAAGTGGCGCTGGCCGCGCGCAACCTCCGCTGGCCGGCGCGCGCGCTCGACGCCGCGGCCCGCTCGCTGGAAGCGCTGGGAGACCGCGCGAACGCGTTGCACGCGCGCCTGGTCGGCGTGCGGCGTTTGCTGCTCCTTGGCCGGCTCGACGAGGCCGAGGCCGCGCTGGCCGCCCTCGAGACGAACGGAGCGCCCGCATCGCTCGCCGCGCTGTTCGAGCTGTCGCGCGCCGAGATCGCGCTCCGGCGAGTCCGCGCGAAGGAGGCCGACCGCTTTCTCGCGCGGTCACACTCGGCCGCGGTCGACGCCGGGATCCCCGCGCTGGTGGCCGAGGTCGAACGCGCACAGCGGGCGCTGTCGTCGCCGTCGGCGCGTCTGATCCGCGGCGCGGCGGTGAATCAGGTGACGCTCGCGGAAGCGGAGGCGCTCTTCGCCTCCGACCATCTGATCGTCGACGCGTGCCGTCGCGCCGTGCGTGCGCCGGGCACCTCGATCTCGCTCGCGAGTCGCCCCGTGCTCTTCGAGATCGTCCGAGCCCTCGCGGAAGCCTGGCCCGGCGACGTTCGCCGCGAGGCGCTGATCGCCCGCGCGTTCGAGGCGCGATCGCCGAACGACTCACACCGCGCGCGGCTGCGCGTCGAGGTCGGGCGCGTGCGGGTCGCCATCCGATCGCTCGCGAGCGTCGACGCGAGCAAGGCGGGCTTCGTGCTCGCACCTCGCGCCGCGCGTCCGGTGGTGGTGCTCGCGCCGCCGATCGACGGACCCGCGGGCTCGATCCTGGCGTTGCTCCAGGGCGGCGAGCCCTGGTCCACCTCCGCGCTGGCGTACGCGCTGGGCGCCAGCCAGCGGACGGTGCAGCGGGAGCTTCGCCAGCTCGACGAATCCAGATCGGCGCGTCCGGTGGGTCGCGGGCGCTCTCGCCGCTGGGTCGCGCCGCCGCTCACCGGATTCGCGACAACCTTGTTGCTCCCCGGGGCGCTGCCGGTGCGTTAACTCTCACGCTGCCATGAAGACCACGACCAACCCCAAGACAGCGAAGCGCGCGGAGATCGTCCGCGAGTATGGCCCGTTCCCGGGCATCGAGCACGTCCACGGAGTCACCTGGGACGGCCGCAACATCTGGTTCGCCAGGGGCGAAAAGCTCGCCGCGCTCGACCCGGCGAGCGGGAAGTTGGTGCGCGAGCTCGACGTCGCGGCCGACGCCGGGACCGCTTTCGACGGCGAACATCTCTGGCAGATCGCCGAAGACCGGATCCAGAAAGTGGACCCCAAGACGGGCCGCGTCCTGGGCAGCATTCCCTCGCCCGCACAAGGCCGCGACTCGGGCCTGACGTGGGCCGAGGGTACGCTCTGGGTGGGCGAATACCGCGCGCGCAAGATCCACCAGATCGACGCCGAGACCGGCGCAATCCTCAAGACCATCGAGTCGGATCGCTTCGTCACCGGCGTTTCCTGGGTCGACGGCGAGCTCTGGCACGGCACGATGGAGGCCGAGCAGAGCGAGATCCGGCGGATCGATCCGGAAAACGGCGAGGTCCTCGAGCGCCTGGAGATGCCCGCGGGCATCACCGTCAGCGGGCTCGAGGCCGACGGCAAGGATCTGTTCTTCTGCGGCGGCGCCACGAGCGGCAAGGTGCGCGCCGTCCGCAAGCCGACCGCGCGCAGGCAACGCTGAGGCGGCTCGCCATGTGCCCGGTCTGCTTCGCGACGATGGGACTACTCGCCGGCGCCGTCAGCTCGGCCGGCGCGGCAACGGCATACCTATTCAAGAAGAACCGAAGGGAGAAAGCAATGAATCGCCCCAATATCGTCTCCAGGAACGAATGGCTGACCGCCCGCAAGCGATTCCTCCAGAAGGAGAAGGAATTCGACAGGCGGCGCGACGAGCTCGCCGCCCAGCGGCGCGAGCTCCCCTGCGAGAAGATCGAAAAGGATTACGTCTTCATGGGCCCGGAGGGCCGCGTGTCGCTGCGCGATCTCTTCGACGGCCGCCGTCAGCTCATCGTCTATCACTTCATGTTCGATCCGCGCTGGGAGGAAGGCTGCAAGAGCTGCTCGCTGCTCGCCGACACGTTCGACGGCGGCTCCCTGCACCTGCCCGCGCGCGACGTGTCGTTCGTGGCCATCTCGCGCGCCCCGCTCTCGAAGATCGAGGCGTTCAAGAAGCGGATGGGGTGGAACTTCCGCTGGCTCTCGTCGTCGGAGACGGACTTCAACTACGACTTCAGCGTGTCGTTCAAGCCCGAAGACCTGGAGCGCGGCCCCGTCGACTACAACTATTCGAAGCAGCAGTTCCACGAACTGGAGGCGCCCGGCGTCAGCGTCTTCCTGCGCGACGGCAACGACGTGCTGCACACGTATTCCACGTACGCGCGGGGCCTGGATCTCTTGATCAGCACGTACAACTACCTCGACCTGACGCCGCTCGGCAGGAACGAGAAGGACCTGCCGTACGGAATGAGCTGGGTGCGGCATCACGACAAGTACGACACCGGCGGCAGGTCGAACGAGTAGATGACCGATCAAACCGACGAGAGCAGTGTTCCCGTCCTGGTCGGCGCCACCGTCTTGCTCATCGCCATCGCACAGATCGCCAGCTACATGCCAGCGAGATACGTCTCAAAGATCAGCCCCACTGAAGCGCTGCGAGCGGAATAGCAACTCCACCTCGGCTGAGCGCAGGAGGGCTTCGCTCGTCGCCACCTGTGCGATATGGCGCGTTTTCGAGAAGATCCAAGGTGTCAAATGATCCGGTGGTCGAAACTGACTCCGAGGTGTGGGCGCAGGTGAAACAATTCGGCTGAGCGTCCGCCTCCGCCTCGCCCCTACGTTCGGGTTGGATCTCCTTCAGCCGCGCCTCCATTCGGACAGGCCCACTCTGGTACGTGATTAGGCAAGGAACCCCCGCTGCACGCTCCACGGGTAGCCGTGGCGGGAGATACCACCCATCATGAAGCGCATCTATTGCCTCCTTCGCGTCGTGACCAGTTGCAAGAGCAGCGAGAGCCGCTGCTGGCGCCCGCGAGGTGAGTCTTGCCGTGTTCCTCCAGGGACCTGCCCGTGAGCGTCTGGGAAGACACCATCGCCCGCCGAGTACGTGCGCTCCACCTTGGCAGCGTCAAGAACCAGATCCTGGCGTTTGCCGTGCTGGCCACGCTGATTCCAGCGGTCGTGACGACCGTTGTGTCTTACCAGCAGAACCGGGAGTCGCTGACCGAGACGATCGCCGCAGAGCTACGCGGTGCGACCTCCGAGGCGGCCAGGGAGATGGACTCATGGCTCGACGAGCGGCTCGGTGCGCTGCGGGTATCGGCCAGCTCCTACGTCGTTACTGAGAACCTGACTAAGATCCAGGGCAGGGATGGCAGCCAAGCGCTCGGCCGCCTGCGCGCTTATCTCAACTCGCTCCGCGAGCGGTTCCCGGATCAGGAAGCGCTCCTGATCCTCGATGCGAGCGGGCGGGTCGTGACGAGCAGCAGCGGCCGGACGGGGAGCGTGCGCCTTTCCCCGGAGGGGCTGACCGGTCTCCGAACGGGCGAAGCGCTCGTTGGCGACGCCTACTGGGACGGGGCGCTCGGCAAGACCACGATTGTGCTCGCCGTTCCGATCCGCGAGGCGGATGGTCGGTTCATCGCCGTGTTCGCCGCGAAGCTCAACCTCCATGCGGTCGCCGACATGCTGCCGCGCCTCTCCCCACTCGATTCGGGCGACGTCGCTCTCATGACGGACCAGGGCAGGTTGATCATCAAGTCCCGGGTCAGCTCCGCCGAGCTGATGCGAACGAAGCTCCCGGAAACGATGACGAGCGCGCTGTTCGACAAGGAAGGCCAGATCGTGGCTTACAAGCGCGCGGACGGGCGAGAGGTGGTCGGCGCCCTGCGACGGGTGCCGCGGCTGCGCTGGGCGGCGTTGGCCGAGATCCCGCAGGCGTTGGGCCGGGTTGGCCGGCTGCGGAGCGCCACCGGATTGCTGATCGCCGCGCTCCTGGCAGTAGTCGGGCTCTTGGCCAACGTCCTGGGATTGCTGATCAGCCGCCCGCTCGGGCGCCTGACTACGGCCGCAGCGAAGGTCGCCGCCGGGGATCTCTCGATCGAACTCCCAGGGGCTGGGGTTGGTGAGTTGGGCTACCTGACGCGGGTGTTCAACACGCTGGTCGCGCGCCTGCGCGAGCGGGAGAGCCAGGCGGAGCTGGAGCGGCTCTCTGTCACGGACGCCCTCACCGGGCTGTACAACCGCCGGCACCTGATGGGCACGCTCGCGAGCGAGGTGCAGCGGTCGCGACGGCTCCGGCGGCCGTTTTCGGTACTGTTGGCAGACGTCGATCACTTCAAGCAATACAACGACACGCACGGCCACCCGGCGGGTGACGCAGCGCTCGCGAGGATCGCGGACATCCTGCGGAAGACGACGCGCGGCGTGGATTGCGTGGCGCGATACGGCGGGGAGGAGTTCTTGGTGATGCTGCTCGAGACCACGGTAGGGACGGCCGCAATCGTGGCGGAGCGTATCCGGGCCCGGGTGGCGATCGAGGGGTTTGCCGGTGGGAGGATCACGATGAGCATCGGCGTGGCGGAATGTCCAAGCCATGGCGACACGCCGGAGTCGCTGATCGAGAGCGCCGACGCCGCCTTGTACGAGGCGAAGGACGGGGGTCGCGATCGTGTGGTGGCCGCTGGCGGTCAGCAGGAGCGGGAGAAGGAAAAGAAGAGACGGCGCAAAGGGGTTGCTTGATCCCTGGCAGATGGCATGCTGGGTTGCTATCTCGTGAGCGCGCAGATCCAGTTCACCTCCCAGGTCTTGCTACCGTCGTCGGTGAACGATTGCTCCATCCGGGCGGCCGTCGGCGACAGATCGAGCCAGACGTATCGAACGAGGATGGTCCTGCCCTTCCACTCCTGCTGGTTGAAGGACTCCCCGCGCTTGCCGGTGAACTGGCCGATGACCGGGGGAAAGTCGATGGTCCCCATGAGTCACCAGCTCGTCGATCGACGCGATCGTGACGATCCCTCGGACCCTGCGCGCCAGCTTCGCGTCCATCGTGACGAACGCGTCCGCTTGCAGCTGAGTGAGCGCCAGGTACTCGGCCTCGTAGGTCGAGGCCCAACCCAGTCGATCGGCGAGGTCCCAAGCTCGCCGCCGGAGCACCGCGTCGCCGAGAAGCCTGATCGCCATCCGCCCGATGCGGCCGAGGTGCTCGCGTGCGACGTCGGCTGGGAGCTCGCCCCGCTGGACGGCCTCGTGCAGCGCGGACAGCGTCTGGGAGCGAAGGAGCGTCGGCGCAAGGAGCTTGTGCCCGGTCGCGAGCTGGACCCCCGCGCCCACCAGGTGGAGGACTGCGCTGGCGTCGACGACGAACCTTCCCATCGGGCTGCGACGATATCTCAGTCCCTCTGCCGATCAGCAGGGCAGGTAGCGCTACCACGTCCCATCGTGTATCCGCGGGCAACCCGCTGTTACACGCCGGATCATCACATGTGGAAAGGTGCAGGAACTCGCGAGTCCACACGGGTGCCACGCACGTTCTGGCGCCGGTTGAAAGTACAGACGGAGGAACAAGACATGATGACGCAATTCAGCGCAAGTCAGGCAGCCACGCGCTTTCGCACGACCACGATTGACGGAGTAGACGTCTTCTACCGCGAGGCCGGGGACCCGTCGAAGCCGACCATCGTCCTGCTGCACGGTTTTCCCTCGTCGTCGCACTCGTTCCACGACCTCATTCCGCGTCTGGCGGGTCGGTTTCATGTCATCGCGCCCGACTACCCCGGCATGGGGTACAGCGATGCGCCGGCCCCGACCGTCCTGCGACCGACCTTCGACGACGTGGCCAGGGCCATCGACGCGTTCATCGCCCAGCGCGCGCCCGGGCCCGTCATCTTGTACATGCACGACCTCGGCGGTCCGATCGGAATGCGCATCGCGACGGCCCACCCTGAGCGGATCGCCGGCCTGATTTTTCAGAACACGACCACGTCAGTGGAGGGCTGGAACCCCGCGATCCTGAAAGGCTACGAGCGGATCGGCGGCCCTGAAACCCCAGAGAAGCTTGCCGAGGCCGAGCGATTGGCCACCGAGGACCGCGACAAGTTTCTTCACCAGACGGGCGCGCGCCTGCCCGACGCCCTGAATCCGGACCATTGGGCCATCGACGCCCATGCGTTCGCGATCCCGGCGAGTCGGGCCTTCATGTCGAGGATATTGATGAACCTCGCAACGAACGTCCAGCACTACCCGGAATGGAACGCCTATCTGAAGAACCGGCAGCCGAAGACGCTCATCGTCTGGGGGCGCAATGATCCTCTCATGATGCCGGCGGCCGCGGAATTGGTGAAGCAGAACGTGCCGACGGCCGAGCTGCGCTATTTCGACGGCGGCCACTTCGTGCTCGACGAGAACGCCGACGCGATCGCTGAGGCGATCATCGAGACGTTCTCCCGATAGGGCACTACATGAGGACGGCACGACGTCCACAGAGCACTGCTCTCGCACTGCTGCCGGCGGAGGGCAACGGATTCTAATGCCAAGCTCTTCAACGCCGCGCGGAACTTCGCAAGCAACCTACGGCGATCCGCAGGGTGCGTCGATCTGCTACGAGACATCAGAGTCCCATCGCGTCGGAGCGCTGCTTCGCGGGCAGCGTGCCGACCATGGGCGAGAGATCCGGCCCCGCCCAGGGCCAGGGCGTGGCACTTGGCCACCAGCCAGGCTTCGCGCCGAGGTAGAGCGAATTGGGGAGCGCGTGCGAAACCGTGGCAGGGTCCCAGATCACGCCGTTGTTGACCGTGTCGAAGTTCCCATGGCGGAAGAGGGACGTGAACGCGATGTCCGACGCACCGGAGCCGTTCGTGCCGGTCTGGTAGATCGCGAGCGGACCGGAGTCGTGGGCGTCGTAGGTACTGTTCCAGCCGGCGGTCCCGAGCACGTTCCCGAGCACGTTCATGCCGAGGTCGCCGCCGTCGAACTGGAGGGAGGCGATGTTGCCGGTCTGGGTGACGTTCGAGCCGACTACCGCCGGCGGGGCGAATCTGCTCGAGGCATAGTTACGGAAATACGTGAGGTAGCCGGCGTTGCCGTGCGTGATGCTCGCGCCCATGTGGGGCGCCCAGTTCCCCTCCATCAGCTCCATGTGCGGGAAGGAGCAGTGCGTGTCAATGTTCACCTCCTGCCAGGTGGCGGGGGTCGACCACGAGTTGTCGGCGTAGTTGTAAGCCACCACGTTCCCGCCGCCGGAGACGTTGAACATGATGGGCTTGTTCATGAGGCGGACGACGTTGTTCTCGACGAGGCTCTCCGCCGAGCCACAGCGGAGGACGATGCCGTAGCAGTCGGCGCCGAAGCCGTAGTTTGCCGAATGGTGGATGACGCTGTCCCTCACCACGCACCGGTAGGTACCCGTGAGAGCAATGTGCATGCCGCCGATGGTGCCATCCGTCTGGACGTCCTTCACCCAGCAATAGGCGGCGTTCGAGATGTCGATTCCGCCCGCCATCGCGCCGTTGTAGCTCGTGTTCGTCCCCCCCTGGATGCGCACGTTTTCGATGCCCGCCCACCGGGTGGTCGGGCGTGTCACCCGCGTGATCTGGCCGAGGTACGGCGAGGCGGACGGGAAGGTCCAGTGGAGTGGCGAGCCGAGGGTGAGGGTGCCGCTCGCGGTGTCCACCGCCTTCACTTCGACCCGCTGCGTGGCTGACCGCCCGCTCACGCGCTTGAAGTAGGTGCAGTCCCCTTGCTGGATCGAGGCATCGTCCACCGCGTCGATGAGGGCGAGGTCCCCGGCGCTGAAGTTCGCCGCCGCGGATCCGACGGAGAGAGAGGTCGCCTCCTTCGCACCGGTGACGGCGAGCGGGTATGCGGTCCCACCGTAGCAGGTGGAGTCCCGGTCGGTGCCGATCGCGAGCACGGTCCCGCCGCCGCTTTTCACGATGGTCGTGCCGGAGGGAGCGCCCTGCGACCCGGTGCCGCGCAGGACGACGCCTTTTGTGAGTGTGACAGTGGACGAGACTGTGAAAGTGCCCGCCGCGAGCTGCACGACCTGGCCCGCGGGGCAGGCGTCGATGGCACTCTGGATGCTCGCTCCCGGGCCAACGGTGGCGCAGATTGTGGTCCGCTGCGGAAGCCCATCCGGCCCGAGCGCGAACCCGAGCTGGTCGTCGCTCGTGATGCCGGGATTCCATGCCGTCTGGCGACCGGCAGCGATGAGGTCCGTCCCGCCGGGAGGAGGGGGCGAGGCGGTGACCGTGACCGTCGCGACGCCACTTCGAGTCGTATCAGCGACGCTGGTGGCGACCACGTGGTAGGTGCCCTCGCTCGACGAAGCAGTATAGAGGCCGGCGCCGCTCACGCGACCGCCGGCGGCGCCCTCTTGGACGCTCCAGGTGACGCTCGTGTTGGCAGTCCCGGTCACGGCTGCGGCGAACGGCTGGACGGCATTCGGAGCGACCGAAGCGGAGGCCGGGCTCACCGATACGTCGATCGCATCAGACGTCGGGGCGTTGCCCGGGGCACACGCTGCGAAGGCCGTCGCTACTGCGGCCAGCATTGGCGTGCACTTCGTAGCCTGTCGCATCGCCGGTCCTCCGTCGGGGGGGGGGCCTCGCGGGCGAGCATGACTCACCGCATGGGTGGGGAATCAAGGATTCGAGGCGCACCTCGCTCACCGGAGACCTCGGCAGACCGCTTGATGCGAACAGGTGCGCCCGCGTTCTGCTCCGTTGCCTCTCCAGAAAACCTTCATCCCCGCGCTTCGATAAGAAGCTCCGCTCGTTCGAGGTGACCGCAATCCCCCCGCTGGCAGGCGTCCGGCCGCCTGTCCAGGAGCCGCGAAAAATCTGTCTGCTCCGACCGCTCCCAAACGTCCTCTAAGCGAAAGGAGGAAATCCATGAGCCAGAGATTGAGCCTAGCGAAGCAATCGCCACAGCTGACCCGCAAGCTGTTCGAGCTGGGTCAGATGATCAAGGAGAGCGGGCTGGAGGAAGGCCTGCTCGACCTGGTGAACATCCGCGCATCGCTGATCAACGGCTGCGCATTCTGCACCGACATGCACGTGAAGGAGGCGAAGATCCACGGCGAGCGCGAGCTGCGCGTCTACCACGTGCCCATCTGGCGCGAGTCGCCGCTGTTCACGCCGCGGGAGCGTGCGGCGCTGGAGTGGGCCGAGGCCGTGACGCAGATCGCCGACCACGGCGTGAGCGACGATCTCTACGCGCGCGCCCGCGAGCACTTCTCCGAGAAGGAGCTGTCAGACCTGACCTTCGCGGTCGCGGCGGTGAACTTCTGGAACCGGCTCAACGTCAGCTTCCAGAACCCTCCGGGATCGGCCGACGCGCTGCTCGGCCTCACCAAGGCGGGCCTTTCCTGACCGGAATCACGCGGCCCAAGAAGAAGCCCGGACCCGCTAGCCACTCAGAGTCCGGGCAACTTGGAGCGGAACACGGACGGGCAGCGGCACCCTGACCGGAACGGCGACCGCCGCTAACGTCGTCGCCGTTGCTGCGCAGGGGATCGCAGCGGGGGACTTCGAAGCGATCCTGGAAGCGGTCCGCGCCGGCGTCGCCTACGCCAACATCCACACGGTCGCGCATCCAGGCGGCGAGATTCGCGGGCACATCAGGCACTGATCCGCCCGTCAGGGTTTCACTGCGCGAGCGCCTGCCAAGGACCGACGCCAGACCGAGGAGCGCGCACGCCGCCGCAAGCGAAGACGGAATCGGGGGAACGGTCGTGCAACCGTCACATCCGCACTGGTTCGGGGGGGTGTAGGGCCGGCCGGGTAAATTGCCTGGAGGCTCGAGATGCCGCAGCGGCTCACGATGGCCCTGGCGCTCGTACTCGCGATCTCATGTGGCGGCGATCGGAAGGCGAACGAACCGGCGACGGCGCCGCTCGAGGTGCACCCGTCAACGGCCACGGTAGCCCCCAAGGGCTCGCAGCAGTTCACGCTGTCGCCATCGACGGTGCAGGTGGCGTGGAGCGTGGCGGAGACCGGCGGCGGCAGCGTCACCCAGACGGGCATGTACACGGCGCCGGGATTGTCTGGCGTCTTTCACGTTGTCGCCACCAGCACGACGAACTCGACCGCCAGCGCCCAGGCCGTCGTGACGGTCGAGAGCGGCGTGGTCATCAGCGCGGTCTCGCCGGTGAACGCGTTCGCCTGCGAGCCCGTGCAACTCGCGGCGACCGTCACCGGCACGAGCGACACGGTCGTCCTGTGGAGCGTGCCGGCCGCGTGCGGGACGATCACCGCCGCCGGCGTGTTCACCTCGGCGCGAGGGACCGGGACGTGCGGCGTCACCGCCCAGGCGCACGCCGATCTCGGCAAGCTTGCTTCGATCACGGTCAACGTCGCGCCCGAGCACGTGCTGAGCGTCGCCGTCCTTCCCGCGTCGGTCACCCTCGTACCGGGCGGGGCGTTGGCATTCGCCGCGAACGTCACTACAGCGTGCGGGACGTTTCCGGCCGGGCAGTAAGGGCCGTCTCGGTTCGCTCGCATGGCGGAACCTTTAGCACCGATCGTTCTGGAGTAGCGGGCTGCAGTGCATGCCGCGGAAGGTTGCTACCACGGCGGGCGAAGTGGCGACGTGCGTCAGCTGGCTTTGCGCACGTTCGCCGCCTGCGGACCCTTGGGACCCTCGGTGACCTCGTACTCTACCTTCTGGCCTTCCGCGAGGCTGCGGAAGCCCTCCGCCTGGATTGCAGTGTGGTGGACGAATACGTCCTTGCCGCCGCCGTCAGGCGTGATGAAACCGAATCCCTTCGCATCGTTGAACCACTTCACGGTCCCGGTCGCCATCGATCGCTCCCTGGGCGGCGAATTGGCCGCCTCCTCATGATGGCAATTTCCGGCTGACTCCGCGACCTCTGATGGCCCGGCTGTGTTAACCACTCTCTGCCGCTCTCTCCCCGTGAGAGTACTGGACGAGGGAAGTGGCTCCCCATCGGTCACCGATCTTAGAACGGACTTCTCTCGCGGGTCCGAGAATCAAGCACTTACGTGCGATTGTTCGTGATCGAGAGTGGTGCCCGGTCGCGATCACGAACTCTCTTTGTGTTAACCGCGTGCGAGTATCGCGGCGGGTTAACACAACGGAGAACGACGCAGGCTCAGCCGTAGCAGCGGGCACCCGCTGTTACAGGCTTTTCCAATGGCTCTCAGGTACAGCCGAGCATGCAGGAGGAGCTCGAGGCCGTGCTGAGCAGACTCGAAGCGGGGTCTTGAGCCGGCCGTCTTCGAGAAGGTCCTCGGGAGGTCGCCGAGCTGCTCGAGCCGGAGTTCCTTCCAGACCTATTGCCCTGGGCGAGTCTGCTTGCGAATCTTTTTGATGAAGGTCTTGGTGCATCGTCCATGCGTACTCTCGTGATTCACGATCTCCGCGAGCAGCCGCCTCTTTGCGTCCTCGGCCAGGACTGCGCTAGCGCTCACTTCGAGCGCGAGCTGCGCACCTTCGGACGTCGCCGGGCCCTTTGGTCCCTGGGGAATCGCGACCTCGGGGTGGTAGTGCGACGGCTTGGTCTTGGTGACGTCGTGGAATCCGGACGACGTATCAGCTCGTCGACCCGAGCCATGGCAGCCGGGACAGGTTGCCGAGCTGTGGCCCAGGGCGTTGCCGATGCGCCCATCCCCACCGCACAGACGGCAGAGCTCACCGTCCATGGGACCCTCGATGGAACGTCACCTCTGCAGAGTCCAGTCGGTTCGCTCGCATGCCGGATCTCTAGCACCGATTCGGTCTGGAATGCGGGGCGGGCTCCGGCAACGCACTCAGTCGCCGCTGAGGGTGGCAGGGCCGATGCGTTGAGCCGCCTTCCACGTGCTGGGTACGCAAGCCGGCCGCAGTCTGCCCGGAGCTGCGGACGGCGGGAAGAGATCGCGTGCGTCTTCGGCCCTCGCCGGCCTCTCCGAAGCTGTGGAGAAGCTGTGGTCGGGTTGTTGACATTTCTCAAGTATTGACGGGGACTTACGGCGGTGCTAGGAGGGCGGGAGCGGCCGGCTGCCTGGTGCGGCGAAACGGCTGCGGATGCCGGCCCGGGCCGCTAATCCTGTGGGCGTGTCCCCTGACGGCGAAGGAGTATATAGAGGCGATTCGCAGACGAGGCTGTCACCCCGTCGTCGCTCCGTGAACCGGCGCCGGACCTCGACCCCACCCGAGTGACGAGGCCCATCAACGGAACGGCGCCCGTCGGTCCTCGGGCGTGGGGGCGGGAAGGAGCCATGGGCCAGACCAGAGCGAAGTCATCGCAATCGAAGAAGAACCGGCACCGAGCCGAGCCGCGACCGGCCGCGCAGACCAGTCGACCTTCGTTTCCCATCGTGGGCATCGGCGCCTCGGCCGGCGGGCTCGAAGCGTTCACGCAGCTCCTCAAGGCGCTTCCGGCGAACACCGGAATGGCGTTCATCCTCATCCAGCATCTCGCTCCGGCCCACTCGAGCTTCCTCAGCGAGGCGCTCGGCAAGACGACCAGCATGAAGGTGGTACAGGTCGAGAACGGCATGCGCGTGGAGCCCGACCACGTCTACGTGATTCCGCCGAACGCCGATGTCGCGCTCGCCAGCGACGAGCTGGTGCTCGTCGAGCGCGGACCACCCGCGCAGCCGCACCTGCCGGTGGACTCGTTTCTTCGCTCGCTAGCGCACGAGCGCGGCAGCCAGGCGATCGGCGTGGTCCTCTCCGGGACGGCCTCGGACGGGACCGCGGGGCTTCGGGCCATCAAGGGCGAGCACGGGATTACCCTGGTGCAGGATCCGCAGTCTGCGAAGTTCAGCGGGATGCCACAGAGCGCGATCGACGCGGGCGTAGTCGATTACACGCTGCCCCTCCCGCTGCTCGCCGAGGAGCTCGTCCGGCTGAGCCGGCATCCCTACCTCGCGGTCGATCCCGAGCTGCCTCCGGAGCAAGTGGACCAGGACGCGCTCAACCAGATCTTCCTCGTCGTGCGCGAGGCCG